>Ga0315902_10001124_pt1 | contig 43362 bp, 67 predicted proteins | sample LakEriMetagenome_9_FD_203523 | JGI IMG/M metagenome (GOLD analysis project Ga0315902, IMG submission 203523) | Freshwater fungal communities from buoy surface, Lake Erie, Ohio, United States - Buoy 12 MA117 | ecosystem: Environmental > Aquatic > Freshwater > Lake > Lake biofilm | place: USA...
AAGAAATATCACACCGATAAAGCAGTTTTTGAAATAGCAATCGCTAGAGCAAGAATTCATATTGGTACTAATAATCTAAAACTTCGTGTAGGAGATGTTGCAGATAAAGCATTGTTAGAGTGTGAACAACAATGGATTAACTTGCAAACAGCCGAAGCGTTGGTGAAAGCAGCAAGAGCAAACACAAATCGTGTTCGCACACAAGTAGATATCGCTCGTTCAATCGGAACGAGTGTTCGTGCCTCTTTAGAGGTATAGTAGATACGGAAGGGTAAAATGAAAAAGAAAATAATAATCTCAGTAACGATATTCGTGCTGGTGTTTGTGGCGTTGAATATCAACTCTGCTAATGCAGATGTTTATGTCAAGGTAGATGCTAATGGTAATGCCATTGGTGGTGCCATCATGTGTGATGCTGGTACTTGCGGTGCTGGTTCTGAATACTCTCGTTTAACATTACAAGAAGGCGAGCGATATGTATTACAAGGAACTGGTCACGCAGGTATTGGAAATAATAATCCTAATACACAGGTAAAAGTTGATTTACAAACTAATGAGTGGACTGTCACGAGGCAAATAGAAGTTAAACCTACTGAGCCGATAGTGATAAATAATCAACCTGTTATTTCTTATACTACGCAAGTAGTTGAGAAATTTACACCAGCAACCAGTCCCGGCAATAATGCAACTGCCCCAGTTATCGTTACGCCAGTTGTCGTGCCACCAGCAGTTGATAGTACGACAGCAATCGCTACAACTGACACTACAACAGCAGTAGTTGAAACTATAACTGCTACTGCTTTATCAATTGAAACGATGCCGACAATATCAACATTGAAAGCAACGACGATTGAACTATCTGATGTGATATGGGTTATTAAAAATCAAATCAATTACATCAGAAAAGAAATAGCAAAAATACTAATCAGAACGAAGGGTAAAAAATGAAAGTAAGTCATCTAAAGCAGGTTATAGAAGATATGCCGAATGACGCAATTTTGTTTGTCGGCATCATGGATAAAGACGAAGCCGACGAATATGTTGTCAGTAATTTGAATGATGAAAAAGATTTCAAATTCACAAACGAACAATGGGAAAGCATCGTTGAAAGCATGGACAGAGATCAAGGCGTGTGGGAGGAAATGCTTGGTGCGTTCCGCCATTATGTTGAGATGAAATTCAAAGAACAGAAGGGTAATGATGACAATAGCAAATGAACTGATCAAAGCAATAACTGGTCAATCCAAAACTAGTGCTAGGTCTTTACAGGCAGAAGTAGGACCTAGCGAAATTGGTGGGTGCCGACGCAAGGTTTATATGAAGTTGAATGACTGGCAACCTACCAATCACAACACATTGAAACTTGCTTCTATAATGGGTACAGCAATACATACCTACATACAAGAATCATTTAAGAAGCAAGACCCATTCGGTGAAAAATATCTACTTGAAGAAAGTATGGAAGCCGAAGGCATCAAGGGTCATATTGATATGTTTGATATTGAAAATGGCGAAGTGATTGATTGGAAAACTACCAAGAAATCTAATCTGTCTTACTTCCCCACAAGGCAACAACGCTGGCAAGTGCAAATCTATGGCTGGCTACTAGAGCAAAACAATTATGATGTTAAGAATGTAACACTAGTTGCTATTCCTCGTGATGGTGATGAACGAGATATTGTTTATCACACAGAGCCATACGATAAAGAAACAGCAAAAGAAGCACTACGCTGGCTTGAAGAAATCAAAGAATCTTCTGTCATGCCACCTGCCGAAAAAGATGTTGCGTTCTGTAAATTGTATTGCCAGTATTACGAACCTACTGGCGTGTTTGGTTGTGCCAGTCGCCCAAAAGCAGTGGCGGAAGGCGCAGTTATAGATGACCCTGAACTGGCTTCCGCAGCAAAAGATTATCTTCAAACTGTATCTGAGATTAGCAACTTAGAAAAAATCAAAGACTCATTAAAGGCTAAACTTGAAGGCACTAGCGGAATCACAAGTGAAGGTATCAAAGTATCTTGGTCAACAATTGCTGGCAGGAAAATGGTTGATGAAGATAAAGTGAAAGAGTTGTTAGGAGAAATACCTGTAAGGTATGGCAAAGAAACCATACGATTATCCGTGAAGGGGGAATGATATGGGTTGGGTAAGGCTTGACGATAATTTCGCAGACCACCCGAAGGTAATTGCATTATCTGATAAAGCGTTTCGGTTATTCATAACTGGATTGTGTTATTCAAACAGACAATTAACTGACGGAATAATTCCCTATCAAATTGTTAGTGCTTGGGTAGGCGACGACCCTACTAAACCAAGTGACGAACTAGAAGATCAAAACTTATGGGAGCGAGTGGATAAAGGATTCGCTATTCGCTCTTATACGGAATATCAACCGACTCGTGAGAAGGTCAATAAAAAACGAGATGAAGCAAGGGAAAGGCTTCGGCGATATCGAGAGAAGCAAGGAAACGCAGATGAAACGCAAAAGAAACTCCACCCCCAACCCAACCCAACCCAACCCAACCCAAATATAGATAAAGATAACTACTCCCTAGAAATAATTCCTCAACCAAGAGTAAAAACAGCAAAGGAGGCAGTTATTAGGATAGGAAATAAGTTAGAAGAAGCAAGAGGCGCAGGTGTAAATGCGTGGAATTTATCTAAACTAGTTGAAGATGAATGGGATAAGTTGCATGAATCAAACGATATCGGTGGCTGTATAGCATTGACCGCATGGTATGTGTCTGAATTGCAGTCAAGGCAATTAACGAGTGCTGAGATATCACGCATAGGTCAAATGACTAAGCGGTTCGGCAGGATAGCCCTGCTAGCAATAGACGAGGCATCAAGTAAAGACTTAACTGACTTAGTAAGTTATGCTTTCAGAGTGGCTCAACGAATGTACGCAGACAGGAAGGCTTGATGCGAGTAGGTGAATATGACATTCCCGAACATTGGGAAAGCATGAGTTGTATTTACAACTGTGGGTTCATATTGGTCTGGGAAAGAGGCAAGTCCTACGACTCAGGCTTGGCTATGGATGCTCACATATTAATGGAACACGAAAAACCTCTGCCATCTTTTTTTGATTGGTTTAGGTTTCGCAGAAGGGATAACTGATGAACATAGAAAATCATTGTGGGAACACTGGCTGTATATGTACTCACACGCTAGGTTGCGAAAAAGGTTGGATATTAGGGAAGCATCTAGATGAGAAATATGTTGAATACGAAGGCGTATCCCCATGCCCTATTTGCGACCCTGATCGCTACGAGATATTTCTAACTTCTAAAACCCGAGCCGAATTATTTGAAAGACTTCGTGCTCGAGGAACTCACACTAAACGAAAAGCCTACGACGAAGACGAAAGGTCTAAGACCCGAACTCTATGAGGTGTAAATATGAAAACAAACAAAGTCCTACAAAGCGTTTTGCGGAAGACAAAAAGATGGCGGGTAAGGTTTACCGTTGGTATGTACCTCGCCCTTCTAATGACCCTTCTAGCCCCGATTAACCCCGTTCATGCACCAGTCCTTGACCCTACAAAAGCACAAGCACTCAATATAGACAACAGGCTATATGCCAGATCTCTTGCGCAACTTGAATATAACTGGGGAACCGAAGAATGGAAATGTTTGGGTAAGTTGTGGGGCAAAGAATCTGCTTGGAATCATGAAGCCGAATCGCCAACTCAAGACTACGGCATACCGCAAAGACACATGAGCAAGAATACACAAGAAGAAATCGATAGATTCTTAAATAATCCAATGGTTCAAATTTCTTGGGGATTGAACTATATTGACCATCGTTATGGTTCACCTTGCGAAGCATGGAATCATCATGAAAAGAGGAACTGGTATTAGTAATTCATTTTTTGTCAAAGGACGACCAGTCCCACAAGGATCGATGAAATTCATTAAACCAGGAGTCATGATTCATTCTCGTGCGCAGGACTTGGCTGTATGGCGTGCTGATATCGCAAGAAACGCAGAACTTGCTGGTTTCAAACCTGTTGCGGGTGGTGTGAAATTAGAGTTAGATTTTGTATTTCTAAAACCTAAATCAACTCACCGAGCCTTCCCTTGGGTCAAACCTGACATAGATAAATTATGCCGATCTGTACTTGATGGTCTTACAGGAGTAGCCTATGAAGATGATTGCCAAGTGATATTACTACAAGCAACAAAAACATACGGACAAAGAGAAGGAGTATGGGTAACCATAGAACAGGTATGGAATCACCAGTAAGGTTATTAGACGAGATACTTAGTGACTACCCACGCATTTGGGAGTTCTATAAGCATAACGATGGCGAGAAGGCTCGTGCGCCAAAGTACGCACAAAGATATCCTGTTCCAATAGGCACACTCAGTTTAATAATTGACTTTCATGACTGGGTACACATATCATCAAAATTAGTAGCACTCGCTACACGCATAGAGTTATCAAACGATATACGCAAGACAGAAGTCGGTCCTTGCCCTGTTGTTATGCATCGTGTCAAATGGATTAGCAATAATTGGCATTATTTGAAACAGCGTAACAAATCGTTATCTAAAACATTAGGCGACGAGGTAGTCCATTGGCACACCCGAATCAGGGTCAAAGTCAATGACGGAGATATTTATGCCTATCAACCCGAACTCTTGTGCGACAACTGTTCTCATCGTTCCGTAGTTCGTATGAATGATAAATTCATTTGCGTCAATAGTGCTTGCAGAAATCCCTTGACTGGAAGGTGGCTTACATGGCAAGCGAGTTAAATGAAATGAGGCAGGTTGTTTACGCACGATGCAGAGGATACTGCGAAAAATGCGGAAACGCACTTCCTGAAAGTTGGGCTCTGCATCATAGGAAACTGAAATCAAGAGGCGGTCAAGACGAGGTATCTAACTTTGTTGCACTTCATCATGGGTGCCACAATCTTGATACAGATTCCGTTCATCTCAACCCCTCTTACGCAGAGCAACTGGGCTTGATGGTCGGAAGTTGGCAAGACCCTTGGGAGTGTCCTGTTACACTTCCTGATAAAAGTATTGTTATGCTTGACAATGAAGGCAATTACAAATACCTAGAAAGGAATGGCAATGGCTGGTGAAGCAATCGTTACAGTTGTTGGTAATTTAGGCAGCGATGCGGAGTTCCGCAAGACACCTAAAGGAACACCTGTTACATCTTTCAATATAGCCAATACACCACGCAAATCAGTTAATGGTGAGTGGGTGAATGGTGACACAACTTGGTTCCGTGTATTCGTATGGAATTACGATGCTGCTGGAACTGCAACTGCGTTACGCAAAGGCGACAAAATAATCGTTACTGGTCGTTTACAAATATCAAAATACACTACCAAAGACGGCGAAGACCGCCAGTCTTTAGAAATAAATGCTGACACAGTAGGACTGGTGCCTAAATATGCACCTGAACCACAAGTGCCAGTATCGGATAAATCAGATGAAGAACCTATTGAAGAATTTCCGTGGTAACAAAGAAACAGAAGCAGTGCAATGCTATCACTGTGGCATGTGGTTTGTTATAGGCAGAAAAGAATTACGAGCAGTCAATTATTGTTATGATTGCGTAGATTAACAGGGGGATCAATGAGTGAAGGCGACGGTATTATTGACTCGGAAGTGGCTGCAATGATGTTGGGCGTAAGTCCTGACGCATTACGGATGCTTGTATATAGAAAAAAATTAGTGCCAGTAGGAAGGCAAAAGCGTAGGAGCCGTTTCCTTCTCGCTGATGTTCTGGCACTACAAACACGCCGAAGCAAATAGTTGGAATACTTTCTTGCGTAAGTGTGTTATGCTTCCTGTCAATGGGTGAGGTCTATCTAAAATCTGTTATTTACCCTTCCAGAAATTAGATAGCCTCGCCTGTTGTAACGAAAGGCAATCATGGAAGCAATCAAAGTATCAGTTGATACATTAAAAGAATTTCCTGGCAATCCACGCAAAGGTAATGTCAAAAAACTAGCAGAATCATTAACTGCTAATGGGCAATACAAACCAATTGTTGTGCAAAAATCAACACAACAAATACTTGCTGGCAATCATTTATGGAAAGCAGCAAAAGAATTAGGCTGGACTGATATCAATGTAGTTGAGATTGATGTCAATGATGATCAAGCAAAAAAAATTGTTGCAGCAGATAATCGTTTGGGTGAATTAGGAACTTACGACGAGCAAGCATTATTAGATTTATTAGAAGAAATCAATTTAGAAGGAACTGGTTACGAACCAGCAGATGTTGATGATTTGTTAGCATTCCTAGAAGAAAAAGTTGCAGTTGATTGGAAAACAGGCAATCCGCTAGAAGGACAGCAAGAAAATGTTCAACATCGCCCAACATTATCTGAGCGAGCAGAACATTACGCAGAGCGCACAATCCGTTTATTGATGTGTGAATATCCAAACGCACAATATGTTTGGATAATTGAAAAACTGACAGCACTCAGAGAACAGTATGGCGTTGAGAGCAACGCTGATGCAATTCTAAAATTAGTCGAATTAACAACAGGAGAAAACAGCCCATCATGATTGATTTAGAAATTATTCCAGTTAAGCGAGTAATCACAAGAGATCAATCAAAAGAAATTAAAGGCAACGATGTTCCTGATTTAGAAGCAAATGTTACTAAAGCAGGTATCTATGTTGATGCTGAAACCAATGAACCATTTTTAGTTTATTGTGAAATGCCAGCAGATGCTGTTCCTAAATTGCGTCAAGCAGTCCGTAATGTTAAATACAGTTCATCAGGTGTAACTCGTCAATCAACTGGAACTGAAAATCATTCTCGTACATTCGGCATGGCACCACGCAAACCATTTCAAACTCGTGAAGCATGCAGACCTACTAGCCTGACATACGAACAACCTGAAGAACATGATGTTCTGGTTGAAACAGCAGATTTATTAGCAGATATGATGCGTGAGTTTGCGCCTGATATTTATGACAAAGATGTACAAGAAACAAATGCAGTCACAGATGAGTGGCGCATCAGCGAGCGTTCATTATGGACAAGCGGAGTGATCAATAAAACCTCCACACTTCCATATCATTTTGATGGTAACAATTTTGATATGTGGTCTGCTATGCCTGTTATTCGCAGAGGTACTCGTGGCGGTTATTTATCAATGCCTGAATACGATTTAGTAATTGAATGTCGTGATGGCTGGGTATTGTTCTTTCCGGGATTTAGATATTTACATGGCGTAACACCAATCAAACATGTTCAAAAAGATTCATATAGATATACAGTTGTGTACTACTGTTTGCGTGGCATGAAAGATTGTTTCACTTACGCAGTAGAACAAAAGGAAGCACGGAAGCGCAGAACCGAACGAGAAGTTGGACTTGCATCAGCAGTCAAAGGTGATACCGCTTTCAAGATAAAATGAAATATACGATTGCGATACCGTCTTACAGACGACCTGATATATTAAAAAATCAGACACTCGCAGTATTAGATAGACTTTCGGTAAATCGTGACAACATTGTTATATTTGTTGCTAACGAAGAAGAATACGAAACATACAACACCGCATTAAATGGCGAATATCAAATAGTTGTAGGTGTTCGTGGCATATCTAGCCAAAGAAAGTTTTATCATAACTGGTTTCCAATAGGCGAGCGCATTGTCAGTATTGATGATGACATGGCAGATTTATTAGAACTCGGCGACAAGAAGTTAATTCCTACGCAATACACGATAGACGATATCGTAAGCATGGGATATAAATACGCAGAGTTAGAAAATGCAAAGATGTGGGGCATCAACCCTACAATGAACCATTTCTTTCTAAAGAATCATGTGTCAGTAGGCTTGCGATATATCTGCGCTAATTTCATGGGAACATTTGCTGGTGATTGGATATTCACAGACCCGAATCGCCGCATGACACCAACAGGCGAAGACCATCACAGCACCCTTAGAGGCTTCACTCGTTATGGTTCAGTAGTACGATTAGAATTTCTATGCCCAAAAACAAAGTATTTTGCAACTGGCGGTATAGATGCTTGCGTAACAGAAGATGGCGCAAAAAGAGCGGATAGGCACGCAGAAGAATTAAAATGGGTTCAATCAAGATATCCTGATATCTCATCTATTCAAATCAAAGCAGGCGGAGTAGTCAATCTTCGCTTGAAGCCTATAACCTTCAACAAATACCCACGACCATAAAGGAATAGGCAATGGCTCGCCCAAGTAAATTAACGGAAGATGTAAAGCGTAGATTCTTAACCTCTATACGAGCAGGTAATGACAAGAAGGTGGCTGCTGCTATGGCAGGAATCAGTGAATCAACATTGTATTCTTGGCTAGAACAAGCAAGAAAACCAGAGGCAGACCCAGAATTTCTGGAGTTCTCGGAGTCGCTCACACAGGCTGAAGCCGAGGCTGAAGTGGCTGCGGTAGCAAGAATTCAACAAGCAGCACAAAATGGCAGATGGCAAGCATCAGCATGGTGGCTTGAAAGAAAGTACGGAGAGCGTTGGGGCAGGAACGATAAGATTAGGCAAGAAATTAGTGGTCCCGATGGCGCACCACTAGCATTATCAATTGAAGATGCGAAGAAGGCAGTTCTAGCATACTTAGACGAGGGCGATTCAAAAGATGGGTTTATCAATTCGGGATCAGATTCAATCTCTGACGAAGCAGGAACGAGCGAACTGGATACAAACGCTTCCTGATAGCGTCATTAAAGATTTATCTCGCAAGCCATGGTGGTTCATTGGCAGACCTGAACAGCAAGAACCCGAAGGCGATTGGAATGTCTGGTTAATTCTTTCAGGTCGTGGTTGGGGTAAGACTAGAACTGGTGGCGAATGGTTAGCCCGAAATATATTAGAAAACCCTAAAGCACCTGACGGCGCAGCAACTCAATGGGCAATAATTGCACCAAGGTTCGCTGATACTAAGAATGTGTGCGTAGAAGGACCATCAGGATTTCTAAAGGCATTGAACCATAGAGGTTTACTACCTGATATAGATTATATATATAACAAATCTTCATACAAGATATTATTCAAAGACGGTCAAGTAGTACACATGTTTGGTGCTGACAGTCCAGACGCAGGTCGTGGTTTGAATTTATCAGGTGCTTGGTTAGACGAGTTGGCTATGTGGCCATATCCGTATGAAACATGGACGGAAGGTTTAGCACCAGCACTCCGTATCGGCGACAGACCGAGAGTGGTTGTTACTACAACTCCGAAACCAATCAAACTCCTCCGTGATTGGACAACACGAACAGATGGTTCTGTTTATGTTACGAGAGGCAGTACATTTGATAATGCTAAAAACTTATCTGAGACCGCACTCATTGAGTTGCGAGCGAGATACGAAGGCACTCGCACAGGAAGGCAAGAGTTATATGGCGAACTTCTTGATGCAGCCGAAGGCGCATTGTGGATTCGTGACTGGATTGAAGACACCAGAATCACGCCAGACAAACTTCCGCCTCTTTATCGCATAGTAGTAGCGATTGACCCAGCAGTAACCAGCGGAGAGAATTCAGATGAAACAGGAATCATTACAGCAGGCGCAAGTGCAGACGGACACTTCTATGTCCTCGCTGATGATACTTTACGATCTACTCCAAACGAGTGGGGCAAGAAAGCAATCGCAGCATTTAAGAATTGGAAAGCAGACCGCATCGTCGCCGAAACAAATAATGGCGGAGATATGGTCATTATGGTTTTACAACAAGTAGATAGAAATGCGCCTGTTACCAAAGTTCATGCGACTAGAGGTAAGAGAGTAAGAGCAGAACCTATCTCGGCTTTATATGAACAACAAAGAGTGCATCATGTTGGTGCGTTTCCACAATTAGAAGACCAAATGGTAATGTGGACACCTGAAGCAACTGATTCACCTGACAGATTAGATGCGCTAGTATGGGCATTGACAGAATTGAAAGATGGTTCAGTATCGCATGCTGGTCTTGCGGGTATGGCTATAATCTGCCCAAGTTGTCAGATGCCTAGTCCTAAATCAAGTATCGTCTGTAATTATTGCAATGCTTCGCTGAACGGAGAATAAGTGGCAGTCACATATAACACAGTTATTGATCAAGGTGCGGATTGGTATATTAACTTTACTTACAAGAATCCTAACGGAACACCAATCAATATAACTAATTATACTGCCGCATTACAAATTCGTACTTCACCATTGGCAGCAACAGCAGTATTAACATTGACATCAAGCAGTGGTATTACAATTACTGGGGCTAGTGGATTATTAGAATGTCATGCGACAGCAGTTCAAACAGCAGCAATTACTAACGGCAAATATTCTTACGATATTGAAATTACTTCGCCAACCAATGTAGTAACAAGACTCGTTCAAGGAACAGTTCAAGTTAGCCCACAGACTACGAGAACACCATGAGCGACATAATTGTAGTTCAACCAGTAATTCCAGTTGTTGAAATAACCGCTCCGGGACCGCAAGGACCAGCAGGCGCATTCACGCCAAGTGATATCGCATATACACATACACAAGCAAGCGCAAGTGCAACATGGACAATAAACCATAATCTTGGTTTTAATCCGACAGCAGTAGTATTGGATTCAGCAGGAACTAATTGCGAGGGCAGTTTCAGTTATCCAACAGTTAATCAAATGGTAATAACTTTTAATTCCGCCTTCACTGGTACCGCTTACATAATCTAGGAGATAAACAATGGCATCAAAGAAATATCTAGTTGGCTTAGACCTTAACAAGAATGAATTGCAAAATGCGGTAATTCAAAATCTTGGTACTGCTCCTAGCACACCAGTCGCTGGTCAAATTTACTACAACACCAATGATAATGAACTGTATTACTGGAATGGAACTGCTTGGGAAAGCACACAAGCAGAATCAGAAGTTCTGTATGGTGTATTTGCTGCTCGCCCTGCTGCTGGAACTGCTGGCAGACTTTACTACGCAACAGATCAACAACTTTTATATTTTGATGATGGCACTACATGGGCACAAGTATCTAACTTCGGTTCCGTAACAGCACAAACTACATACGGACAATCAAGCGGTAATGGTTCATCAAATAATTATGCTCGTGCAGATCACACACACGGAACACCATCATTAACTAATAACGCAGGTAGCAATTTATCTGTTGGTGGTTCAGCATCAGTAGGAACTGGAACTGCACCTGCTCGTGATGATCATACACACGGAATGCCTTCATTTGGTTCTGTAACTGCTCAAACAACTTTCGGTGCTGGTTCTGCTGATGGTTCAAGCACATCAATCGCTAGAGCAGATCATACTCATGGAACTCCAGCACATGACAACTCTGCACATAGCACAATCAATCTTTCAGCACTCGCTGTTCCAACAGCAGATGTTTCTTTCGCTACATACAAAATCACAAACCTCGGTACGCCAACAGTTTCGACCGATGCCGCAACTAAACAATATGTAGATGATGTAGCACAAGGATTACATATTCATGCTTCTGTAGTTGCCGCAACAACTGCCAATTTGGTTGCCACATACGACAATGGAACTTCAGGTGTTGGTGCAACTCTTACCAATAACGATACACAAGCCGCACTTGTAATTGATGGTGTAACACTTTCAGTATCAAATCGTGTATTGGTTAAAAATCAATCATCTGCTGCACAGAATGGTATTTATACAGTTACAAATACTGGTTCAGGTTCAACCAACTGGGTATTAACACGAGCAACTGATTTTGATACATCTGCTGAAATACAAGGTGGCGATTTCGTATTTGTTACTGGTGGAACTGCTTATGACAACACTGGTTGGGTACAAACATCAACAAGCGTAACTGTTGGTTCAACATCTATTGTTTGGCAACAATTCTCTGGTGCTGGTACATATACTGCTAGCAATGGTGTTCAATTAGTTGGTTCAAACTTCTCAGGCGTTGCAGTAGTCAATGGTGGATTAACTGTTGGCTCATCAGGCTTCGAATTAGATACTGCTATTGCCGTTCGCAAGTATGCAGCCAATGTTGGCGATGGCACAGCGACCTCTTATACTATTACACACAATCTTGGTACCCGAGATGTAATTGTTAGCGTATATACTAACTCTGGACAATATGCTGAAGTAATTTGCGATGTTGAACATACTTCAACAACTGCTGTTACACTATTATTCTCAGTAGCACCAACTTCAAATCAATATCGTGTAGTAGTACACGCTTAGGAGGCATAGCGTGGGTCTATTAGATAGATTCGCTAAGCGAGTTGCAGCAGAGATAGAAAAAGCACCAAATCTACCTGCTGGTTCCGTAACCATGACTGAACAAGAAATGGTTAATCGTTCAGGGATCATGAATCAACAGTATGGTCAATCAGTTTCATTACCGAGAAATGCAATATGGCCAAATGTACCTTTCACTCCGGGCAATCCGTTAATCCCGGGAGCGATCAACCCTGTTCGTGAAGATGGCAGAGCCGACCCAAGAAGATATGAATATCAAGTTGCGCAAAATATCAATATCACGCCAACTAAACTTATTCCGTTCACTACCCTGCGTTCAACTGCTGATCAAGTAGATATTATTCGCAGATGTATTGAAGTTGTTAAAAATAAAATCGTTGGCATGAGTTGGGATATCACTTTATCCGAAGATGCTTCCGAAAGAATCGCTGCCGAATCAGGTAAAGATCATGTTCGTGCTATGGCGCAAGCAAGAACTAAATTCACTGAAGACATCGCAAGACTTCGTGCGTTTTGGGAAACCCCAGATAAAGCCAACGGATACACATGGTCTGATTGGTTGAATTTAGCATTAGAAGAAATTTTGGTAATTGATGCTTGGGCTATTTGGCCACAGAAATCAGTAGGCGGAGATTTATTCGGATTTCAAATTCTTGATGGCTCAACGATCAAGCCATTGATTGATGATCGTGGTATGCGTCCAATGCCACCGAACCCTGCATTTCAACAGATCTTATTTGGCTTCCCTCGTTCAGAGTTCATGGCGCCAAATGAAATTGAAGACGCTGATGGTGAATTTACATCTGATGAATTATCTTATTTAGTTAAGAATCGTCGCTCATGGACTATCTACGGATTCAGCCCAACTGAAAGATCATTACCTTTAGCAGATATTTATCTACGCAGACAACAATGGATAAGAGCCGAATATACAGATGGGGTATTGCCTGAATTATTATTCACTACTGATGCAACCTTCGGCAATAATCCTGAATTATTAAGAGCGTATGAAAATATATTCAACGATGATTTAGCAGGACAGACCGCACAAAGAAAGCGTGCTCGTTTACTACCTGCTGGTATGACGCCAATTCAATATGACGGATATGGTGAGAAGTTCAAAGATGTATTAGATAATTATTTGATTACATCTATTTGCGGACATTTCGGCGTACTACCTAGCGAAATTGGATTTAGCGGTAGTGGTTCTCTGGGTGCTTCTGGCTTACAGAAAGGCGAATCACTTTCAGCAGAGATTATTGGTATTCAACCATTGGCTGATTGGATTAGCAAACAATTAACTAATCTGTCTTATCTGTATCTAGGTATGCCTCGTGAATTAGAATTCAAGATATTATTTGAAAGCAAAATTGATACAGAGTCAGAGGCTCGTCGAGTTGATATCGAATTAAAAAATGGCGGACGCACAGTAAATGAAGCCCGAAGCGATATGGGTCTTCCGTTATTAGATACTCCACAAGCAGATATGCCTATGCTTTACAGTGGAGCAGGATTATATTTCTTGTCACCAGAAGGAATCATTGATGCTACTACTGCTAGTGGTGCTTCTGCATTAAGTGGCGATGATGCCACGCCAGTTGATGATGAATTAACTATCGGCGAAGTGCCTGAAACTGAAACAGGCAAACCTGAACCCGAAATAGTTGAAGAAGAATCCGAAGACAATACAGATAAAGCAGTCAAAGAAGTCAAAGCATTTCTAAAATGGTTACGCAAGAGCAATCGCAAACGACCATTTAATTTTGAAATTGTTGAAGCAGAATACGCAGAAGTTATCAATAAATATGTCGCTATCAACGATGAAGAATCTGCTCGCTGGTACGCCGAAAGATACATAGGACTCTAATGAAACCGAATAGAACCCGACTTAAAACTAGAGTTGCGGTTCGTTTCGCTCGCTCAATAAGATTGGGCATTAAAGATTTAGTATCTGTTGAAAATATACTTGATTCTTGGTTTTCGTTACACAACCCTATGGATAATCTTGACGAAAACCTGCCAGCCAAAGTTCATAGTCAACTTGCTCGGGACTGGGTACGCATTCATGCGCCGAAACTTGATATAACCCGACTCAACTCTGCGCTCGGAAGACTGTATGCCGAAGCCTATGTACTAGGCGAAGACATAACGACTTATGAAATTGCTAGAGCCGTAGGTTTACAAAAGGCTGCTCCTAGCAAGAAACAAATGCAAAGAGCATTGACTATCGACTGGAGCAAATGGAAAGCAGGCAATCGTGCTGCTGCTGCTTTAGTTAGTCCGCCAGAAAGCCTTAAACGCCTATTACAGAGTCGATCAATAGTCATTCAGGGAATTACTAACACCACTCTGAATCGCATTGGCACAGCCCTCGCTGAAGGCTTAGAACGAGGTGCTACACGACTAGACATAGCAGACGATATTTCATACATTCTTGGCGATGATGAAAGAGCAATCAGTATTGCTGGAACAGAAATGAGCCGAGCAGTAGTAGAGTCCAGTAAAGAACTTTACGCTGAAAGCGGTGTAGAAAAAGTTGAATATTTAGTTGCAGACCCTTGCGACGAATGTCAAGAAAATTATGATGCTTCGCCAATAGACATTGGTGAGCAGTGGCCAAATGGCGACCCACCAGTACACCCGAACTGCATGTGTGACATTGCACCTTATGTAGTGGATACTGGACTATGGGATTATGTTTATGGCGATGAAAGCGAGTAAAGGAAAACTATGAGCGAAAATACAAATGTCTATGCCGATATTCTCAAATATGATGATAATGGCGATGGAACATTAACAGTCTATGGTAAAGCAACAGACGACGCACTAGACATTGATCAACAAATTTGCGACCCTGTTTGGTTAGACAGAGCCATGCCTGATTGGTTCAGAACTGGCGGAAATATTCGTGAACAACATAGCAATATCGCTGCTGGCGTAGCAAAAGAATACGAAGCAAAAGCAGACGGACATTACATTAGCGCATTAGTAGTTGACCCAGTATCAGTGAAGAAAGTTCAAAATCGTGTGCTACGAGGATTCAGTATTGGTATCAAATCACCTCGTGTAGTGCGTGATCAGAAAGCAGCCAATGGCAGAATCATTGATGGTCAAATTGTTGAAGTGTCTTTAGTAGATCGACCAGCAAATCCTAACTGCCAACTTATATTGGCTAAATCTGTAGCAGGCGAAAGCACATTGATTAAGTCAGAAGAATTGATTGAAAAACATGGCGATCACGACCAATCAGACCATAATCCACATGGCGGTGGTGGCGGAAAAGAGCCAGGAGAAAATGCTCGGTCTGGGGTACGCACTAGTGATGGAGATAAAGATCGAGTCGCTTCTGTTAAAGATATTCGTGATGTCGCAAGCGAGTTGCGTGCAGAAGTTCGTAATGTCGGTTCCAGTGCTAAAGATGTCAAAAACGCAGATAAAGTTGAAAGACATATCAAAGATGCAGAAAATTATATATCTGAAGCATCGAGAGCAGCAGATGGTCCAGAGCATGTTGCTGCATTAACATCAGCATTGGGTAGTCTAGATCAAGCGTACGGTATTGTTGGGGGCATTGACGCAAGATACGCAGCAGATTTAGAAGATTCTATAGGTAATTTATCTTTAGAGATAGATGAATACTTAACAGAATATGACCCAGATTATGAATCAATGATCGGTATGTCAGCATCAATAAAACAGAGCGAAAGGTCGCTAATGAAGAAAAACAAGAAAAACAATTCCATTGTCAAAGAAATGCCAACGGAATCTACCCCTATGGGCGGTGAAGCAAAAGCGATACCTTCTCGTGAAGAAATGGCACAACGCTACGCATCCGCTCGCAAAGCACTAGATGATGTTACTGCTATGTGCAAAGAATACGGATACGGCGATATTGATAAACAATACGGCGAAACCGCAGAAGAAGAAACAGCCGAAGGTCCTGCTGGCAGCGGAGCCGAACATGAATTAGGCGAAGCCAAAAAAGAAATGGTTGATCAAAACGATAATGTTGAAATGTCAGCCGAAGCAACTACTAAATGTTTAGAATGTGGTTGCAATATGCCGGGAGCAACACACGGATTAACACAAGTACCAGTAACAGGCGGAACACCAGCCAACGAAATGGCTAATGTATCTACTGCTACTATGATCACACCTGACGAAACACCACTACCTAAGTCAGTTGAAACAATCGTTCCACCTTCAACTATTGAAGAAGTAGGAACAATTATAGAAGAAGAAGATTCTGATGAGGACAACTCAGCAGATAAGTCCCTGCTCGCTGATGTTAAATTAAACGACATCATTGAGAAAGCCGTAAAGAGTGCTATGTCTTCGGTTGAAGCCGAAATTGCATTATTGAAGTCCGCAAAAGAGGCGGTAGAGAATAAAGCAACTGCGTTAGAAACTGAATTAGCAACGGCAAAATCTCTCGCAATAGGTGGCGGTCCAAAACGGACAACCATAGCGACAGGTGCTAATAAAACAAACGAGTGGAAAGCCAAAGCAGATTTGTATTACGCAAAGGCTGCCACAACAACCGATCTGATTCTTGCTAAGGGATATCGTGATATGGCTAAGGATTTTCTTGCCAAAGCGAGTACCGAAGCAGAATCTAAATAACTCTTTACAGGAGAAATAACTCAATGGAAAACTTAAAAGTTCAGGACTTGTTCAACGAGTCCAACCCTAAAGTTGCCGCAGAGCGTCATGAGGAATATCTTGGAGAATTAAGCAAGTCGCTTTCATCTCCACGACCATTCGTCAATGGCGAACTAGGACAAGACCCAACACAACAGTTAGAATCACTTGCGCTAAGCAAGTCACTAACTCCTGATGCGTTGTCTTCTCTACAAACTGCGCTAACTGCACAAAGAGGCGCAATGGGTGATATCAACAAAGAAATCACATTAACAAACCCTCTTTCAACATCTTTCGCTGCTTTCGACTTAGAAGCACCAGCAAAGATGCTTACACCTCGTCCAACACCACTACGCAATAAGATTCCTCGTAAAAAAGGAATTGGTACATCTCGCCGTGTTAAGAGAATTCTTGGATACACAGGTACAGGTACTGGCGGAGTTGGAAACATTTGGCCAGGAATCAACGAAACCACTCAGAACAACTTCGCTCCGGGAGCAGCCACTCCTTTCCAATTAGAGCGTGGTCCACAGATTTCATACGCTGCTGATGATTTAGTAATTCCTTACAACTCATACTCACTATCTGATCAAGTTTCATTCGATGCAAACTTCTCAGGTATGGGATATCAAGACCTTCGTCAACTATCTTCTACATCAACTCTTTACGCAACAATGTTGATGGAAGAAAGAATGTTCCTATATGCTCGTGGAACTGCATCAGGATTCTCAGGGGCTTTAGCAGCACCAACAGGAATCGTTGCTTCTTCACCAGCAGCAGTATCAGGACAAACTGCTTTAGCAGCAGCCGTTTACTACATCTACATCACAGCAAACGCAGGTATCTCAGGTTCAGGGTTCGGTGAGTCAATCGTTTCTTCAGTAGCCTCTGAAACAGTTGCTTCAGGTGATGTACTTGCATTAACTTGGACAGCAGTAACAGGCGCAATTGGTTACAACATTTATGTTGGAACTGCAACAGGAACAGCAAATTGCAAGTATGTTGGAACAGCAGAAGGAAACTCCTGCGTAATTCAAGGTGCTGCTGCGATCAACCTAACTGGTGATAACTTTGCGTTCTCAACAACAGGTGCCGCTGCTTCTCGTGCTAACGCAGATACTTCTGCTTACGCAACAGGATATGATGGAATTCTTCCAACTGTCCTAGGTCCAAACACAGGATTCAACAACAACCGCAATGGTGCTTTCTTCAGCACATCTAATCCGGGCGTTGAGTATCAGACTGTGTTCTACAACTTGTACAACAATGTTAAGGCTGACCCAGATGAGATTCTTATCAATGGCGCAGACCGCAAGCAATTGTCTGATGCAATCAAGAATGGTTCAACTGCTAACTACCGTCTAACTCTGTCACAAACAGATACAGGTAATTATGTAGGTGGCGCAACTATCGGTGCTCTAAACAACGAAATCACTGGTAAAATGGTGCCAATTACTGTTCACCCATGGCTACAACAAGGCGTAAGCCCTGTGTTGTCATACACACTGCCAATTCCAGATACAGAAGTATCTGATGTATGGGCAGCAGTAAATGTTCAAGACTACATGGGCATTCAATGGCCAGTAGTTCAATTTACTTACGACTTCTCAACCTATTTCCGTGGAACTTTCTTCTGCTATGCACCAGCATGGAATGGAGCAGTTTCAGGAATTGGAAATGCGTAGTAGATAATTAAAATGGATAAGGGCATATCAAATGAAGGGTATGCCCTTGTTCATACAGAAAATAATCGTGATATTGATTGGGAATATCAAAATCAACTAAGAGAGCAGTGGTTGAAAGATAATCCCGAAGCAAAATACATAGGTTGGACATCTATTTGAGGCGAGGGCAAAATGGCAAGAATAATTCCACCGCAAGGCATGAAAGAGTTAGAAGTCAAAACTCGCAGAGGCACTAAAGTTATTCGGACAGGCAAAGACGGATTATTCAATATTGAGAACCCAAGGTTGGCAAAGAAATTGAAAGAAGAAGGATTAGGCGAAGCAGGATTAAACGGATATGCCACTAGTGGCGGTTATCCATGTTCCAGTTGCGGATTCGGCAGTTGGTTTAAGAAATGTTCTAGATGCGGTGAATTAAACGAACGAATAGAGATGGACAGTTCAAGTGGCTAATGCGATTAACCCAACAACCCAACAGGGTTCAACATCATATTTAACTAACGACGAATATCGTAATGCACCTACCGCAATAGATATTGATAATTTAGTATTCAATTCAACAGACCCAGCAATACAGGAAAGCGAATTAGCGAATGTTATTTCTCGTGCTTCATCTTGGGTAGATACATATTGCAATCAAGTATTAGGGGCTACAACTGAAACTGAAACTCAACGCTCTAGAGTTTGTTCAGATGGCACAATCAAATTTCACCCACGATATAATCCAGTAATTGCATTAACTGATTTTTGGTATGGCAACCCTTCAACGAATTTATATCAAGCACAAGATTGTTCAGTTGCTTGGATAGAAAATCAACAAATTATATTTCCTTATGCAAACATGGGTTCGCTGTACACCAGTCAAGGTCCATTACAGTTCGGCTTTCCACAAACTTCAGGAATGCTTGTTTATTTGAAATACACCTATGTCAATGGTTACGCAAATACAACTATTGTTTCGGCAACTGCAACTCAATCAACACTAACAGTCAAAAGCGGAACAGGCATAACAGCAGGACAAGACCTGAAAATTTACGACGGCATGTATTCTGAATATGTTACAGTTGCTAGTAATTATGTATTTGGTACCACGACGGTACCATTAACGCAAGCATTGTTATACACACATGCAGCAGGAGTATCTATTTCAGCATTGCCGCCAGCAATCAAAGAGGCTACAATTCTTGCAACAACTGCAATGTTAAAGATTCGTGGAGATAGTAGTTTGACTATGTCTGTCGGCACATTACCCAATTCAGGTTCTACTGGTAATTTAGAACAAAATATCGGTAGCGATATGGCTATGGCTATGGATTTATTGAAACCATATCGTAGGATTAGATAGTGTCAAGAGCAACTGTTCGGGAAGCCGTACGCAGTTGGATAGACAGCGCACAAATAACTACGCTGAATCAAGTATTATCTTCGTTTCCAAAGCGTATCAATTTTCAAGTAAATTCATTTCCGGGGCAGAATAGTCGTGCTGCTGCTGTTGTATTCATTGAAAATGAAACAGAAAGCCGTATCGCTATTGGCGGAGTTGAGTCAATGTCTTCAGGTGGCGCAGGATTAGGCTGGAAGCGTGTTGATTATGGAATTGCATTACAGATATTTCATCACTCGTTAGAAAGAAATGCAGAAGACGCTATGTCTGCGTTTGATGATTTGATAGATGCAGTAAAAACTAGATTAAGGGCAGGTCAACACACTCTAGGTGAAGACAATCCTAATATAATCTGGCAAGCAGCAGAACCAGCAATAGATGTCCAATACGGCGAACCACTTTCTAACGAAGGTGGTGCAACTGAAACTTGGGCTGCTATCCGCTTTACCGTAACAGAAATGATTGAATCATAGGAGAATCCATGGCTCGTTATATATACAATGGTGATGAAGATAGAGTATTTCCGTCTTTAGGTATCACCGTGAAAAAGGGTGAATCGTTTGATGGTCCCGAAGGTCTTAGGGCTAGAGGATTATCTCTTGATTCAAATGCTAAGTCCGCACCTGCGGTACCAACAGCACCAAAAGAAGCAGTAAAAGAAACAAACAAAACAGAAAACAAACAGTCAGCCTCGTCTGACATTACAGCAGGAGCGTGAATAAATGGCATCAGCACAACCATCGGTACGCAGTTACGTCGGTATTGCTAAAGAAGTAACTCCGGGAACACCAGTAAATGCAACTGATTTTATTCCACTGGCTAAAGATTCATTAAAACCAGTAGATATTATTGCACCACTCTACGACACAGGACTTCGTGGTTCTATGGCGCAGAATTACAATTACATTCAAGGTCGTCGCCACACAGAAATTGATCTAGGTGGTCCAGTATTCGCTGACACAGTCGGCTACTGGTTAGGCGGAATTATGGGTTCAGTTGCAACCACAGGAGTATCTGCACCTTTCACACATGTAATTTCATTGAAAAATGCAACAGGCATTGGAGCAGACGCACAACCTACATCTTTCACTCTGGAAGATATGTATGTTGCTGAGAATCGCTACTATCCGGGTTGCAAAGTCACTAATTTCACTTTCAATTTTAACTCAGAAGGTATGCTTGAATACACAGCGAAACTTATGGGTTTTCCGTCAACAACTACAGCAGTAACAGCACCATCGTTCAGCACAGTAGTTCCAACTCCTGTATGGCGTGGTTCAGTTTCTATTGGTGGCTCAACAATTGGTTACACAACTGATGGTTCATTGACAGTATCTCGTTCAGCAGAAGCAATCTTCGGTATTGACACAACACAAGGTCCATACGAAATCTTCGTGGGAGCGTTGGATACAACAGGTAATTTTACATTCGTTATGGAAAACGATGCTGAATTAACTCGTTTCTTATCTAATACTCAACCTGCATTAACACTTACCTTCGCACAAGGCGCAGGAGCATCTGCTACCTCTATTGCTTTTACAATCACTAAAGGTGCTTATACTGCTGCTGCCATTGATCGTTCAGCCGATCATGTTTCAATCGCTGTTGATTTCTCAGCAATTGCAAACACAACTGATGCTGGCTCAACAGGTGGTTACGCTCCAATCAAATGGACGCTTCAGAATGCTGTTGCTTCTGGTACATATCAGTAGCATCTAGCGCAAATCGGTAAGTGGGGAATTCAAGTGAATGTGCCGCCTTCCCACATTCTGCCCCACTTACCTCTATAATAACGGAAGGCAACTACGGGAGGAAAATCATGACAGAAAAAAATAAAGTATCTTTACCTTCAGGTGGCTGGGCTGTATTCAAGGACCCAACTACTTTGCGAGTAAAAGATCGCAAGAAAATCTTAAAAAATGCAAACAACGAAGAAGGCTTAATGCAAGCATTATCTATCGTTGATGGTTTGATTGCTTGCTTAGTGGAAGAATGGTCGTTTGATTACATAATTCCATCAATCAAAATCACTAGCCTAGAAGAATTGACTATGGCTGATTATGATGTATTAGCAGAAGAAGCAGGCAAAGCCCAAAAAGTATTGTTCCCATCATTAGCAAAAACAGACGAATCTGAGAAAGATGTTGATAGCCCTTTCGACGACTCCAGCGACTAAAGTGGGTGCTTGAAGGCAAAGAAAGGCACGAAGCCTTTACTTATCCTGATGATGAGTGGTCATATTATGTGGCTGCTGAAAAGTTCGGCTGGACGATAAACGAGATAGATGAACAACCTGCTTATCTATTTGACTGGCTTGTTGCTATTTCTATTGCAGTAGATGAAGTGAAAGCGAAAAAAATTGATTCCAAATAATTTGAAATTAGTGAAGTCAGCGTGGGGCGTGGCAGGTAAAAGTGTTGATTTATCTGCTAGAGCAGCACGAGATGCTATGATGGCTGCATTAATTCAATTATCAAAAGAAGAAATTCAAGGCAAAAGACCTAAGAATCAAAAGGCATGGCAAGGTTTTCCAACCCCACCTATGAACAGAACTGGCGATTTGCGTCGTTCTATAACAGGCGAAAAATTTACTATTGGGTTCGCTAACTACTCAGCGATTGTAGGACCAACAATAATCTATGGTCGCCGAGTTGAATTAGGTGGTGGTAATTGGAGACCAGGAGTAAGATTCCCATACATGGAACCTGCTTATGAGAAATTCCGTTCAGTATATCCTCAAATCGTTAATAAATTTATTGGAAGGTTGAAATAATGCTTGGTAGTTTCCTTCCCCCAGTAGTATTTGAAGTCACAGCAAACGCTACACAAGCATTGGCTAGTTTCAAACAAGTCAATACTCAACTTTCTTTAATGGAAGCACAAGCATTGAAAACTGGTAAAGCATTGACTGGTTTTCAAAAAGCAGCAATAGTTGGTAGCAAAGCAATCAAAGTAATGACTGGTTCATTCTTAGTTGCTGCTGGTATTGGCGTAAAAATGGCCATGGATTTAGAAAAATCCTTGAATCGTTTAGGCACAACATTAACTGCTTTAGGTTTATCAACTGCCGAAAATCGAAAACAAATAAGTTTATTAGTTGACAGTTATGAAGAATTAGGTTTCGGTTCAGAAGACGCAGCCGACGCTTATGGTCGTTTAATTACAATGACCAAAAATGTTGAAACTAGTAATCGTTTATTAGCCATGTCTGCTGATTTGGCTCGTGCTCGTACCATGTCTTTAGAGAGCGCAGCATCATTATTGGCTAGAGCCCAAATGGGCAATACAAGAGTATTCCGTCAATTCGGCATTACTTTAGATGCTACTAAACCAAAAGCATTGGCTATTGAAGAAGCGATGGGCAAATTAGAAGCCCGATTAAGCGGTCAAGCACTAGCATACACAAAAACATTCGCTGGTCAATTAGCAGTAATGAATGAATCATTAGGCGATATTTTTGAAACAATTGGTATGAAATTATTACCAATGCTTAATAAATTGTTAGAAAAACTTAAAGGCACTGGCAAATTCATGAAAGATTATGCCAAAGAAATAGAGGCTGCTGCTACTGCTATTACAGTTCTATTGATTCCTGCGGTAGTAAATTTAACTAAAAAACTTGCCGCATTAGCATTGACATTACTTAAGTCACCAATAGTGAGAATCATAGCATTAGTTTACGGACTTGCTTACGCATTCAATCGTGCTTCAGGTCAAGCAAATAGTTTTGCCAAAATATTTGGTGGCGTCGCTGACAAAGTTTTAGCCATGATAAGTATGGTAGTCAATGGTGTTGAAAATCTAGTTCAGACTATGATGTATTTTGCCAAGGCTGGATTAATGGCTCGTAAAGCATTTCAAGACCTGAAAGGCGACCGAGAAGGTGCTGCTGCTACTCAAAAAGAATTAGATGCGTGGGAAAAAGAATATCGTGCGATAGATAACTGGTCTGGCAATATTGAAAAAGCCAGACAAAAAATACGAGATTTCCAAAAAGACTATAAAGGTTTACAACTAGAAACGATCATTCCACAAATTCCGGGGTTCGGCGATGGCACATTTGTTGATGATACAACTGGTGGCGTCAATGCTTTAGGTGAGGCGTTGATCAATGCTAAACAAAGAATTCAAGATTTCAATGCAGAGTTAAAATCTACTTTCGTTGACCTTAAAGGCGCATGGGCGAGTATTGCTGGTCGTGATTTCAATGCTGCAATTCAAGAAGGTTTATTAAATCCTATTGACAAACTTGTAACTAAAACTAATACAGCCGTAACAGCGTATCAAGAGGCATCAAAAAATTATCAAACAGCATTAAATTCATTAACTGCTGCGCAAAATAAATACACAAGCGCAGTTCAAGGTGGCAATAAAGCCATAATTGCTTCAACCGAAAGCGCATTAAAGCGTGCTGAAACTTTAGTTACAGATTTACAAACAAGCATGGGTGACGCTCTCGCTGACATCGCACAATTGCAACAAGAAATGATTGACGCAGTTATTGAATCCGAAAACAAAATAACTGAATTGCGTGCCGAGCGAACCAAAGTATTACAAGATGGCATGAGGGCTGAACTAGAGTTACAGAAAGACTACAATCAGAAAGTAGCACAATTACAAAAAGACGCTGCTGATCGTAGTGCTGAAATAGTCAAACAATCAGTAGATCAAATTAGAAACGCATTCAAGAGTGCGACCTATAAAGGTATAGGTAATATATTCTCAGATTTGACATTTGAGGGCAAATATCTTGCTGGTGGTTCTATTGACGCTATCACTAAAGCATTAGCCAAACAAGCAGAAAAAGCAACATCACTTGCTGATAAAGCAGGCAAATTGCAAGCACTTGGATTTACTCAAACATTTATTGAAGAAGTAATATCACAAGGTCCAGATGTTGGTGGCGCATTAGCCGATATTATTTTGGCTGGCAACTCAGAGTCAATTAAACAATTACAATCATATTGGCTTGCTTTAGAAAAAGTATCTTCTCACGGCGTAGATAATTTAGCCAAAACCTTGAATTCTGGCATGACTCTTGCGACAGAAGAATTAACTGCATCATTAGCCAATGTTCAAACAGAATTAACATCTGCGTTGTCTGAAGCATACAATGAATATTCGGATTCATTAACAGAAATTCGTGCTAAAACAGCAGAACAAATCAAAGTAATTGATGATCAAATCACTCAGTTGATTGCTAAAATTGCACAACTTAAAGCAGCATTAGAATCATTAGCCACTTTGAACGCACCCGGAACAGCCCCAACTCAAACTTCATCAGGCGTGCCAATAGGTTCAACTTTAAGTTATCAACTAAGTACTGTTAATTCCAAATTATTAGAATCAATAGTATCTGGTGCTAGTGCGGTACAAGTAGGCGAGCAAACTAGATTAGATATGCTAAAACAAGGCGCATCAGTATCAGGTGCTGCTTCTAGTGCTAGATATACAGCGCAAGCAATCGCATATTTTCAATCAGAATTAGCAAAAGAAAAAGCAGCAGGTACTACATCGATTACTATTAACGCCAACACTAATGCTTCGTCACAGTTGATTGCTAATGATGTAGGATGGGCTATCAGAACTTCATCAGATGTGCAATACAATGCACCTCGTGGTGCACGCAGAATAGAGTAAATAATGCCAGTAGTTAGTTTACTTAATTATCGTTTTGCATTTAATGATTTTGAGTTTGGTGGCGGAAATTCACCATATCAGATTATGACTCTTGACGGATTAGAAGATTTACCTGTTATCCGTAGCCAAGACGATAATCGTGGTTATCAAGATGGCATGTGGACAGGTAGAGATTTTCTATCAGGTCGCACACTAACATTTACTATTCTAGTATTTGGCGATTCAAATAACAGTATGCAAGAAAATCTAAATTTGCTTCAAGCAGCGTTAGTACCACAGCAATCTGGTACTGGGTTATTACAGTTTCAACTTCCCGGAGATGATCTGCAAAGAATCAATGCTCGTGTTCGTCGCAGGGCTATACAAATCAATACTGATTATTCATCAGGTCGTGCGACTGTTATGTATGAATTTTTTTGTCCAGACCCAAGATATTATGATGATCAAGAGCGAACAACTGACTTAACTAATGCTATTGCCGTTGCTGGAAGAACCTACAATCGTGTATATACAGCCACCGCAACTAATCCATCAAACCCTAACGATACTGGTATGTCATACGGCTCAGGTTCAACCTCTGCCAACTTGATCACTAATGATGGCTGGACTACTACCTATCCGATCATCACAATTACTGGACCTGCTATTAACCCTAAAGTCACAAATGTTACTGCTGGTGCGTTCTTGTTGATAGATCAAACACTAGGAACTGGCGATGTATTAGAACTTAATACAGATTACAGAACCGTAACACTCAACGGCATTAACAGACGAGCAATACTTAATAACTCATCAACTTGGTTTGCTGCTCCACCCGGAACTTCATACTATACTTTCCTTGCTACTGGTACAGATGGAAATACTTCATGTGTAGTCAGTTGGCGGAATGCTTACATTTAGGAGAATAAATGGCATTAAGAACCCCACCATCATGGCTACAAAATGGTTCTCACCCTGCTGAGAATGATCGTTTAACTACAACAGGTATCTTGTGGAAATCACAAGGCGTATCTGATTATGGTTCAATGAAAGTATCACAATCAGCAACTCCTGCCATGTCTGTATCTGTTGCTGCTGGTCATGCGTTGATTGCGGGAACACAAACTTCTAATCAAGGTTTTTATATCGCTTACAACGATGCTGCTGCAACTGTTGCTATTGCTACGGCTTCACCTACGCTTCCTAGAATTGATCGAATTGTCGTAACAGTTCAAGATTCATTTTATGGCGGAACTGCGAACAATCAAGTTATTTATCAATCATTAACTGGAACTCCTAACGCAAGCCCAGTTGCTCCTGCTACACCTGCTAACTCAATCAGCCTTGCAACTATTACTGTTGCCGCTAATCAAACAACAGTTGTAAATGGTAATATCACAGATACTCGACCAACCGCACAACTTAGCGAAAACTCATTTACTTCACAAGCCACAGCAGCCAATACATTAACAATCAATGGAATTACTTCACAAACTGGTAAAGCGTTACGCATCAACGACAATACAGGTACACAAAAGTTTGCCGTATCAGTTGATGGAACTCTTACATTTCAAGACGGAACAACTCAAACTACTGCCGCAACCTACGATCCTAATTTAACGATCAATGCGCAAACAGGTACTACATATACCGTAGTGGCTGGCGATGCGCAAAAATTGATTACTCTTGCTAATGCTTCACCAATAACATTAACAATCGCTTCAAACGCTACTCAGGCTTTGCCGGTAGGAACACAGGTAACAATATCTCAATATGGCGCAGGTCAAGTAACAGTTGTTGGTGCTTCTAGCCCAGTAGCCGTAACAATAGTATCCACTGGTGCGACATCTAACTCGCCTAAGTTAAGAGCGCAGTATTCTACTGCTACACTTATCCAGACATCTACGGACAACTGGTTGGTGGTGGGAGATATTTCATGAGTCGTTTAGCATTAACTCCTACTAATGTTCCAGCGAGCGCAACAGATATTACATATCCTACGCTTCGTGCTGGCGACTTATATTACAACACTTCAACAGGATTAAAAGTTTATACTGGCTCTGCATGGGAATCAGTATCATCAACATCACTAACAGAAATAGATGCAGGTATGTTTGACGGAATCGCACCTTATATGGGTGGCGCAAATCCTTCTGACACCGCAACACAAACAGTTAATGGGGGAACTCCATAATGGCAGTCGTAACGCAAATTCAAGTCCGCAGAGGTACTGCTTCACAATGGACTTCTACTAATCCAACTCTTGCTGCTGGCGAGTGGGGATTTGAAACAGATACAGGTAAAGCAAAAATTGGTAATGGTTCAACCGCTTGGACTTCATTATCATATTTTGGTGGTACTGGAACAGTATCTAGTATTACTGCTGGCACAGGTTTATCAGGCGGAACAATTACATCTACTGGCACTATTGCTATTGATTCAACAGTTGCGACATTAACTGGCGTTCAAACATTAACTAATAAAACTGCAACAGGTTTAATTTATACACAAACAATTCTTACGCCATCATTTTCTGCTAACGCTTACACTTTGGTATTAGGAGATCAAGGCGATATTTTATTAGCAAGTAATGGTGCAACAGCAGGAACAATTAACATTCCTACTAATGGTTCTGTTGCGTTTCCTACTGGCACTCAAATAACAATTATTCAAACAGGTGCAGGGCAACTTACAATTCAGGCAACCACACCTGCTACAACTACTATTAATTCTACTGGCGCAACTGCAACCGCACCTAAATTGCGTGCAATAAATTCATCTGCTACCTGCATCAAAACAGGCACAGACACTTGGTATGTAATAGGAGATATTGCCTAATGCCAATTCTAGGAGTTATTGCTTCTTCTACACGCCAAGGTTTAGTTACTGACACTGGTTCAATGTTTGCTTTGAGTTCTATTATTGTACCTTCTGCTGGCACATCAACAATAACATTTTCTAACATACCTTCTACTTATACTCATTTACAAATTAGAGGTATTGGAAGAAACTCTGCAAGCGGTACAGGCGCACTTGAAACTTATATGCGTTTCAATAGCGATACAGGAGCAAATTATGTTGCATATCATCAAATTGCTGGTGATGGCACTAACGCTAGTGCCGCAGCCTCAACAGGACAAACATCAATAGCACCTTTTTATTTTGTTAGAGATGGTAATACTGCAAATGTTTTTGGTTCAGTTATCATAGATATTTTAGACTATACAAACACAAATAAAAATAAAGTCATAAGAACTATAAATGGTTGGAACACTAATGGAAGTGGTTTGATTTATTTGAAATCAGGTATGTGGTTAAATACCACTGCGATCAATACAATTACTTTTACAGTAGAAGGCGGTCATAATTTTGTTGCTAATTCTCAATTCTCATTGTATGGAATAAAAGGGGCATAAATGAGTACATACACACCGATAGCCACGCAAACATTAACCAGCGCAGTATCATCACTTGTTTTTGCTGGTATTCCACAAAATTATACTGATTTAATTTTAGTTAGTAATGCAATTGGTGGGTCTGATTTAGATATTTACGGACAATTAAATTCTGACACAGGCAACAATTATGCTTTTACCAGTTTTTACGGATCAGGTAGCGGTAATGCTATATCAGGTCAAACATCTAATTTTAATTTATTTGGTGCGGCTAGATTTCAAACTGGTGGCAGTATTTCAACGCTTTACATAAACAGTTATTCAAATTCAACAACAAATAAAACAATGCTAACAAGAATAAATAATTCAAGTTATACAATGTTATGGTCTAATTTATGGCGTTCTAACGCTCCTGTTACCAGTATTACTCTACTTGTTTTATCAAGCACAATTTCAGCAGGTTCAACCTTTACTCTTTATGGAATACAAGCAGGCACGCCAAAGGCAACAGGTGGATTAGTCACAAATGACGGTACTTATTATTATCATACATTTTTACAATCAGGAATTTTTACGCCAAGTCAAGCACTCACAGTTGATTATCTTGTTGTTGCTGGCGGTGGAGGTGGTGGCGGAGGTTTTAGGTCAGGTGCTGGTGGTGCAGGTGGATTGCGTTCAACTGTTACGGCAACTGGAGGTGGCGGTACTTTAGAGTCCACTTTATCTTTGAATGCTCAAAATTATCCTATTACTATTGGTGCAGGTGGTAGTGGCTCATTAAATGCTAATGGTTTTAGTGGTAGCAATTCTGTGTTTGGTTCAATTACTGCAACTGGTGGCGGTTATGGTGGTGGTAACTGGGATAGTGGTAACGCTGGCGGATCAGGTGGCTCAGGTGGTGGTGGTATTGGTTCATCATCAACAGGTGGCGCAGGTGGCGCAAGAACTGCATCACCAGTACAAGGATTTAATGGTGGTTCAGGTTATAGCGGTGGATTGCAATGCGGTGGCGGTGGCGGTGGCGCAGGAGCAATAGGTCAAAATGGCGGTTCAGGCGGAACTGATGGTGATGGAGGTGCTGGCGTTCAAATAACAGCATTTGCTACGCCTACTAATACAGGAGTTAATTCAGGTTATTATGCTGGCGGAGGCGGTGGCGGAAATTATGGTTCAGGTAATATAACTATTGGTGGACTTGGCGGTGGCGGTGCTGGCGGTAGCGGTGATAATCCATATCAAAATGGTGTTTTTGGTACTGCAAATACTGGTGGTGGCGCAGGTGGTGCAAGTGGTAATGATCGTAGAGGCGGAAATGGCGGTTCAGGAATAGTAATAGTGAGGTATGCAATCTAATGGCTCAAAACATGACTTTAATTGAAGCAAAAACATTGGGCAGTAATACAACTACTGTAAGTTTTGCGTCTATTCCTGCTACTTATACTGATTTGAAAATATTAATAAGTGCTAGAACTACTAGAATTGGTCCTGCTGAAAATGTTTATATTGGTTTTAATGGAAGTACAAGTTCATTTACTACAAAACAAATAGTAGGCGAAGGCTCAGGCACTCCGCAAAGTTATTCATTCAACAGGCTTATTGGTGTAGCACCAGGTGCTACGGGAACAGCCAATACTTTTACTAATTTTGAAGTTTATATTTCCAATTATGCTTCATCTAATTTCAAATCATTTAGTGCAGATGCAGTTCAAGAGGCGAATCAAACTTTGGCATATACCATTTTTATGAGTGGTTTATGGTCCGATAATACTGCAATTAATTCTGTTGAATTTACTGCTGAATTTACTCAATTTGTTACAGGTTCAACATTTTATTTATACGGTATAGCAAATGCCGCTATTTTTCCAAATGCAAAAGCAACTGGTGGCACAATTTATCAAGATGATACATATTTTTATCATGTGTTTGGATCATCAGGGGTATTCACTCCAACTCAATCATTATCTTGTGATACATTAGTAATTGCAGGTGGTGGCGGTGGTGCAAGAACTGGTGGTGGCGGAGGCGCAGGTGGTCTGAGAGGATTAACTTCACAATCAATGACTGCTCAGGCATACACAATTACAGTTGGCGGTGGCGGTGCTGGAAGCAATACTGATTTTGCACAAGCAGGAGATGGCACTACATCATCTATTGCAGGTTCAGGATTTTCTACAATAAATACAACTGGCGGTGGTGGTGCGGCATCTTATGGTGCGACAACAGGTCGTTCAGGCGGTTCAGGTGGTGGCGGTAGTGCTGGTATTCCTGACTCTACTGGCGGTGCAGGAAATGCTGGTGGTTATACACCAGTAGAAGGTTATGCAGGCGGACAAGGTTCAAATGATGGTACAAGAGGTGGCGGTGGTGGCGGTGGTGGCGCTAGTCAAGCAGGTCAAGCAACTACTACTGGTGCTGTGAGAATTGGCGGTAACGGCGGTAATGGTTCATCAGCATTTTCATCTTGGGGTGTTGCTACTGGTACTGGTCAAAATGTGAATGGCACTTATTGGTATGCTGGCGGTGGTGGTGCGGCATCTGACACAGCCTCATTAAGAGGTTTAGGTGGACTTGGTGGCGGCGGAAATGCTGGAACTAATACAAATCCATCAGACTCCGTTCCTGGCATGGCTAACACTGGTGGTGGTGGCGGTGCAAACAGTGGTAATTATCCCGCAGGAGCAAATGGTGGTAGCGGTTTAGTAATATTAAGATATGCAAAATAAGGAGAATAATGACAATGGCGCACTTTGCTGAGATAGATGAAAACGGAATTGTACTTAGAGTTCTAGTAGTAGGAGATGATCAGGAACATAGAGGTCATGATTTTCTTGCTAATGATCTAGGACTTGGTGGTACATGGGTTCAGACTTCATATAACAACCGCATACGCAAACAATATGCTGGGGTTGGGTTCAAATATGATGCAGATGCTGATGTGTTTATTGCGCCAAAACCTTATGACTCATGGACATTAGATGATAACCATGATTGGCAAGCACCAGTAGCCAAGCCTAATGATGATCAACTTTACACATGGAATGAAACCAAAAAGAAATGGGAGATCGTAAATGTCACTGAATAAAATGATTATAGATTGCTCTACCGGCAAGACAACTATTGTGCCTTTAACTGCACAAGAGATTGCTGAAAGAGATCAATTAGCAGCCAAATATACTGAAGACAAAGCAAAGGCTGAAGCCGAAGCCAAAAAACTGCAAGCATTAAAAGATTCTGCTAAAGCCAAACTAATTGCTGGCGAAGCATTAACTGACGAAGAAGCCTCTGCAATAGTAATCTAATGTGCAAAGATTGTGGTGCTTGTTCTAAAGAGCATAGTCGCACGATTGATGATGCCGTAGATGAGGTACTAGATTCACCAATATAAGGAGAGTAGATGGCAACCAATTATAGGTATCTATTCGCCGATTTAGTAACAAATGATATTCTTGCAGAAATACCTTTAACCAATGTAAGTTTTACGCAGTCGCTAAATACTCCCGGTAGTTTTAGTGGAAGTATTCTTGGCTCAGATGCACAAGAACAAGGCTACGATATTGTAGGTAGCACAATACCTTCACGCACAGCAATTTATGTTGATCGTGATGGCGTGCTTATTTGGGGCGGAATTATTTGGCTACGCACATGGGATACAGATACTCAGCATTTTACATTTAGTGCTAGAGAGTTCGGTTCGTATTTTGAACGCCGAAGAATTACTGGCGATTTCATGAACAATGCACAGGCTTTAGTATATGACACTGAAGATCAATTATTCATAGCCCAAGATTTATTATATCTAGCCCAACAAGTTGCTGGTGGCGACATAGGCATTGTTATTCCAAACAATACATCAAGCGTAAATGTTACTCGTGTTTATTATGACTACGAATTCAAAGATGTATGGGGTGCTATCAAAGACCTTAGTAATCAACAAGATGGATTTGATTTCAATATAGATGTTGCCTACGACGCAAATCTTGAGCCACGCAAATATGCACAAACCGCATACCCACAGCGAGGAACTCCTTATGTATCTACTAGTCCATCTGCTCTAGTATTTGAATTTCCCGGCAATATAGTTATGTATGAATGGCCAGATGACGGTTCAGTTGTTGCTAATACCATGTACGGAATCGGTCCACAATCTAATGAAGCAAAGATTCGTGCTACTGCCGTATCGCCAATAGATCAAATCGCAGCAGGTTATCCACTACTTGAAGATACGGTATCTTATACAGATCAATACGATCCAAACATATTGGCTGAACAAACTCTTGGCGAAGTAACAGCAAAACAAGTTCCAGTAGTAACACCAAAGATTGTAATTCCTGCCTACGCCTCGCCAGTTTTAGGTTCATACAAAACTGGTGATGAATGTTTATTGAGAATCACAGACGACAGATTTCCTAACAATGGTAGTGGTTTTGGTTTATCTCAGGTATTTAGAATTGTTGCCATCAGCGTTCAACCCGGAGAAGATGGTCCCGAGCGAGTAACATTAACTCTGACCGACCCAACAGTTTAGGAAATTATGCCATATATTAACTTACCACCAGTTGCTTCTGAATTATTCTGGGATTTAGATAGAAGAATTCGTGCATTAGAAACGGCATATCGCTTTAATGCACCTACATTAGATTTTAGTACAAACTTACCTACTAATCCAAGAGAAGGTGATATGTACTTTGATACCAATGTTAATCATCTTGTTTATTACAACGGAACTGGTTGGCACAAACTTAATCAATCCTCTTACAATCCATAAGGAAAACTACAATGTCTATACCTGATTGGGCTACTACTGTTTCGGCAGTATTGGCCATACTTGCATCATTTTGGGCGATTCATAGATTCATAACTAAATCGTTGATTCGTGATTATTTGAGCGAACTCAAACCAAATGGTGGCTCTAGCGTGAAAGACAAAGTCAATGATATTGACAATAAAATAAAAATACTTGAAAGCCGACTAGATCAGATATACTTGCTGTTAATCAATAAGAAGTAGGTGTTATATGAACGCAGTGCTTAATCGTGCTAGGTTTGAAACAGGCTATACAGAAAAAGGCGATAACGAAACTAAATATGGCGCATGGTATGGCGTTAATAAACAACCATGGTGTGCGATATTTGTGTCTTGGTGTTACGACAAAGCAGGATTAGTAGATAAAATTGCTGCCGAAACCAAGAAAGGTTTTGCTTCTTGCGACGCAGGACTGAAATGGTTTGCGAAGAAAGGCAAGATTGTACCAGTAGGCGAAGCCCAAGAAGGCGACATAGTATTTTTTCAATTTGATAACGATGCGCAACCCGATCATGTCGGAATCGTTGAGAAGAATATGAAAAGATTGAAGGCGTTGAAAACTATTGAAGGTAATACATCTCCTAACAATAAAGGTTCACAGTCAAATGGTGGTGGCGTATATCAAAAGAAAAGATCGTATGCTACTGTTATGGCTGTTGTTCGCCCCTAACGGAAGGAAGAAAAGATGAACCAAAAAATGAAATCAGCACTCGCTTCATACGCTCGCTCTTTTGCCGTAGCAGTTCTAACCGCTTACAGCATGGGACAAACTGAAGTTGAAGACCTAGCAGTAGCAGGACTTATTGCTATTCTCGGTCCAGCAATTCGTGCCTTGAATCCTAATGATTCAGCATTCGGCATAACCGATAACACAGTTTCAGTTGATTTGGATAAATTAGCCAAAGCAACTAAGAAAAAAACTAAAAAGAAGTAATCATGGGATTGCTGGAAGACCTCGGCGACGAGAGCAAATTCCCTGATGTACGCAGAGCGTGGTGCTCTGTTTGCACTTTGTTAAAAGAATTGCCACCTAAAGAATCAGAAGCATTAAAACTGCGTATGGACAATACAAGAATAACCCACATGGCTATTTCTAATGTGTTGAAAGATAACGGTTATTCAATAAGCGACAGTACTATCGGGCGACACAGGCGGAACAGGTGCACTGGTGTCGCTCGATAAAGATTTAGAAAAATTAGATAAAGAAGCCGACCCTGAAATTGCAGAACTGCGCAAAGCATTACAGCGAACGCAAAAACAATTACAACAGGCTAAACAAAGAACTGATGAATTAGTTGAAGCAACTATTCAGGCTTCTTATGATGCTGTATTAGCAGTAGGTAAATTGCCTGAAATCAAAACACCTGAAAGCGATAAACGGAAAACGAAAGCCGAAGTCGCATTGTGGCATTTGACGGACTGGCAAGGTGCTAAAAGAACGCAGTCTTACAATAGTGAAATAATGCGTGAGCGAGTAATTAGTTTCACGCAGAAGGCTGTACGCATCACAGACATACAACGAGCCGACCACCCAGTTAGAGAATTAACTATTATGTTCGGTGGCGATATGGTTGAGGGTTTATTCAACTTTCCCGGACAGGTATTTGAGATTGATTCAACCCTGTTTGAACAGTATGTAAATGTATCTAGGCTTCTTGTTGAAGTGGTTCAATACGCTTTATCCAATTATGAGAAAGTGCATGTCGTTCCCGAATGGGGCAATCATGGTCGTATAGGGTCTAAGCGTGATAATGTACCAAGATCAGATAACTTCGACAGAATGTGCTATGAACTTGCCCGACAATTATTATCGGGTGAAAAACGACTCACATGGCAGGAGTGTCCAGACGATATCCAAAGAGTACAAATCGGAAACTATAAAGCACTCCTTATTCATGGAGACGAAGTTGGCAGGAATGGATTTGCGAGTCCGTCGTCAATCGTCCAACACGCAAACCGATGGCGGTCGGGGGCATACGATTGGGATTTCAGAGATGTCTATATTGGCCACTACCACACCCACGCAGAATGGCCAATGGCTAACGGACAAGGAAGCGTCTATCAAACTGGAAGCACAGAGTCGGACAATCGCTATGCTGGTGTTATGTTGGCAGCAAGCGCAACACCATCACAAAGATTACATTTCATTGATCCAATCAAAGGCAGAGTAACAGCAGCCTATAAGGTATGGTTAGATTAATGGACATCAACGATTTACTAGCAGAAGCAAGTTGTTTATTAACTGATGCTCGCCAAGAAACTTATGGTTCGTTCTGGGACAATCACAGAAGAATTGGTGTTATGTGGGCAGAGTTATTACATCTTGAAGAACCCATAACTCCCGAACTCGTAGCCGTAATGATGGCTATGGTTAAAATATCTAGAATTGCTAATGATTCAACACATACAGATAACTACATCGACGCTATTGCTTATATCGCTGGTGCTGGAGAATTAGCAACCGAATTACAATAGAAACAAAAAAGCCCCTACTTCGGTAGGGGTTTATTTTTTTTGCTTATTCGTCTTCTTCTTCTTCGTCGCCATAATCAACCCAAGTAGATGCCATAATGTTTAGATCGCTTGCCTGCGCTTGTGCCAATGCGGTGCCAAACAATGTTGCAGCACGATTACATAAGTCTGAAACCATATCTGGATATGCAGATTCTTGTTCTAATTTAATATTCAATCCGCCTAGATTGATTACAACTCGGGCTAGAGGCATAACCCGAGAATACCCCAAAAAACCCCGCCACGCCGAAAGGCGCATTTTGACCCCTTTATTGAGCCGACCTGCTTTGGCGGTTTGCCGTTTGGCTTATACAGTCTGAGCCTGCTAAACTGAAGGGACTGGCACGGCTGGGTTTTTAGAATCCCCGAGGGGCAAAACTCAAAAGTGAAAAATCAGTGGTCAGGGATAAAACTCTGGTGAAGTAAAGAAGTCAGTAAATCCCGAGGGAACTTCTTTACCTGACAGAAAGATTATTACCTGATAATTACATAGCGAAGCCAAGAAGTTGTTAAGTTTGACTCTAGAATCGGCGAGCCCTACTACGGTGCGACGCCCGAGGATAACCTGATTGACATGTTGCGCTGTGACTACTTATTAGCAGATATGTATAGCGACTACCGACCTCTATCAATTACGCAACGCACCGAGTTCTAGATACAACGACGATTGGCGATATATCGAAAGTGCTGTCGCTTGAATTATTAAGGCGAAACGCATAATCAGTTATGAGATGGTTATGCGTATTGTGTTGAACGACACAACTGACGAGCCTCGTCAGCGACATGAAGGGTAACAAATGATTACAACAATAGATATCCGTGACATCAAGTACAACCAAGTAATAACAGTTGAACTAAAAAATGGCCAATTCATTACTGGTCATTTTCGTGGCGTCAGTAAAGTAGTCAATAATGAATTAGAAATTACTGACCGCAAGATTGTTAATCTTGCATCAACAACTGTTGATCCGAAACAACCTGAAGCATCAATTCTTAGCAATTTTGCTATCAATTGTTCACAAGTTGTCAGATATGCAGTAAACGAAGAATATGCTGACAAAGTCAAGAAGGCTATGTGGCAACGATCATTAGATCAAGTTGCTGCTGATCTCAGCAAGATTGACTGGTCAAAGTTTGACGAGTCATTAACAAACGAAAAAGCGGAGGCATGATGACTACTAATACACAGTATCAATGGCGTGGCAATCCGCAACGCCAGAAGCGCACCGATTATCAATGCTACGACTGCGGTTATTTCTTCACAACCAAAGTTGAATCAATGTTGCATGCCGATTTCCACCGAGGCGAACCAACTGTTCGTGAAGTCGGCTGTATATGTGGCGAAATGTACGATGTCCGCATGGGTTATTGCACCTACTGTAATCGTGTTCATTCTGCTGGTTGGGCATTGAATTCTAATAATTAATGGCGAAACCGTGCTTCCGTCAGCACGGTCTATCGGTAATTGCCGATACTGACGAGCCAATCGTTAGACAAACATGAAGGGTAAATCATGACAAACGAAACACAATACGACGAACCAACAGTAGAAGCAGTTGCTGAAGAATTCGTCAAAGACCATAACTCTCGAGAAATCGTTGAAGAGTTAGTGAAGTACAGCAATTCAGTTGATTCATTACGAAGCCAACTTGAATATGAAAGAAATCGCAATACAGGCTTGGCTGAGAAATTAGATATAGTCAAGAATTTCATCACCGAGCATGTCAAAAATGACGACTCTGCTTCTGTTGATGAATTGAAAGAACTAGCAGGCGAAGTTGGTTTGACGCTAACTAAGCGAGTCACAGTTGAATTCACAGTCACATACAACTTAACTGTTGAATGCGATATAGATGAAGAAGTTAGCGAAGATGACTTCCGAGTCAGCATGGATTACAACGGAGTTGGCGAACTTTATGATGAGCAAGAAGACTGGTCTGAAATCACAATTGAAGACGAAGATTAATCATGACTTCTATATTCGTATTCAACAAAGACTGGTTAGTTTGTTATTGTGGCAACGAACCACACATGGGTGGTTTCTATGCTTGCGATAAAGATGGAAAAATGCAACACGATGAATTGGGTAGCCCGACTGATGATTGGTCGGGTACTCATTATTACTGTGCGGACTGCGCATTAGTAATTAACACCAAGAAAAAAACTACTAGAAGGGTAAGTTAATAACATGATAAATCAAGAAACCGATAGTTATGTAGTCTTATCTCCGGGTGGTCATTACCACGATTGGGCGACTAAAGGCACATTCATCAAATCAAATCAATATGCTGTCATGCGATTTTCTGCATATACAGCATGGTACAACAAAGCAAGATGGACTAATTCCAGCAAAGAAATCATGCTGGCATTACCAGCACCAGCATTCGTTGGCGATACTTATGAAATTGCTCAAAGTGTTGCTGACGATCTCAACCAACAACTGAAAGGGTAAATCAATGGCACATAACATAGAGCAATTCGCTGACGGAAGCAGCGCATTCTTTACTGCTCGGGAAGTAGCATGGCACAAACTAGGCACTGTTACACCCGAAGCACAAACAGCGCAAGACGCACTTCAAATTGCGCAATTAGATTGGGTAGTCAAAGTGACTGAAGAACCTATATTCAGCACAGTTGATTCAACCAACATACGCCTACAAGATAAATTCTTGACCTACCGCAATCACCCGAAGAAGGGTTTGTCTGCATTAGGTGTTGTAGGTAATCGATATACACCTATTCAAAACTCTGACGCATTTGATTTCTTGAATCATATTGCCGATGAGTCAGGTGCGGTATTTGAAACTGCTGGCTCGCTAGGCAATGGCGAGCGAGTGTTCATGACAATGAAATTCCCTGACTCTATGAAGTTAGCGAACGGAGTTGATGTGATTGATAATTACATTATGGCTGTTAATAGCCATGATGGTTCATCTTCTTTCACTGTTGCCGTAACACCTATTCGTGCTGTATGTACCAATACAGTTCGCATGGCATTGAACTCTGCTGCATCAAAAGTATCATTGAAACATACTGCTGGCGCAACTGCTAAAGTTCAACAGGCTCGTGAAACTCTAGGTATCGTATTCAAATATCAAGAGGAATTCGAGAAGGAAGTTGAGAAGTTGTTGTCTGAGAAATTTACAGACGCACAATACAAGAAGTTCGTTGAGGCACTTATTCCCGAGCCGAAAGACGATTCATCTACTCGCAAAGAAAATTCAGTCGAGAAGGTTCGTGCTGAATTACTAGGCTTGTGGAAAGCACCTACGCAAGCCATCGTAGCCAACACTAAGTGGGCTGCTTACAATGCTGTCGTTGAATACTCTGACTGGGTCAAACCAGTTCGTGGTGGCGAAGATAAGCAAGGATTGCGTGCTGAAAAAATCATTCTAGGCAATGGTGAGAAGTTGAAGCAGAAAGCGCAACTACTTCTAGCCTAGTTATTTACCCTGTTTGTTTAACTGTTGCTGTGCGCCTGTTATAGCGATTCATTTATTGGGTTCAACCCGTTACCTAACCCCATACATGAAAACCGCTCTAATAGGCGCACAAGGCTTCTAAATGAGCGGGATTTTAGGTGGGCGAGCCTGACTTGTAATAGCAGGGTCAAACTGTAAAATATGACATGAAGTCAAGGCGACTTCATTTATTAACGGAAGGTAATACATGGCGAAGGCAACAAAAATATCTGGTTCATCACGCAATCTATGTGATGGCTCATTGAAGGAATCCCCATACGAAGCAGGTACTAAAAATGCTTGCATCATTTGCGGACGACTAACTACTACAAAGCGTGATGGTGTTCAACGCCGACACACTGCTAAAAAAATCAAACAAGAAGCATAACTAACTAACGGAAGGGTAATAAATATGTTGTTCATGATTGGTTCATTCATAATTAGTGGCTTCATTGGCACACTAATTGCATTAAGACTTATGGCTATTGATGCCCAAGAGCAGAGAAAAAAATCTAACTTAACTGTTCGTGGTCGTTTAGTTGTAGGTATTGCAATAGGTCTAGCGATTGCAACATTCATAGTTCTTGTCAATGGAATGTGGTGGGATTGCAATATTTATGATAGTGGTTCATCTTGCCGATTTACTTGGGGGTACTGATGCAAACATTTATGCCTGATAGTGATTACGCTGGTACTGCGAAATCGTTAGATGATAAACGATTAGGCAAACAGCGTGTTGAAGCATATCAAATACTGCGTGCTTTAACTGGTCAATCAACTGGCTGGGTCAATCACCCAGCCACTCGTATGTGGCGTGGTTATGAATGGCAACTTGCTAATTATGGTCATGAGATATGCCGAGAGTGGATTGCTAGAGGATTTGAAGATTCTCTAGCAGAATACTTTTGGAATTTCATGGGCGAAAACACACCATGTATGAAACCTTGGTGGGTTAATAATCGTGCGTTACAACTGACTCATCAATCAAACTTGCTCAGAAAAGATTGGAATTATTATTCCAAATACTTTCGTGTGCCTGATGACCTACCTTACTTATGGCCATTAGACGACGAGCAAGCGTTTTGGTGTGGCAACTTAAAAGAAAGGAACGGAACTGAATTGCTACCTAACGGAATTGTGTATTTGACTTCAAAGCAAGTAGCAGAGTTATTAGGTGTATCACCTAAAACTATAAGTGCTTACAAAGCACGAGGTCAAATGCCTGCGCCTGATCGTGAATACGGCAGGACACCATTGTGGAAACACTCCACGATTCAAGAGTGGCGTAAAGATTTACGCACACCAGTTATCAAATAACGGAAGGGAAGGGTATGAAACCAATTCATGTATATAAGTTGGCGGTATATCTAAAAGATGATGCTGAAAACTTAAATGCTGAAGAAATACAAGAAGCAATAAAAACTGAACTTGATGGCACTTATTATCTGAGTGTTTTTGAAGTTGAGTGGCAAGGCGTAATAAGAACAGACGAGATCAGCCATGAATAAACCTGATTGGCTAATCCGTATGGAAGAAGCAGCAACCATAGCGTTAGCAGAAGTGCTAGCCGAAATCGAAAATGAAGGGGAAGGCGAAGATGAGTACATCACTGGCAATAACAAATGACCAAACTTATTGGTCACCGCAACAACTATCAGCGTTAAAATCATTGGGTCTTGCGCAAGCAGACGCAGGTGATTTAGCGTTCTTTTTCCATCAAGCACAAAGAACTGGGCTTGACCCATTCGCTCGTCAGATTTACATGATAAATCGTGGCGGACGCTGGGGCATTCAAACCAGTATTGATGGCTTCCGCATTATCGCTCAGAGAAGCGGTCAGTACGCAGGTCAAACTGCACCTTATTGGTGCGGAGATGATGGCGTCTGGAAAGATGTATGGCTATCAAACACACCACCAACAGCAGCGAAGATTGGCGTATATCGTTCAAACTTTGCTGAGCCGACTTGGGCGATTGCTCGTTGGGAATCATACGCAGTTATGAACAACCCAATATGGAAAAAGATGCCTGATGTCATGTTAGCAAAGTGCGCAGAATCATTAGCACTACGCAAAGCATTTCCTAACGATTTATCAGGTATCTATACTGACGAAGAAATGAGTCAGGTTGATGTGATCGTTGAAGAAAAAATCAAACCTAAGAAGGTTGATTTACAGATACCAACAAAAGAACCAGTAGATACAAGTGGCGTAGATTGGAATTCATTATCTAAAGCCATTGACGAACTGGACAACAAAGATGCCGTCAAGAATATGTGGAACGCTAGGAAAGAAATACTTGACGCAGTACTACCGGAAAGTAATCCCCCAACTACTTTACGAGAAGTATTAATTCAGAAGGTAGCGTCATTATCATAATGCGCCCAATACTGAATCCAGTAGTGGCAGATTATCTAAGTAGGTCTGCCACTAGGTTATTCAATGCTGCACAAAGCGGTGATGTTGAATTTGCCGAGGCAGTATTGCGTGAACTGAAAACAAATATAGACCAATATCTACAACTACTACATGAAGGGTAATCATGAAACTGATGGAAGATAAATGCTTTTGGTGCAATACACGCATCACAAGACCAAGCAATAACTTATTATGGGTATGCGACTACGAATCAACACATTGTGAAGATCACCCAGTCGCCTATGAAATGATGACTCTCAAACAGACTGATGAATGGGCACCACATCAGACACGCAAAGAGGTATTTCAAATCATCAGAAAAGATTATTACATCACTAAAGCACAACGAAGCGGTAAATATATTCGTGAAGTTGGCGATAATGTTGTAATGATTAGCAAGAAAGCAAAATCAACTAGCCGTAAATCTGCCGAAAAAGTATTACCCCATACTGGCACGATTCGCAGATTAGTTTATGACACGATTGCTGCCAATAACGATTACGGATATACAGATTATGAATTAGAAACTGTATTGAAGGGTAGCCATCAAACAATATCAGCCAGCAGGCGCACTCTAGTATTAGATGGCTTCTTGGTTGATTCAGGCAAGACACGCACAAATCAAAACGGAAACGATTGTATTGTGTGGGTGACTGCCGATGAATTTAGCAACGGAATGCTGTTTGCTAATGTCTAAAGAATATCACTGGAAAGATGGTTGGGCATATACATACCCACACCAACTTCCCGAACCACCTAAACCTAGATATCAAGAAATGGTATTTCGGTGTAAGTGTTCAGGTAATTATGTAGCACAAAATCAAAAATGTGCTATTTGCAAACAAATTATGGAAGGAACAAATGACAATAACACCTGAAAGAATAGAAGCAAGACTGTATGAACTGAGCAAAGAAATTGATGCTGCTCACGATGAATTAGTCGCTGCCGAAAAGAAGTATCACACCGATAAAGCAGTTTTTGAAATAGCAATTGCTAGAGCAAGAATTCACATCGGCACTAATAATCTAAAACTTCGTGTAGGCGATGTTGCAGATAAAGCACTGTTAGAGTGCGAGCAAGAATGGATTAACTTGCAAACAGCAGAAGCGTTAGTGAAAGCAGCAAGAGCAAACACAAATCGTGTTCGCACACAAGTAGATATCGCTCGTTCAATCGGAACGAGTGTTCGTGCCTCTTTAGAGGTATAGTAGATACGGAAGGGTAAAATGAAAAAGAAAA
>Ga0315902_10001126_pt1 | contig 43347 bp, 38 predicted proteins | sample LakEriMetagenome_9_FD_203523 | JGI IMG/M metagenome (GOLD analysis project Ga0315902, IMG submission 203523) | Freshwater fungal communities from buoy surface, Lake Erie, Ohio, United States - Buoy 12 MA117 | ecosystem: Environmental > Aquatic > Freshwater > Lake > Lake biofilm | place: USA...
AGATTGCCCAGAGGACCGGGCACCTGCACCTGCCCACTGGCGTGGTCATGCGCGACGTCGACATCGCGTCGATTGCGCCCGGCGACCTGCTGTGCATTGCCACCGGCTCGCAGGGCGAACCGAATGCGGCCCTGTCGCGGGTGGCCATCGACGACCATCGCTACCTCACGCTCGCGCAGGACGATCGCGTGGTGCTGTCGGCCCGCGCCATTCCTGGCAACGAGAAGGCCATTGGCCGGGTGATGAACCACCTCGCGCGCCGCGGCGTCGATATCGTCACCGAAAGCGACCGCAAGGTGCACGTGTCGGGGCACGCCTCGAGCGAAGAGCTGAAGCTCATCCTGGCGCTGGTGCGCCCGAAGTATTTCGTCCCGATTCACGGCGAATATCGCCAGCTGGCCCGCCACGCGCGCATCGCGGAACTGGTTACCAGCGGCCTGCCCTCGCGTGTGCAGGTCCTGCTGGCGCAGGACGGTGACCGCGTGCGCTTCGATGCCGATGGCGCCCGCATCACCGAGCGCGTGCCGGTGGGGCGTGTCTACATCGACAGCACACGCGTCGGCGAGGTGAATGACGAGGTGCTGCGCGACCGCCGGCACATCGCCTCTGACGGCATCATCGTGCCGGTCGTGGCCATCAACTCGAACAGCGGCCAGATCGAGGGCGTGCCCGAACTGGTCGTCCGCGGCTTTGTCACCGACGAAGAGGATGGCGATCTGCTGGCCGATGGTGCTGCCGCACTGGCCGACATGCTCGAACGCTGCAGTGCCGAAGAACGCAGTGATCCCGGACTGATGCAGGAACGCGTGCGCCAGGAAGTGCGGCGCTATGTGCGGAAGCGCACGGGCCGCCGCCCGCTGGTGCTGCCGGTGGTCATGGAGATCTGACGATGGCCGTGGCAGCGACGCGTACATCCTTCGCCTCCCGACGGGTCAGCGAGATCACCGGACTGGTGCTGTTCGCGCTGGCCCTCATCTGGATCATGGGCCTGTCGAGCTACGACCCAGCCGATCCGGCCTTCGGGCTGCATGTCACCACCGGACAGGCTGAGACCAACAACCTCGTGGGGCCCATCGGCGCGTGGCTGTCCGGCTGGACGTTCCAGTTCTTCGGCTACGCCGCGTGGCTGCTGCCGCTGGCCATGGCGGTTGCGGCGTGGCACTTCTTCTGGTGCCGTCCCCTCGCGGCCGGATACACCAAGCTCATTGGCGGCACGCTGCTGCTGGTCTGCACCAGCGCCGTGCTCTCGCTGACTGTGGACCGCCTCTCGCCCACGGTCTCGTGTGGCGCCCCGGCCGCCGCTGATGCGCTCGCCTGGAATACCCTGGGCTGCGGCGTCGGCACGATGATGAGCGCCTACCTCAATCGCACAGGGGCCGTGATTGCGCTGCTGGCCCTGATGGGGGTGGCGGTGGTGCTGTCAACGCAGTTCTCGCTGGGCGATGCGGCCCAGCAGATGGGCACCGGCGTGGCCGGCGGCGTGCGCGGGATGCGCGCGCGGCTGCAGCAGTGGCTGGCGGCGCGCCAGCAGTCCTCAGCCCGACGCGAGTCGAAGCGGGCACCAGCCAGCGATGGCAAGGCGCCGGGTGATGCCGATGGTGCCCCCGTCCGTGCGACACGGGGCGCGGCGGTCCCTGCGGCTCCCGGCGCGGATGCGTCAGGCGGGCGGACGCCCAAGGCCCCTCCGGTGGTGGTGCCGGCCAGGGCAGACTCGGGCCCGACCAAGCAGAAGCTGCCCCTGCCCGAGCCCGGCACGCCCACCGAACGACGCGTCGGGGGCTTCATGCTGCCGCCGCTCACGCTGCTCGATCCGGCCAGGCCCGAGACCAAGATCGACGAACGCGAGCTGCTCGAGTCTGCCCGCCACCTCACCGAGAAGTGCCGCGAGTTCTCGGTGGAGGGCAACGTGGTCCAGATCCATCCGGGCCCGGTCGTGACGACCTTCGAGTTCAAACCCGACGCCGGCGTGCGGTTTTCGAAGGTCACCAGCCTCTCTGACGACCTCTGCCTCGCCATGCAGGCCGAGTCGGTGCTCATCGATCGCATCGCGGGCAAGTCGACCGTCGGCATTCAGATTCCGAATCCGAACCGCGAGGCCATCTCGCTGCGCGAGCTGCTGGAATCAGACACGTACACCAAGTCGCCGTCGAAGCTGTCGGTCGTGCTCGGCAAGACCATTCACGGGGAACCCTACGTGGCCGACCTGGCCACCATGCCTCACCTGCTGATTGCCGGCTCGACCGGCATGGGCAAGTCGGTGGGGCTCAACGCGATGCTGGCCAGCATCCTCTTCCGGGCCACGCCGGACGATGTGCGGCTCATCATGGTCGACCCGAAGCGCCTCGAACTCGGGATGTATGAGGAGATTCCCCATCTGCTGACGCCCGTGGTGGTCGAACCCAAGAAGGCCGCCAACGCGCTGCGATGGGCGGTGCGCGAAATGGAGGAGCGTTACAAGACGCTGGCCGCCGTGGGCGTGCGGAACATCGAGCAGTACAACCGCAACATCCGCGCGCAGATGGCCGCCGGCGAAGCTGACGACGACAGTCAGGCCCGCCCGCTCCCCTTCATCGTCGTCGTGGTCGACGAGCTGGCTGACCTGATGATGGTGGCGGGCAACGAAGTCGAGGAATCGATCTGCCGCCTGGCGCAGATGGCCCGGGCCGTCGGCATCCATCTGATTCTGGCCACTCAGCGACCCTCGGTCGACGTCATCACGGGGCTCATCAAGGCGAACCTGCCCTCGCGCATCTCGTTCAAGGTGATGTCGAAGATCGACTCGCGGACCATCCTCGACAGCAACGGCGCCGAGCAGCTGCTCGGCAAGGGCGACATGCTCTTTCTGCCGCCCGCCTCGTCGCGCTACCTGCGCCTGCACGGCCCCTACATTTCCGAGCAGGAGTCGGCGCGGCTGGCCAGCTTCCTGCGCAAGCAGGGGCGCCCGGTGTTCGATACATCCATCACGGCGGACGACAAGAAGGATGGCCCGGAGGGCGTCGAATACGAGAAGGACGACCTCTACGACGAAGCCGCGCGCCTGGTGGTGCAGTCGGGCCAGGCCTCGATTTCACACCTGCAGCGGAAGTTCCGGATCGGCTTCAGCCGCGCCGCGCGCCTCGTCGACATGATGGAAGCCGAAGGGCTCGTGTCGCCGGCCGATGGCAGCAAGGCCCGCGAGGTCACAGTGCCCCGGAACTACTTCGACGAGGTCGACGCGCAACTGCGATGACCGGACGTCCTGCGGGTCTCGTGCTTGCTGCCGCGCTGGCGCTGTGCAGCCTGATCTGGCCGGGGGCCGCCGCGGCCCGCCAGTCAGACGCCGCCTCGCTGCTGACCGCCGCGATGGCACAGGCGGCCGACGTGTCGCGCGCGCTTGACGACAGCACCACCCCCACCAGCGCCAAGCGACGCGCGCTCCTGCAGTCGATTGACCGGGTGATCGTACGACTGGAAGGCATCCCGCGGCGCTATCCACGCAGCCGGCAGGCCAATCTCGCCCTCCACGAGGCTGCCTCACTCGCCGATGCGGCCTTCCAGCGGTTCGCACGCGAGAGCGACCGCACCACGGCGCTGAGGCTCTACCGCTGGCTCATCAAGGAATATCCGGGCAGCACGCACGTCCGCCACGCCACGCGCCGTACGACCGCGCTCACTGATAGTGCGCGCGTTGCGCAGACAGTCGGCAGCGGAACGCCGACCGCGTCGCCGGCCGCACGACAGAGCACTGCCCCTGCGACACCGAGCGCGGCACCGGCGGCATCGACGCCCGCGATGTCCGCCGCCCTTCCGCCCCGTGTCACGCCCACGCTGGCATCGGCGACCCGGGCGCGCCTCACTTCGCTGATTCATCAGGCGACGGCAGACGGCCTCCGCGTGGTGCTGACGCTCGACCGCGAAGTGGCGTTTACCGAGCAGCGCGTCACCGACCCGGATCGCATGTATCTCGACCTGCGCACCGTCAGGCTGGATGAATCGCCGACGATGGCGCCACTCTCCCCGGACGCCCCGGTCAGCGAGATCCGCACGGGTTCGCCGTCGCCTGACATGACGCGCGTTGTCTTCACGACCCGCGGTGAGGTGCAGACGAGTCTCTACACGCTCTACACCCCGTTCCGCATCGTCGTGGAGTTCAGTGGCCGATCCGCGTTGCGAGGCCCTGCCGGCGAACGGCGAACGACGCAGGACTCCGAACGGCCCGCGCCCTCGTCCTCCTCTTCAGGGCAGACCTCCGCAGCGCTGCCTGTCACGGCGGTGCAGGTTCCCGTCGCACCCGCCATGCCGGCACCCCCGCCTGTCGCCCCTGCTTCAGTCACCTCGACAGCGACAGCCTCCCCGACCGGGAGTACCGCGCCACCCACGACACCCGCGGCACTGCCCCGCCCCGGCCCCGCACCGGGCGCACCACCCGCGACGACCGCCATCACCGCCCCGCCCGTCGAGCCTCTTCCTGGCGCCCAGGGATATTCCCTCTCACGTCAACTCGGCCTCGGCATCTCGCACATCGTCATTGACCCCGGCCACGGCGGCAAGGACCCCGGGGCCAGCGGACACGGCGTGCAGGAATCGCTGCTGACGCTCGACGTGGCCCTGCGGCTCGAGCGCCTCCTGAAGAAGACGCCCGGCATCGACGTCACGCTGACCCGGCGCACGGACGAATTCGTCGCACTCGAGGAGCGGACGGCGATTGCCAATCGCGTGCAGGCCGACCTGTTCCTTTCGATTCACGCCAACGCGAGCCGCAACCCGGCGGCCAATGGTGTGGAGACGTACTACCTCAGCTTTGCCGCCAATCCTGAGGCCGAGGCGGTGGCTGCGCGCGAGAATGCCGCATCAGGAGGAGCGATGCGGCAGCTGCCGGATATCATCCGGGCCATCGCACTCAACGACAAGCTCGATGAATCACGCGAGCTGGCTGCCGTGGTGCAGGAATCGATGGTGACGCGCCTGCGGCGCCAGAACAAGGCGGTGCGGAATCTCGGCGTGAAGAAGGCCCCGTTTGTCGTGCTGATCGGTGCCCGCATGCCGAGCGTGCTGGCCGAGATCTCGTTTGTCACGAATCGCGCTGAAGCCCAGCGCCTGAAGACTGAGACCTACAAGCAACGTCTGGCTGAGGCCCTGTTCGATGCGGTCATGCGGTATCGCCGGGCGCTGAAGCAGACGGGCACGCCGACAGACACCCGCAACGATCCAGCGCGTGACTGACGGGGCGTCAGACCTTGAACAGGTCGTGCTTGCCGCCCCGGGCTTCGATGATTGAGACGGGGCCGCGTGATCGGAACCACACGTACAGGGCCCCCGCAACGACGCCGGCCACGGCGGCGGCCACGATGATGAGGCTGGTAAAGCCCACCGCCCCGATCGCCACGTCGATGGTGCTCATCTTCGGCAGGGGCTGCCCGATCCGTTCCACGATGGTGACGGACGGATAGCCGGCGTCTGGGGGCGGCGGTGTTGCGGGCGCCTGAAACATCTGAAGCCAGTGTAGCAGAGCGTTACGCGAGCGGGCCGTGCCCGAGCTCGACCAGGGTGCGCACCATGGCGCCCGTGGCGCCGCGGGGCATCCACGGCTTGGCGTCTTCGGCCCAGACCGTACCGGCGATGTCGAGATGTGCCCAGGGCCCGGTGCCCGCGAATTCCTTCAGGAACAGGGCCGCGGTGATGGCCCCGCCCGGGCGGCCGGCGCTGTTCACCATGTCGGCGATGTCGCTCTTCAGGCCGTCCTTGTAGTCGTCGAACAACGGCAGCGGCCACACCTTCTCGCCGCCGAGTCGAGCGGCTGCCTGGACGGCCTCCACCCAGGGCAGGGGGGTGCCGAACAGGCCCGTCGCGACCTTGCCCAGCGCGACGATGCAGGCACCGGTCAGCGTGGCCACGTCGACCAGGTGCGTCGCTCCCAGCTGGCGCGCATACCAGAGGGCGTCGCCCAGAATCAGCCGCCCTTCCGCATCGGTGTTGTTGATCTCGACCGTGAGGCCCGCTGCACTCTTGAGCACATCGCCAGGCTTCAGCGCGCGGCTGCCGGGCATGTTCTCGGCGGCCGGCACGACCGCCATCGCCCGGACAGGCGCCTTCAGCAGCGCGAGGGTGCGCAGGGCGGCGACGACCGTGGCCCCGCCGCCCATGTCGTCCTTCATGCGGTCCATCCCGTCGGCGGGCTTCAGTGAGATTCCGCCGGTATCGAACGTGACGCCCTTGCCCACCAGGCCCAGCACCGGCCCGCCGGTGATGCCCTCGGGCTCGTAGCGCGCGACGAGCATGTGCGGAGGATGCGCGCTGCCCTGCCCCACACCAAGCAGCATGCCCATGCCGAGGTCCTTGAGGCGCCCGGGCCCAAGCACCTCGACGCTGATGCCAGGGACCGAGGCCAGCGTGCCGGCCGATTCCATGAGCCGCTCAGGCCACAGGTAGTTCCCCGGCTCGTTGATCAGCACGCGGGCCGCATTCGCCGATTCACCGACCACGGTGCCGCGCCGCAGTGCGGCGTCGGCGCCGGCGACGGTGGTCAGCACGCTGATGTCCGTGAGAAACGGCGTGCGGTCGTCGCGTGTCTTGTAGAAGCCGCCATCGAAGTTGGCCAGGGCGAGGCCCTCGGCCAGCAGGTCGAGGCGCTGGGCATCACTGAGAGATCCAATGGCCGCGTCGACCCATGCGACCCGCGGGGCCCGCAGCTTGCGGCACACATGGGCCGCGACCGACGCCAGTCGCCTCACGCGCTCGGCATCGACGTCGGCGGCCGGGCCGGCACCGACGCAGACTACGTGTGTGACGTGCCAGTCGGCGCGCGTGCAGGGAAACGTGGAGACATCGCACGCCTTGCCCGTGAAGGCCCCGCTGGCGACGGCTGCGGTCAGCCCACCGCCGGTGGCCTCGCCGTACTGCGCCACTGCGTCGGCAAGCTGGTCGGACGGCACCCATACCACGAGGGCGTCGGCCTCCGGCATGGGGCCGGCGCTGACGTGACAGACGATCTCAGGGACGTGGAAGGCTTGGGACATGACGGGTTCCTGTGAGGATGACAGCGCGGCCGCGACCAGCTAGGCCAGCCGCGGCCAGAGCCAGAACGCGATGCTGACCACGACGTTGTAGATCACAAAGACGACGGCCGCGTAGCCGAGGATATCGCGAAAATCGATGCGTGCTGCAGCCAGCAGCGGCAGCGCCCAGAACGGCTGGATGAGGTCGGTGGCCATGTCGCCCCAGGCATAGGACATCACCACCTGCGGCAGGGGCACACCCAGCCTGAGCGCGGCATCCACCAGGTAGGGGGCCTCGATGGCCCACTTCGACCCGCCGGAGGGGACGAAGTAGTTCACCAGGCCCGAGTACCAATACAGCAGCAGCGGCAGCGACTCAGCCGATGCCGAGGCCGCAATGACCTCGCCGAGCATCGTGGCCAGCCCGGTCCCCTGAATGACGCCGTACATCCCTGCGTAGAACGGGAACTGCAGGATGACTCCCGCGGCCAGTGGCGCTCCCTGTTCGGCCGCGGCCATGAGGCTGGCGAGCGACGGATGAAGGCCGATGGCCAGCATCAGGAACGCGAAGTTGAGCACGTCGAGGGTCAGCCCGGCCTCGCCGCGTGCGACATAGCCTGCCAGCCAGGCTCCGCCGCAGAGCGCCACGGCCAGCGGCAGGGCCCGGTGGTGGTCGAGGCGGGCCGCCAGTGTGTGCCCTGCGGGTGCCGGGGGAACGAAGCGCGCCAGCTGGCTGACCGTGTCGGGTGACACGGGACGCGCGTCGGCCGGCGCGGGATGCATCCACCACACCACGCCCAGCAGCAGCGTCACCACGATGCCCGTCAGCGTCAGGTTGAAGGCGCTGAACACCGTGTCTCCCATGGGCACAAGCCCCATCGTCTGTTCGAGGAAATGCCCCGGTGTTGCGACCAGCAGCGGAGCCGAGGCTGACAGGCCGGCATGCCAGGTGGCGCCCATGCCGAAGTAGGCGGCACACACCAGCAGTCGGTAGTCGACCGCAGGGACCGCCCGAACCATGTGCCTCACCAGCATGGCGCAGCCGATCAGGCTGAGGCCCCAGTGGAACCAGGCCAGCAGCATCGACACGGCCGCCATGAGTACGACGGCCCCCCTCGGCGAACGGGCCTGTGCGGCAACGAGGGCCATGGCGCGCTCGACAGGCGGCGCCGATGCCACGAGAAAACCCGACACGATGACGAGCACCATCTGCATGGCGAACGGCACCAGCGCCCAGAAGCCATCGCCCCAGGCCTGCACCACACGCCAGGGCGACGTGCCCGTCGCCACCGCGGCTCCTCCCATGGTCAGCAGCGACAGGAGAATCGCAATGGTCAGGGCGCCCGGGATGACGCGCTCGGCCCAGGCACTCAGGCGAATCGCGACGGTGCCCAGCATGCAGTGCCCTGACGCGCCGCCTAGAAGCGGCCGAGCGGCTGGCGCACCAGCAGCGGCGCGCCGGTGGCGGCCCGCACGGCGGCCTCGGTGGTGTCTTCGGCGATCTCCCGCAGCACAAGCCCGTCGGGCGTGACGTCGATGACGGCCATGTCGGTCACGATGAGGCTCACCACGTGCTGCCCGGTCAGCGGCAGCGTGCAGCGGTCGAGAATCTTCGGCGCGCCGTCGCGCGTGGTGTGTTCCATCGCGATGATCACCTTGCGCGCACCGGCCACCAGGTCCATCGCCCCGCCCATGCCCTTCACCATCTTGCCGGGAATCATCCAGTTGGCAAGATTGCCGTGGCGGTCGACCTCGAGTGCGCCGAGCACGGTGACATCGACGTGCCCGCCGCGAATCATCGCAAACGAGTCGGCGCTGCTGAAGTAGGACGCGCCGGGCAGTTCGGTCACCGTTTCCTTCCCCGCATTGATGAGGTCGGGGTCGATCTCCGCTTCCGAGGGATAGGGACCGACGCCGAGCATGCCGTTCTCTGAATGCAGCGTGATCTCCACGCCTGGAGGGACGAAGTTGGCGACGAGCGTGGGCATACCGATGCCCAGGTTGACGTAGTCGCCATCCTGCAGCTCGCGCGCAATGCGCGAGACGATGCGTTCACGCTTATCCATGGCTCACGGTCCGTTTCTCGATGCGCTTCTCGTAGGGCCCGCCCTGGAAAATGTGACGGACAAAGATGCCCGGCGTATGCACGGCATCCGGGTCGATGTCGCCCGGTTCCACCAGATGCTCGACCTCCGCAATGGTGATGCGCGCGGCGGTGGCCATCATAGGGGCGAAGTTCCTGGTCGTCTTTCGGAAGACGAGATTGCCGGCCGTGTCGCCCTTCCAGGCCTTGATGAAGGCGAAGTCGGCCGTGAGCGGCCGCTCGAGCACGTAGAGGCGGCCATCGAACTCGCGCACCTCCTTGCCCTCGGCCACGACCGTGCCGACGCCCGTCGGTGTGTAGAACCCGCCGATGCCCGCGCCACCCGCGCGGATCCGTTCCGAAAAGGTGCCCTGCGGGACCAGTTCGACCGCGATCTCCTTCTGGAGGAACTGCCGCTCGAACTCCTTGTTCTCGCCGACGTAGGTGGAAATCATCTTCCGCACCTGCCGGGTCCTGAGCAGCGCCCCGACGCCGAAATCGTCGACGCCGGCGTTGTTGCTGATGATGGTCAGGCCCGAGGTGCCGCGCCGCCGCAGGGCGGCGATGAGGGTTTCCGGAATACCCGCCAGCCCGAAGCCGCCCATCATGATCGAGGCCCCGTCGGGGACGAGGGCCACGGCTTCATCCGCACTGTTGAGACGTTTCTTCATATCGGTATCAGGCACCGCTGCAGGAACGCAGCGCATGTGCCCACCCATTGTGACGCAGTGCGCCCGGGATCAGGATTCCTCGTTCGGGTTACCCGCGCAGCCAGCGGACATAGGTGGCTGCCGCAGCCGCCGGATCGCCCTCTGTGCCCTGGTCGGCGATCACCTGCACCAGGGCGCTTCCCACGACCGCCGCATCCGCCATCCGCCCGAGCGACTGCACATGCTCGGGGGTGGACACACCGAAGCCAAGCGCCAGGGGCAGGTCGGTCACCTCGCGCACGCGGCGGGCCAGTTCGGCCGCCGAGTCACTGATGTCAGCCCGCGCCCCCGTCACCCCGAGCCTCGAGATGCCGTACAGGAACCCGCGCCCCAGCTGCGCTGCCTTCCGCATGCGTTCGGTGGAGGTGGTCGGGCTCAGCAGGAAGATCGTGTCGATGCCTGCCCCGGAAAGGGCGCGATGCCAGTCACCGCCCTCCTCGGGCGGCACGTCGAGGGTCAGGACGCCGTCGACGCCCGCCTGGGCCGCCCGTGCCGTGAAGCGTTCAAGGCCCATGCGGACGATGGGATTGGCGTAGGAGAACAGCACGACCGGTGCCGTCAGGTCGTGGCGAATCGACGCGACCATCTCGAGCACCCCGTCGAGCGTGGCGCCCGCGGCCAGTGCCCGCTCGGTTGCCCGCTGAATGACCGGGCCGTCGGCGAGCGGGTCGGAGAAGGGCACGCCCACCTCCAGCACATCCGCACCGGCGGCATCGAGCGACTTCAGGATGGCGGCACTGTGGGCCATCGACGGATCGCCGGCGGTGATGTAGGTCACCAGCCCGGTGCGGCGATCGCGGCGCAGTCGGGCAAACCGTTCACTGATGCGAGACATGGTGTCCTTCCGGCAGCAGCGCTGCCACGCTCTGCACATCCTTGTCGCCCCGGCCCGACAGGTTGACCAGCACGGTTGTGCCGGGCGCGAGTCCGTGCGGCGCCTTGAGGAGGTAGGCGAAGGCATGGGCCGATTCGAGCGCCGGGATGATGCCCTCGGTGCGGGCCAGCGCCTGGAACGCCTCGAGCGCGTCGGCATCGCCGGCATACTCGTACTGTGCACGCCCGCTGGCATGCAGCGAGGCATGCTCGGGTCCGATCGCGGCGTAGTCGAGGCCGGCCGACACCGAGTGCGTGGCCTCGACGTTCCCGTGCACGTCCTGCAGCACCCAGGTGCGGGTGCCCTGCAGGATGCCCGCCGAGCCGCCGGCGAACCGCGCGGCATGGCGGCCGGCGGCAATGGTCTCACCGCCGGCTTCCACGCCGATCAGCCTGACGCCAGCGTCATCGATAAAGGCATCGAAGATGCCCATCGCATTGCTGCCGCCCCCGACGCAGGCCACCACCACATCGGGCAGCGCTCCGACCTGGTCGAGGCACTGCTGGCGTGCCTCGCGGCCGATGACGCTCTGGAATTCGCGGACCATCAGCGGATAGGGATGCGGCCCGAGGGCCGACCCCAGCAGATAGTGCGTATCGTGCGGGCGCGCGACCCAGTCGCGCATGGCCTCGTTGATGGCGTCCTTGAGCGTGCAGCTTCCCGAGTCGACGCCCACCACCGTAGCCCCCAGCAGCCGCATGCGGAAGACATTGAGGGCCTGTCGCCGCATGTCCTCGGTGCCCATGTAGACGATGCACTCGAGTCCGAGCAGGGCGCAGGCGGTGGCGGAGGCCACCCCGTGCTGGCCCGCGCCCGTCTCGGCCACGATGCGGCGCTTGCCCATGCGGACGGCCAGCAGCGCCTGCCCCAGGGCGTTGTTGATCTTGTGCGCGCCCGTGTGGGTCAGGTCCTCGCGCTTGAGCAGCACCCGGAGTCCGCCACAGGCCTCGCCAAAGCGCCGGGCCTCCCACAGCGGCGTGGGCCGGCCCACGTAGTGACGGAACAACCGATCGAGCTCGGCGGCGAACGCCGGATCGCGCCGGGCCGCAAAGTACTCGGCCTCGAGCGCCTCGATGGGTGCCACCAGCGTCTCGGGGACAAAGCGTCCGCCGAAGTCCCCGAAGTAGCCCCGTGCGTCGGGATCGCGCCGACCAAACCACACATCCGTCATGACTGCTGCCTTGCTGCGACCACGAAGGCCGCGATGCGCGCCGCGCTCTTGATGCCCGGCGCTTCTTCCACTCCCGATGACACATCCACCGCCCAGGGGCGCACCGCCCGCACCGCCTCGGACACGGTTTCTGGCGTCAGCCCCCCGGCCAGCACGACCGGACGCAGCGCCGCCAGCTGTGCGGCACGCGCCCAGTCGGCCTGCCGCCCGGTGCCCCCGTGCCTGACCGGATCATGGGCATCGATCAGCACCGCCTCCCCGGTCCCCTCGTCGGGGTGCCAGGACGACCGCTCGTGATTCCAGCTGATCGCGCGCAGCAGCCGGCATCCCTGGGGCCACGCCGGCACCGGTCCGTGCACCTGCACCCAGCTGCAGCCGGCATCGCGCCACCGACTGACCTCGTCGCTCGTGGGGCTCACACTGACGGCCACGACCGACACAAACGGCGGCACCGCGCGGACAAGCAGACGCAGCTGGTCGACCGAGACGGCGCGGGGACTGCGGGGCCACGTCACGAATCCGAGGGCATCGACGCCGGCGGCCACTGCGGCCTCGACATCCTGCGGGCGCGTCAGGCCGCACACCTTAATGCGCATCGGCGCCGGCCTCCTGCAGAAATTCCCTGAGCGCCGCGCCCGGGTCTGGCGTGGTCATGAACCGTTCACCAATCAGGAACGCCCGGTAGCCGAGTGCCCGAAGCCGGTGCACTTCGGCCGGATGCCGCAGTCCGCTCTCGCTGACGGTGGTGATCGATGCCGGCAGCCACGCGGCCACGCGGGCAGACAACTCGATGTCGACCTCGAGCGTCCGGAGGTTCCGGTTGTTGACGCCAATCAGTGTGGCGCCCGTGTCGAGCGCACGACGCACTTCCCCGTCGCTATGCGTCTCGACCAGCACCGCCAGGCCCAGCGCCTCGGCCTGCTCACGCAGCTGCCGCAGCTCATCGTCGTCGAGCGCCGCCACAATCAGGAGCACGGCGTCGGCGCCATGGGCGACCGCCTCATGCAGTTGGTATTTGTGCACCACGAAGTCTTTTCGCAGCAGCGGTGTCGTCACGGCGTCACGCACTGCTCGCAGATGCGTCAGATCGCCATCGAAAAAACCGGGCTCGGTGAGTACCGAGATCGCGGCCGCGCCGGCTGCCGCATAGCCCCGGGCGATGGCCACCGGGTCGTAGGCGGCGCGCAGCACGCCGCGTGAGGGCGAGCGACGCTTGCACTCGGCAATGACGGGCACGGGCTCGGTAGTCCTCAGGGACTCGACGAACGCGACGCCGCGGGGCTTCCACCACTCGCCGTCGCGGCGTAGTTGATCGGGAGACACCACGCGCATGGATTCGCGCACCCGCGTGCGGGTGGCAGCGACGATGGCGGCGAGCACATCGGGCGCGGCCGGCGCGCTCAAGCGCTCACCCCGTGCGATGCGGCGGCGACCCGCGCAAGCAAGGCGGCAGCGTGTCCCGAGTCGATGACGGCGGCCGCCCGTGCAATGCCGTCGGTGACGCTGGTCGCCACCCCGCTCAGCATCAGCGCCGCGCCGGCATTGAACAGGACCACGTCCCTCACCGCCCCCGGCTGTCCTTCGAGCATGGCCCGGATGATGGCGGCATTTTCCGCGGCATCGCCTCCACGCAGCGCATCGACGGGTGACACCGGCAGGCCGAAGTCGCCCGGATGCACGTAGAACGATCGCACCGTACCGTGGAGCACTTCCGACACCTTGGTGTGTCCCGACGTTGACAGTTCGTCGAGGCCGTCGGCGCTGTGCACCACCCAGGCCCGCGTCGAGCCGAGCGCCAGCAGCGTGCGCGCCATGACCTCGGTCAGCTCCGCCTGCGGCACGCCCACAATCTGCCGCGATGGACGCGCCGGATTCGTGAGCGGCCCTAGCAGGTTGAACGCTGTCCGCACCCCCAGGTCGCGGCGCGCCGGACCGGCATGGCGCATCGCCGGATGGAACGTGGGCGCGAAGAGGAACGTGAATCCTTCCTGCCGCAGCAGCACGGCCGCTGTATCTGGCGTCATGGCGACCTGCATGCCCAGCGCCTCGAGCACGTCGGCGCTGCCGCACCGGCTCGAGACCGAGCGGTTGCCATGCTTGGCCACCGGCACGCCCGCCGCGGCCACGACAAGGGCCGCCGCCGTCGAGATGTTCACGGTGCCGGCACCGTCGCCGCCCGTGCCGCACGTGTCGAACACCTCACCGCCGTCGCGATCCAGGGGCGTGGCATGGGCGCGCATGGTTGTCGCAAGGCCGACCAGCTCCGCGGGCCGCTCGCCCTTCATGGCCAGTGCAATCAGCAGCCCTGCAATCTGTGCCGGTGGCACCTGGCCACTCATGATGGCTTCCATCGCCGCAGCGGCCTGCCCGGCCGACAGGTCTCCGTGCCGACGCAACTGCTCAATCAGCTGGGGAATCATGCGGTGACCTCGAGGAAGTTACGGAGCAGCTGCGGGCCATCTGGCGTAAGGACTGACTCGGGATGGAACTGCACCCCGAAGATGGGCCTGGTGCGGTGCCGCAGCCCCATCACGAGGCCATCGCCCCTGGTGCGTGCCGTGACCACCAGCGAGTCGGGCATCGAGGCCGACTCGACCAGCAGCGAGTGATAGCGCCCCACTGACGCGTCGGCCGGCCACCCGCGGAACAGGCCGGTGCCGTCGTGATCGATCGCCGATGTCTTGCCGTGAATCGGCAGGGGCGCGCGGATCACGCGCCCGCCGAAGGCCAGCCCGATGGCCTGGTGGCCCAGACACACGCCGAGCACGGGCGTCTGCGGAGACACGGCCTTGAGAATGTCGAGCGTGGCCCCGGCCTCGTCGGGCCGCCCGGGGCCTGGCGAAATCACGATGTGCGAGGGACGCAGCTCGCTGACATCGGCCGGGCTCACCTCGTTGTTGCGGCGGACGAGCAGGTCTGCGCCCATCGTGCCGAGGCACTGGACGAGGTTGTAGGTGAACGAGTCGAAGTTGTCGATGACCAGCACCATGGCAGCGTCCTAGAGTCCGGCCTGCGCCAGTTCGAGCGCACGCATCATCGCGCGCGCCTTGTCGCGGGTTTCCTGATATTCAGCTGTCGGATCCGAGTCGGCGACCACGCCCGCCCCGGCCTGCACGCGGGCCCTGCGGCCCTCCATCACGACGGTGCGGATGGCAATGCAGAAGTCGAGGTTGCCTGCGAAGTCGAGGTAGCCGATGGCCCCGGCGTAAAGGCCGCGCCGGTCGGGCTCGAGCTCGGCAATAATTCGCATGGCACGCACCTTGGGCGCACCCGACACGGTGCCGGCGGGGAAACAGGCCATCAGCGCATCGAGCCGGTCGCATCGGTCGGCCAGCGTGCCGTTCACGACCGACACGAGGTGCATCACGTGCGAGTACCGCTCGAGCGCCATGTATCGGGCCACCTCGACCGAGCCGTAGGTCGACACGCGGCCGATGTCGTTACGGCCGAGGTCCACCAGCATCACGTGCTCCGATTTCTCCTTCTCGCTCGCCTGCAGTTCCTCGGCCAGTCGCCGGTCTTCCTGCTCGGTCGCACCGCGCGGCCGGGTGCCGGCAATCGGATGCGTGACGGCCTGCCGTCCCTCGACCCGCACCAGCATTTCGGGAGACGAGCCGACGATGGCGCGGCCGCCCATGCGGATGAAGAACATGTAGGGCGACGGATTGACGTGCCGCAGCGCCCGATACACCGTAAAGGCATCGGCGTCGACCTCGGCCTCGAAGCGCTGCGACAGCACGACCTGGTAAATGTCGCCCGCGGCAATGTGTTCCTTTGCCGTGCGCACCATCTCCTCGAAGCGCTCGCGGGTCAGGTTCGAGCTGAATGCCAGCGGCGGATGAGCGGACGGGCGAGGCACGGCCAGGGCGCGCTCGAGCTCGGCCTGCAGGAAGCCGATGCGCGTGCAGGCAAAGTCATAGAGTGCGCGGAGGTCGTCGTTCCCGGTGACGCGGGCGTTGGCGATGATGAGAATCCGGTGCTGCACATGGTCGAACGCCAGGACGGTGTCGAACAGCATGAAGCCGGCCTGCTCCGATGGGTCGTCGGCCGCCGGGGTGGCCGGCAGCGCCGGTTCGAACCACTGCGCCGTGTCATAGCCGAAGTAGCCAACGGCGCCGCCGGTCAGGCGCGGCAGGCCCGGCACGTGCGGCGCCTGGAACTGGTTCATCAGGCGGCGCAGCGTCTCGACGAAGGGCCCGGGCACGACCTGGGTGACGCCGGCCTCCTCGATGGTGGTGCGGTCGTGGTGACCGCGCAGCAGCAGGAACGGGTCCTTGCCGAGGAACGAGTAGCGGCCGACATGTTCGCCGCCTTCCACGCTCTCGAGCAGGAACGCATAGTCGGAATGTTCGGCGATGCGGAGGAAGGCCGAGACCGGCGTCAGCAGGTCGGCCATGATTTCCTTGCACACCGGCACGAACGTGCCTTGCTGGGCCAGGGCGACGAATTCTTCGAAGGTCGTGAGCTTCATGAGGGATTCCCTTCGGCGAGCGCGGCCTCGGCAGCCGCACGCATGACGCCGTGTGGGGGCGGCGTGCCAGTCCAGGCGCGACACTGCGCCTCGGCCTGCGCCACGAGCATGTCGAGCCCCCCCAGTGTGCGGCAGCCTTCTGCCCTCGCATCGCGCAGCAGCCGGGTGTCGGCGGGGTTGTAGACGAGGTCGTAGACGAGCCCCACGCCCGCCAGCGCGCGGCGTGGCACGGGCGACGCCTCCACGGCGGGCGAGGTTCCGACGGGGGTGGCATTCACCAGCAGGTCCCATGAGGCCCCCGACAGGTCTGTCGCCACAACACCGCCGATGCTGTCGGCCAGCAGTCGGGCCGCGTCTTCGCGACGTGCGTGGACGGCGACGTGGGCACCGGCCTGATGGAGGGCCGCGACGACCGCACGTGCGGCACCACCGGTACCGACCACGACGGCGCGGCATCCGTTCAGGGAGAGCTGCGCGGCCAGCGGCTGCAGGAAGCCTTCCACGTCCGTGTTCTTCCCGTGCCATGTTCCCTGGGGGCCTTGCACCAGCGTGTTGACCGCCTGCGTGGCCATCGCCCAGGCGTCGTGCGCGGTGCAGGCCTGCCAGGCATCGCCCTTGAAGGGCGCGGTCACGCTGGCGCCGCAGATGCCGAAGGCGTCGGTCACGGCGAGGAAGTCATCGAAGGTCGCGGCGGCGATTGGCAGGTACACCGCGTCGCGCCCGAGCGCGGCGAACGCCGCGTTGTGCATGGCGGGAGACAGCGAATGGCGCACGGGACGTCCGACGACACCGTAGACCTCGGTCGCCCCGGAGATCTGCGCGACCCGGAAGCGCTTCAGCATGGTGCGCGCCGACAACTGCCCCGGGGCCACACCGCGGTCGTCAGAGGCGTACGTCCAGCGCGAGTGCATCCGCTGGAACAGCACGCGCGACACGATCCCGACATCGCCCATGCCGAGCACCACGGCACGGCCGTCGAACGATCGGCCGATCTCGCGCAGCGCAAGCAGATCGGTGAGACGCGACGGCGTCACGGCCAGCTTGATCGTGCCGGCTCCCGTCGCGGCCATCGCGCGGGCCAGGGCTGCGCCATCGGTCGGCATCCCCTCGAAGTCGTGGTGTGAGATCACCAGGCGTGGGCGGTCCGCCGGGCTGCACCAGTCCGGCGCACCGGCATCGAACTCGACATCGACGGCCTCGGCGCCGAGCGCCATCGCCTGCTGCAGCAGGGCCAGCCTGTCGGCCTCCGCGCCGTCGAACCAGCCGCCCTGCCGGCGCGGACGGCACGTCACCAGCACCGGACCGCGACGGCCCTCGAGGGCCCCGGCCACATCGGGACGGTCGACCGCATCGAGGCGCAGCTCGGTGAAGGTGCCGTCCGGCCACGCGTCGCGCCGGGCGCGCAGGGCGTCCATCGTGGGTGCGGCGATGGTGATGCAGAGTCCGTGCATGGGCAGTCAAAAACACAAACGCCCCTTCAACCGGTGGGATTGAAGAGGCGCAGAACCTTGGTGAGCCAGTGGTCGAGTCGGGTCGACGGTCAGGCGGCCTCTATGTCGGGGCACCACCACCACCATCCATGCGCAGCACGACCGGGCCGGATGGATCCGGCCGGAACGGCGAGCGCGAGGGAGGCAGCACTGACAGCCATGTGAATGAGGTGGAGCCTACCATATCGCGTAGTATGGGAACAACCATCCGCCATGCGTGTTCCCCGCTGTGCCCTGCCCTCCGCTGCCGCGGCTGCCCTCCTGGCCTTTCTGTGTGCCGGTGCCGCCCCGACCGCGCAGTCCCGCTTCATGCCGGTGGACGAGATTCGGCCGGGCATGATTGCCACGGGCCGCACCGTGTTTGCCGGGGCACAGCTGGAAGAGTTCCGGGCGCACATCCTGGGCGTTCTCAGGAATGTGCTGGCTCCCGGGCGCGACCTCATCCTGGCGCGCCTCGAAGGCGGCCCGCTCGCCCGCACCGGGGTCATCGCCGGCATGAGCGGCAGTCCGCTCACCATCGATGGTCGCCTCATCGGCGCGGTGTCCTATTCCCTCGGACAGTTTGCGACCGAGCCCATCGCCGGCATCACGCCCATTGCCGAGATGACCGACGCCACGCAGATGTCGCTGACGCCGCCACGACTCGCCCCGGTGGCGCTGCAGTGGCCCTATCAGCACGAGGCCGTGACCGCGGCGTGGGCGCAGGCGCTGTCGGCCGGTCGCCCGCGGCCCGTGCAGACGCAGGTGCCCGCACTGGGCGCGGCACTGCTGCGCCCGGTGGCGCTGCCGCTGTCAGCCGCCGGGTTTGACGCCTCGGTGCTCTCGACCGTGTCGCCCGTGTTTGAAGCCGCAGGATTGGTGCCGCTCTCAGCGCAGCCGGCCACGGGCAGCGCCGCTGCCCCGTCTCAACTGGAACCGGGTGGCGCGGTCGGCGTGTCGCTGATGTCCGGCGACTTCGAGATGGGCGCCACCGGCACCGTCACCCACATCGACGGCTCGCGCGTCTACGCGTTCGGGCACCCGATGTACAACCTCGGACCGACGCGTTTCCCGATGACAACCGCCTACGTGCATGTCGTCCTGCCCAGCCTGATGCAGTCGAGCAAGCTGGCGAGCTTCGGTCGCGTGGTCGGCACCCTCACGCAGGACCGGGCCACGGCGGTGGCTGGCGAACTGGGGCCGGGCCCCACGCTGATTCCCATGTCCGTGCAGCTCAAGTCGGCACGCCTCGGCGATCGCACGTTTTCATTCCAGCTCGTGCGCGACACGACCTTCACTCCGCTGCTGGCGTATCTCGCGTTGGCCAACGTGCTGACGTCCTACGAACGCGCGAATGGCCCGGCCTCATTCCGCGTGGCGGGCACGGCGGACATTGCCGGCGCGGGCACGCTGGCGTTCGATGACACGTTCGTCGGCGATCAGGCCATTGGGCCGGCGTCACTCTACGTGGCGGGGCCGCTGACCCAGCTCACCCGCAACGCCGCCGCCCCGGTCGACATCTCGCGGATTGCCCTGACGGTCACCGCGTCCGAGCAGACCCGGCATGCCCGCATCGAACGCATCTGGCTCGACACGCCCCGGCCACGGGCCGGACAGCGCACGACCCTGCTGGTCGCGCTGCGGACACCCACCGGTGAGGAGCGCGTGGAACGCGTCCCCCTGACGCTGCCCGCAGACGTGACTGGTCCGGTCGAACTGCTCGTCGCCGACGCGGCGCGCATTGCCGCCGATGACCGTCGCACGCGGCCGTCGGCAGACTGGCAGCCGGCGACCGAACTGGTCCGGCAGTTCAACCGCTCGCCCCAGAGCCACCAGTTGTATGTGCGATTGCAGCAGGCGCGCCCTGGCGCAGTGGTCAGCGGCGAACCCATGCCCGGCCTTCCGCCCTCGGTGTCCACGGTCCTCGAGGCCGGCGACGATGAGGGCCGCATTACCCCGCTCCCGTACGCGATTCGCGCGCGCTGGGAGCACGCCGTGGGGCTGGCCGTGGCCGGCTCCCGTCACCTGTCCCTCACTCTCGGGCATCCCTGACCATGCGCGCACGTGTCCTTTCCGCCATTGCCGGCAGCCTGCTGGCAGTCACGGCCCTCGGCCTCGCCCTGTCGGCGGCACCGGCCTTCTGGGTCACCGCCACGCAGGCCGAGTTCCTCAAGGGCCGCGTCGAGCACGTCACCGTCGACACCTTCGGCCGCGCAACGCTCGGGCCGTCGCTGTCGCTGCTGGCCGATCCGGCCACAGCGGTCGTCTGGAGCCTGGCCACCGACGCCGCGGGCACCCTGTATGCCGGAACGGGCCATGACGGCCGTGTGTTCAAGCTGACACCGACAGGGGCACCGACGGTGTGGTTCGACAGCGCCGAACCCGAAGTGCATGCCATGACGGCGGCGCCGGGAGGCGGGCTGTTTGTGGCCACCTCCCCGGAGGGACGCATCTATCGCGTCTCGGCCACCGGCGAGGCCACGCCGTTCTTCGATCCGGAAGAACGCTACATCTGGGCTCTGGCCACCGACAGTGCCGGCCGCCTGTATGCCGCCACGGGTGATCGCGGCGTGATCTACCGCGTCTCGCCGACGGGCCAGGGCGCCGTGCTGTTCGCCTCGAAGGCCGACCACGTGACCGGCCTGGCGATCAGGCCTGACGGCACCGTGCTGGCGACCACCGCAGGACCGGGGCGTCTGTTCTCGGTCGGCAGCGACGGGAAGGGATTCCTGCTGCTCGACTCGGGCTTCCAGGAACTGCGGCAGCCGGTCGTCGACGCCTCGGGGCAGGTGTTTGTCGCCGCGATGAACGGCTCGGGGGGCACGGCACAGGCCGCCGCGCCTGCCGACGTCACGCCCTCGACGGCCGTGGCCACACCGGGGGCGACCGTCACGGTCGATGTCGTGTCGGTGACCGTCGCGAGCTCGGCAGGAACATCGGCGACTTCGTCCGGCAGCGCCTCGTCGGCCACCAGCTCTGGTGCGATCTTCCGCGTGATGCCCGACGGCCTGTGGGACCGCCTCTGGTCGTCGCCGGATGCGGCGCCGCTGGCCCTGGCCGTCGACGAGACGCGTGGGCTCGTGGCGGCCACGTCGCATGATGGCCAGCTGCTGTCGATTGACCGCACGACCGGGGCGACCGCCGTCATCGGACAGCTGCCCTCGGCCCAGGGCACCGCTGCTCTCGCGCAGGCAAACCGGATCGTGCTGGCCTCGGCCAACCCCGGGCGCGTGTCGGCGCTCACCTCCGCTCGCGCGCTGAGCGGGCACGTCGAGTCGAAGGTGTACGACAGCGGCGGACTCGCCACGTGGGGCGCCATCAGCTGGCGGGCCACCGCACCAAACGGCAGTGCCCTCGCCCTCAGGACCCGCAGCGGCAACTCCGAGGCCCCGGACGACACGTGGAGCGCGTGGTCGGCGCCCTATGCGGGGCCGGACGGCTCCCCCGTCAGCAGCCCGCCCGCCCGCTATCTGCAGTGGCGCGCCGAGCTGTCTGGCACCGCAGCGGCAACGCCGACCCTGACCTCGGTGACTGTGGCTTCCCGTGGCCGCAATCAGCGTCCGCGCGTCGAGTCGGTGACGGTGCATCCCCCGGGCGTTGTCTTCCAGAAGCCCTACTCGACCGGCGAGACGGAGATTGCCGGCTTTCCCGAGGAGCCGCACGAACGCCGGCTGGCCGGCACCGGTGCCGCCAGCGTGAGCGCACCCGCGCTCGGCAAGCGCGTCATGCAGCCGGGGTTGCAGACCTTCGCCTGGAAGGCCGACGATCCGGACGGCGATGTCCTCCACTACGACGTGTGGGTCAGGCGAGAGGGCGAGGCGCGTTGGCAGCCAATCGGCCGCGACCTCAGCGAGGCGCTGCTGGTGTGGGACACCACGACGATGCCCGGTGGTCGCTACATCGCACGGGTCGACGCCCGCGACACCGCGTCGCAACCGGCTGATGCGGCGCTCACTGGCACGCTCGAGAGCACCATCGTGACGGTGGACCACGCGCCTCCGTCGATTCGCGTGGTGTCCTCCACCAGGCGCGGCACGGCCACGCTCATCACCCTCGAGGTGGCGGATGCCGACTCGGTGATTGCGTCGGTCGACGTCAGCGTCGACGGGACGCGCTGGCGCCCGGTGGCCGCCGCCGACACGATCTTCGACACCCGCACGGAGCGGGTCGTGATTGAGGTGGCCGACGGTACCCAGCCGTCGCAGGTGATGGTCCGGGCGACGGATCAGGTGGGCAATGCGGCGGCGGTGCCAGTGCCGGTGCCCCCCGCGGGGCCAGCCCCTCGTCGCTGACAGTCTGCCTGCGCTTTCTCTGGCACGCGCCGTCTGCTGGAAAGGCACGCCCTCACGGATAGCGCGCGGGTGCGCCCGGCCCGGCGCGCCGGTTCCTCGTGGGCACAGGCCCCGGGCCCCGACGAACCCGATCAGTGCGACGCGCCGGTGGCCCCGAGTTCGTCGGCCGGAAGCGCCCCGGTGACGGTGGTGTGCGCGAGCACCCACACCATGCTGACCGCCACCGGAGTCCCCTTGGCGGCAGTCGCCGGCCGGAACTCGGTGTGCGCCGCGGCCTCGAGGACGGCCGACAGGGCGCGCCGATCGAGCCGGCCCGTCCGTCGCCAGCCGCCGTCGATGACGGACAGGTGCCTGACCCGCCCTTCGCGCGTCACCACGGCCGAGAGCGCCACGGTGGCATCCTGTCCAGGCAGTTCGGTCACCGGAAGGAAGGCCGAGAGATCGGGCTTCGATTCCGGTGCCTTCATCCATTCGTCGAGGCGCACAGGATTGTCATTCGACCCGGGATTCGCCAGCACATCGATCAGCGCCGCCAGGGAACCGGGCTGCCACTGCTGGGTCAGGCGCAGGGTCAGCGCACCGGCCAGCAGGCAGGCCAGCAGAGCCAGCGTCGCCCCGGTGGCCGCCCATCGCAGCGGCGGCGCCTGAATCCCGTCGCGAAGAAACGTGGACCAGGCCTGATCGCGCTCGACCATCCGGCGCAACACCACCTGTCCTGGCAGGCCCTCCCGCTGCTCGGCGGTCATCCCGGCACGTCCGCGCAGGGTCACATGGATCAGCGTCCCCAGGGCGCGGCGGGCCTCGACCTCGTGCCGGCACCGGGCGCAGGCCTCGAGGTGACGCCGCACCTGGGCGCGCTGGCGGGGCTCGAGTTCACCATCGACAAATGCGTCGAGCAGCACACGGACGCGGGGGCAGGCCGTCGCGGTCACAGCCGCACCTCGCCGAGGCTGGCCCTGAGCGCCTGCCGTGCCCGCGTCAGCCGCGATTTGACGGTGCCCACGGCAATGTCGAGGGCCTGGGCAATCTCGTCGTAGGACAGCCCCTCGACTTCCCGCAGGATGATGACCGTGCGCTGGTCGAACGGTAGCGCATCGAGAGCCACGGTGAGGCGCGCGGCCAGTTCCTTGCTGGCCAGGATGCGGTGCGGCGACGAGGCATCGGTCGCCTCGGTGGGCTCGCCGTGCACTTCCACGTGTGCGTCGAGCGAGACCTGGCCCAGCCGATGGCGACGGCTCCAGAACCGGCGACGGTTGCTGGCCTGGTTGATGGCAATGCGGTAGATCCAGGTCTTCAGCGACGCATCGGCCCGGAAGCGATCAAGCGTGCGGAACACGCGCAGGAAGACTTCCTGCGAGAGGTCATAGGCCTCATCGCGGCTTCCCAGAAGGTGACACCCGAGCTGAAACACCATGGCTTGGTGCTCGGCGACCAGCTGCTCGCAGGCCGCCTGCTCGCCAGCCCGGCAGCGGGCGATGAGCGTCGCCTCGGAGGTCTCGAGTTGCGACCAGTCAAGCGAAGTGAGTGGCTCCATGGTGATCCTGCTCTGGGCGCAGTGTAGCGGAGAACGCCGCCGGCGTCGTCACGAAAGTAGCGCGGCGCTGATAGGATGCGGTCGTGCGGCGCGTCGCCACTCCCCTCCTGGCGGGCCTCAGCCTCCTGCTGGCCCTGGCCGTGGCCTACGGCACGGTGACGGCCGATCGCGCCTTCATGCGGCTCGTCGCCGCCGGCGATGAGGCTGCCCAGCGCGGCGACCAGGCCGAGGCGCTCGAAGCCTACAGCGGCGCCCTGGCGCTGCTGCCTGACGCTGTGGCGCCCTACCTGAAGCGTGCACGCCTGTATCAGTCGGCCGGCCAGACGGAGCTCGCGCTGCGCGATCTGCGCCGCGCGGCAGATCTCGACCCGAGTTCCACACGGCCGGTCGAGTGGCTCGGCGACTGGCACCTGGCCAACGACCGTGTCAGTCGTGCCGTCGACTACTACCGCCGCGCCACGGCGCTCGAGGACCGCAACGAGCGCCTGCTGGTCAAGCTGGCCACGGCCCAGTTGCACTCGGATCAGGCAGACGAGGCCCTGGCGACGGTCGACCGCGCCCTGGCCCTGCGTCCGGATGCCTCCGAGGCGCGCTATCTGCGGGCCCTGATTCTGCTCGCGCTCGGGCAGGATCGCGAGGCGCTGTTCGTCCTTGATGACCTCGTGGCCTCGCAGCCCGGACATCCGCCGACGCGCGAGGCGCTGGCCGCGGTATCCGAGTCGCTGGGCGACTACCGCCGCGCCGTCGACGAACTGTCGGCCCTCAGCGTGCTCGAGCCTGACCGGCCGTCGCGGGCCGTGGCTGTGGCGATGGCGATGACCCGCATCGGCCGCGACGCCGACGCGCTCGATGTGCTCGAGCGGGCGCGCGAGCGGTTTCCGTCGGATGCCGATGTGCTGGCGACCCTCGGCCATGCATGGCTGGTGCGGGCCGAGCGCACTACCGACGCCGATTCCCTGCAGAAGGCCTCGACGCTCCTGGCGACGGCCACCGCCCAGCGGACGCCGTCCTCCACCGCCCTCAGCGATTGGGGTCGCGTGCGGCAACTGCAGGGCGATTTCGATGGCGCCGCGGCCGCCCTCGAGCGTGCCGTGGCCACCCCGCCGGTGGCGCCCGACGCGTACCTGCGCCTTGCCACGGTCCGTGAACGCCGTGGCGAACCGGCTGCGGCGCGCGGCGCGCTCGAGGCCTACGCCGCGCTCGTGGGTGATCGCGCACCGCTCGTGCAGGTGTCGCTGCGGCTGACCGAGCTGTGCCTCACGCTCGGCGACGCCGCGGGGGCTGCCCGGTGGCTCGAACGCGCCGAGAGCGAGGCCACCGACGACCCGCCTCCCGATGTGCAGGCACGGCTCACGAGGCTGCGCCGCCGGCTGGTCCCCGCACCTTGAGGCGCGCCATCATCTTCGCCAGGCCCTGCCGGGTGATGCCGAGTTCGCGGGCCGCATGGCTGACGCTCCAGTCGGCCCGGGCCAGGGCCGCCTCGACCCAGCGGCGTTCAAACGCCATGCGGGCATCGCTCAGCCCGCCCCCACCCTCGGCCCGGCTGAGGAACGGATAGCCCAGGATCGGGGGCAGGCAGTCGGGGCCGACGCTGACACGGTCGTCGGCCATCACCATGGTCATCGCCAGCACGTTCTGCAGTTCTCGGACGTTGCCGGGCCAGTGATGCTGGCGCAGCGCCGCGATCGTGGCCGGGGCCAGTACTCCACGCGCCCCGGTGCGCCGCGCGAGCGACGTCCAGATGTGTTCCACCAGCCGCGGCAGGTCGTCGAGCCGCTCGCGCAGGGGCGGCACGGGCAGGTGAATCACCTCGAGCCGGAACCGGAGGTCGGCCCGGAAGCGGCCGGCAGCCACCCCCTCCCGCAGGGGACGGTTGCAGGCGGCCACGATGCGGACATCGACCTTCCGTGTCTGTGTCTCGCCCACCCGGCGCACTTCGTGCTCCTGCAGCACACGCAGAAGCGTGGCCTGCACGCGGAGCGACAGTTCACTGACCTCGTCGAGAAACACCGTGCCACCGTTGGCAGCCTCGAAGATGCCGGCGCGGTCAGCCTGCGCACCGGTGTAGGCCCCCCGTACGCAGCCGAACAGCTCGGTCTCGGCCAGGTCGTCGGTGAGCCCCGCGCAGTTGATGGCCACAAACCGCCGGTCGCGACGACTGCTCTGACGATGCAGCGCACGAGCCACGAGTTCCTTCCCGGTGCCGCTCTCTCCTTCAATCAATACGGGAAACGGCGTGGCTCCGGCCTGCGCGATCGCCAGCCGCACCCGCTGCATCGCGGCACTGGTGCCCACCAGCTCATCGGCGACGGGCAGTGCCTGCTGCGCACCGGCGGCCGCCGTCACCAGAGGCGCCAGCACCAGGCCTGCCGCTTCGAGGAGCGCTTCGGCGTCGCCGATGCGCACATCGAGCTCGATGTCGAAGCAGGCCACGAGCATGCCGACCAGGGCCTCGCCCACGTGCAGCGGCAGGCAGCACTCAGCAGCCGACCCGTGGCTGCCCCGATAGCGCAGGCGGCTGCGCACCGCCTCGCGCATGCGTGCGGACGGCGCCCATGCGCGCGCCGGGCGTCCACTGATGGGCGTGCCCTCGCCGCTGAGGCTCGTCGGAATGACCCAGGCGCCGTCGGCCCGCAGCCGTTCGCACACGAACGCCAGTTGCCGCCGGATGCCCTCGGCAGGTTCGGCCGTGGTGTGACTCAGCCTCAACATCGCCAGCACATCGTCGGCCACCAGCCGTGGCACCTCGTCATCTGCAGGAGCCGCCTCGACGGCACGCGCCTCCCAGGGCCGTCCGCGGCGCCGCAACACGTCGCCCAGGGCACGCAGGGCCGGCTGCCCGGCCCCTGCCGACGGGGCCAGCATGTGGTCCCATCGGGCCGCGGCTTCCGCAAGTTCGAGCATCGCCGCCGATGCAGGGGCTTGCGGCGGCGGCAGGGGCGGGCCTGAGGCGTCAGCCACGAGCCACTGGCCGGCCACCAGCGGCTCTGCCGCCTGATAGGGCCCCTCGACCAGTGACACCACCAGGTGCGGCAGCGTGCTGTCGGACGCCAGCCACCGCAGACCGGTTGCCACGGCCATCGACACCGGTCGGGTGCGGATCAGAATGGCCAGGGTCGGAATGCCGGTCTCCTGGGTGTGGGTGCGCCGGTGACAATCGGCAAACGCGGCGAACTGGGTGTCGGTGAGAACCTGATACCCCAGTCGGCAGAGCACTCGTGCGGCGGCACGGCCGATCGCCCGGTGCAGGTGCGCCCCCGGACAAACGATAAACACCTCGCGCGGTGCGCCTGACCGTGCGCGCATCGCTGCCGCGCCCAGCAGCGCCGCCGCCTGTCGAGACCAATCGTGAGTGGCCATGGCACGGCCTTAAGCAAGATCAACGCCGAGGCCACGACCTGACGCGTGATCGACCGCGCTCACGACAGGTGCTGCGGAAAGTTCGGCTAAGATCTCACTTCGATGCTGCGATTTCTGACGGCTGGCGAATCACACGGCCCTGCGCTCACGGTCATTCTCGAGGGGATGCCTGCCGGACTTCAGGTTGACTTTGCGGGAATCGCCGCAGACCTCCGGCGGCGGCAGGCCGGCTATGGTCGCGGACGCCGGATGGTCATCGAGTCGGATACGGCCGAGTTTCTGGGCGGCGTCCGCCACGGGGCCACGACCGGTGCGCCCATCGCCATCCAGATTCGCAATCGCGACTGGGACAACTGGCAGGCCACGATGTATGTCGGCGCCGAACGCCCGGCCGATGCCCCCGGCGCCCGTCGTGCGCCCGTCGTGCGTCCCAGGCCCGGCCATGCCGACCTGGCCGGTGCTCTCAAGTACGACCATGCGGACATTCGCGACGTGCTCGAGCGCGCCAGTGCCCGCGAAACAGCCGCCCGCGTGGCCGCCGGCGCCATGGCCCGCCAGCTGCTGCACGCTGCGGGCGTTCGCCTCACCAGCCACGTGCGCGCCATTGGTGGCGTGCACCTGCCCGACAGCCGTGTCGTGACGCTCGACGAGGCCATCGCGGCGGAACAGTCGCCGGTCCGCTGCGCCGATGACGAGGTGGCGGCGCGAATGATGGCCGCCATCGACGCGGCCCGCGAGGCCGGCGATACGCTGGGCGGTCAGGTCGAAGTGCTGGTGACCGGCCTGCCCGTGGGCCTCGGCAGCCACGTGCAGTGGGACCGCAAGCTCGACGGTCGCCTGGCGCAGGCCGTCATGTCGATTCCGGCGATCAAGGCCGTCTCCATTGGCGACGGCGTCGAAGGCGCCGCGCGACCGGGGTCGCTCGTACACGACGAGATTGTCCTGACGCACACCGATGCCGGCCGGCACATCAGCCGCCCGACGAATCGTGCCGGGGGGCTCGAGGGCGGCATCACCACGGGCGAAGACCTGCGGGTCATCGCCTTCATGAAGCCGATCGCCACCCTGATGCAGCCGCTGCGATCGGTCGACCTGACCACGCTCGAGGACGCACCTGCGGCCATCGAACGCAGCGATGTGTGCGCCGTCCCAGCCGCCGGCGTCATCGCCGAGGCGATGGTGGCCCTGGTGCTGGCTGATGCGCTGCTCGAACGGTTCGGCGGCGATTCCGTGGCGCAGCTGCAGCAGCACGTCGAGCTGGCGCGCGCGTCGGTCGTGGCCCGGACCTCGCGCCCGGCATGATCCGCCCGATTCTTCACTACGGCGCTCCCGAGCTGCGTCAGAAGGCCGCGCCCGTCACCGACTTCACGCCCGACCTCTCGGCGCTGGCGGCCGACATGATCGAGACCATGCATGGAGCCCCCGGCATCGGCCTCGCCGCGCCGCAACTCGGGGTGCCGCTCCGTATCGTGGTGGTCGACCTGTCAGCCGGGGCCCGCCCCGGTGAGGCCTTCACGCTGGTCAACCCCGAGTGGGTGCGCCGCGAAGGCATGCAACTGGAAGAGGAATCGTGTCTCAGCCTGCCCGGGCTCAGTGCGACCGTCGCCCGTCCTGCACGCGTCGTGGTCCGGGGGCAGGACGTCGAAGGGCGCTCCATCGAAATCACCGGGGACGACCTGCTGGCGAGAGCCCTCCAGCACGAAATCGATCACCTCGACGGCGTCCTGTTCATCGACCGGCTTCGCGGCATCCAGCGGCGCCTGCTGCTGCGCACCCTGGCGCGACGCCAGTCTCGGGAGCGCGCATGAGCCGTCCGCTGCGCATCGTGTTCTTCGGCACGCCGGCCTTCGCCGTGCCGACGCTCGACGCCCTGCTCGCCTCCCGGCATGACGTGGTCCTCGTGGTCACCCAGCCCGATCGCCCCCGCGGGCGCGGCCAGCGTGTGAGCCCGGGCCCCGTGCGGCAGTGTGCCGACGCCGCCTCGGTGCCCGTCGTGCAACCGGAGACCCTGCGCGACCCCGACATCCGCGGGCAGCTCGAATCGCTGGCGTGGGATCTCGGCGTGGTCGCCGCCTATGGCCGGCTGCTGCCGTCCTGGCTGCTGGCCCTGCCCCGCCTCGGCCTCATCAACGTGCATGCCTCGCTGCTGCCACGGCATCGCGGGGCCTCGCCGATCCACCGGGCCGTCATGGAGGGCGACCCGGAGACCGGCGTCACCATCATGCGCGTGGTTCAGGCACTCGACGCCGGCGCCATGCTGGCCACTGTGCGCGTGCCCATTGGCCCCGACGACACGACCGCCGACATCGAGCCCCGACTGGCCACCGCCGGTGCCGCCCTGCTGCTCGAGGTGGTCGACCGCCTCGCAGATGGTCCCGTGGACGAGGTGCCGCAGGACGACTCGGCCGCCACCTACGCGCCACGCATCCGCAAGGAAGAAGGCCTGATCGACTGGTCGCAGCCGGCCCGGGCCATCCACAACCACATTCGGGGGCTCACCCCGTGGCCGCGCGCGTACACGACCGGCCCCCATGGACGGCTGATCGTGCATCGGTCACGTCTCGGCTCCGCGACCACCCCCGACGTGCCACCGGGAACCATCCTGACAGCCTCGCCTCAGGAGGGGCTGACCGTGGCCACCGGCGACGGCACGCTGGCGCTGCTGATCCTGCAGAGTGACGGTGGTCGCGCCCTTGACGCCGTCGCCTTCCTCAGTGGCCATCCGCTGCCGCCGGGCACCCGGCTGGGCCCGGCATGATCGCGCCTGCCCGACAGGCCGCGGCCGCGGCGCTCCGGGCCATCGACGGCGGCACCGAACTGCCCACGGCACTGCACCGTGTGCGAAGCGCCCTCACGGACCGACGCGACCACGCACTGCTGACCGAACTGGTGTCCGGCACCGTGCGCATGCGGGTCGCCCTCGACTATCAGATCGGGCTCCACTGCACGCGTCCACTCGCGTCACTCGATCCCGAGGTGCGCCGCCTGCTGCAGCTGGGTGCGTTCCAGCTGCTGTATCTGACACGCGTGCCGGCCTCGGCGGCCGTGAATGATGCGGTGCGGCTGGCCCGCACGGGACAGGTCGCCAGTGCCTCGGGCTTCATCAACGCCGTGCTGCGCTCGCTCGCCCGTGCCCCGCGGCCCCTCACCTGGCCCGACGGTCCGCTGGCCTTCCGGCTCGCCACCGAGTACTCGCATCCGGAGTGGCTCGTCGCCCGCTGGCTGCAGCGCATGGGTGAAGAGACCACGCGCGCCTGGCTGGCCTTCAACAACACACCGCCCACACTCACGCTGGCCGCCAACCGCACACGCGGCACGCGCGAAGCGCTGGCCGATCGGCTGCGCGGCGAGGGCATCACCGTCACCCCGACCCGTCACTCACCGGATGGCCTGCATGTCACCGCCCCGGGCATCACAGACTCGGCCGCGCTGCTGGAGGGCCTGTGCCTCATCCAGGACGAAGGCTCGCAGCTCGTCGGATATCTCGGCACGGTCGCCGAGGGGGGACGGGTGCTCGATCTCTGTGCGGCGCCCGGGGGCAAGACGATGACGCTGGCCGGACGGGTGGGCGCGACGGGTCTCGTCGTGGCGTGCGATGTGCGTCCCCGCCGGATGCGCGTCCTTCGCGACACGATGCGTCGCTGCCAGCTCGACCGCGTACGACTGGTGCAGATTCCCGCTGACGGCAGGCTGCCGTTCCGCGACGACGCCTTTGACCTCGTGCTGGTCGATGCCCCCTGTTCGGGCCTCGGCACGTTGCGGCGCGACCCCGACATCCGCTGGAAGATTCAGCCGCCCGACCTGGTGCGGCTCGCGGCCGTGCAGGCGGGGCTGCTGCAGCGCGTGGCGTCCCTCGTGGCGCCTGGTGGGCAGCTGGTGTACGCGACCTGTTCCAGCGAACCTGACGAGAATGAGGATGTGGTCAACGGGTTCCTGGCCACCCACCCTGGCTTCACCCTGACCGCGCCGCACCGCACCACGCCGCACGAGCACCAGCTCGAGGCGTTCGCCGGTACCGTCATGACGCGCGCCCTGTAGTACCATTTTCGGGTTCAGCCATGTCACAGTCGTCGTGGGTATGGAGGGTCGGTCGGATGATGCTGCTGACGGCAGCGCTCGGCGTCACATTCGTCGTGTTCGCCGTCCTCTCGGCCCGCATCGTGACGCGCAGCCGTGACGTGGCCGTGCCGGCCTTCGTCGGCCAGTCGGTGGATGACGCCACGCGTCAGGCCGCTGCGATCGAACTGCCCCTCACCGTCGACCCGACACGGCGCACCGACCCGACCGTTCCAGCCGGGCAGATTCTCGAGCAGGATCCGGCACCCGGCACCATCACCCGCCGCCAGCGCCGCATCAGGGTCTGGGTGTCGGCCGGCCCGCAGGTCACCCGCGTCCCCTCGCTGATCGGACAGACGCAGCGGATGGCTGAGCTGCGGCTCGCCGAGGAGGGACTCGCCGTGGCGGGCATCACCGAGGTCTCGACGGCCGCGGCAGGCCCGGATGTGGTGGTGGCCCAGGATCCCCCGGCCTCGGGCGGCGGCCGCGACGTGCGGCTGCTGGTCAACCGTGGCCTGGCACGGCCGCTCTACGTGATGCCCGATCTGATGGGGGTCGACAGCGCCACCGCCGCCGACTGGCTGAGGACGAGCGGCTTCCGCGTGACGGTCTCGCAGGTCGACCCGACACCGGGCGGAGCATCGGGATTCGTGACCCGGCAGCTGCCGGACTCGGGAGCCCCCCTGGCCGCGGGCGATGCGGTGACCCTCGAGGTGGCCCGATGACATTCCAGCTCGCACCGTCGATTCTGTCGGCAGACTTCGCGCATCTCGCGCGCGACATCGCCGCAGCCGAGGCCGCCGGCGCCGACCTGATTCATGTCGACGTCATGGACGGGCACTTCGTGCCGAACATCACCATCGGCCCGCCCGTGGTCAAGGCGCTGAAGCGCGTCGCCACGCGTCCGCTCGATGTGCATCTGATGGTGCAGCATCCCGACGCCTACCTGAAGGCCTTCGCCGAGGCCGGCGCCGACATGCTGTCGGTGCACATCGAAGTGCTGCCGCACCTGCACCGCACGCTCGAGGCCATCCGCGCCCTTGGGATCAAGGCCGGCGTCGTGCTCAATCCCTCGACCCCGGTGTCGGCCCTCGAAGAGGTCGCGTCAGAGCTCGATTACGTGCTGCTGATGTCAGTCAACCCCGGATTCGGCGGCCAGAAGTTCATTCCATCGACGCTCGACAAGATTCGCCGCACCCGCGCGCTGCTCGACCGGGCCGGCAGCCACGCTCCCATTGAAGTCGACGGCGGTGTCGACGCCTCGAACATCCGCGCCATCGTCGAGGCCGGCGCCGGCATGGTGGTGGCCGGCCAGGCCGTGTTCGGCGGCGGACACCCGGCAGACGCGATTGCCGCCCTGCGGGCCGCCGCGCAATGAAGACGAAGGCATCGGTCGTGGCAGACGCACTGCGGCAGCAGCCGCCGGTGGCGCAGGTCCGGGTCCGCTACGCCGACACCGACCAGATGGGCGTCGTCTATTACGCCAACTATCTGGCGTGGTTCGAGGTGGGACGCACCGAATGGCTGCGCCGCTTCGGATGGAACTATCGCAGCATGGAAACCGACGGCGTGTACCTGCCGGTCATCACGGCCCACTGCGACTATGCCCGCAGTGCACGCTACGACGAGGTGATTGACATTCACACGGGAGGACGGCTCCTGTCACCCGCGCGACTGGCGTTCGACTACGCGCTCGTGCGGGCCTCGGATGCCACCTGCCTGGCGACGGGCTACACCGAACACGCCACCACCAACGCGACGGGTCGTCCCCTGCGGATCCCTGCGCGCATCCTGGAGTTGCTGTCATGAAAGCGCTGATCACCGGCGGTGCCGGATTCATCGGGTCCCATCTCACCGAACGCCTGCTCGCCAGCGGCGCCGAGGTCGTGGCCCTCGACTGCTTCACCGACTATTACGCGCGGGCGATCAAGGAAGCCAACATCGCGACCCTCCGCACGCATCCCCGCTATCGGCTCGTCGAGTCGACCATTGCCGACGCCGACCTCGACGCGCTGCTCGACGGCGTCACGCACGTGTTCCACCTGGCGGCCCAGGCGGGTGTCCGGAAGAGCTGGGGGCGCGACTTCCAGGTCTACACGACGCTCAACATCGATGCGACGCAGCGCCTGCTCGAGGCCTGCGTCGGCCGGCCGATCCACCGCTTCTTCTACGCCTCGAGCTCGTCGGTCTACGGCGACGATGTGACCCTGCCGATGCGCGAGGAGGTGCCGCTGAAGCCGGTCTCGCCGTATGGCGTCACGAAGCTGGCGGCCGAGCAGCTCTGTTACCTTTACTTCGTGAACCACGGCGTGCCCACCGTCTCGGTGCGCTACTTCACGGTGTATGGCCCCCGTCAGCGACCGGACATGGGCTTCCACCGGTTCATGAAGGCCATCCAGGCCGGGCAGCCCCTGACGCTCTACGGCGACGGGTTGCAGACGCGCGACTTCACCTACGTGGCAGACGCCGCGGCGGCGACCCATGCGGCCTGTGTGCAGGGCGTCCCGGGTCAGGTCTACAATGTGGGCGGAGGGTCGCGGGTCTCGGTGCGCGAGGTGTTTGCGATGCTCGGCCACGTCACCGGGCGGCCGGTGCTCATTGACCAGCAGCCCCCGCAGAAGGGCGACATGCGCGACACCTACGCCGACACGACGCGGGCCCGGGCCGATCTGGGCTTCGCCCCGTCAGTCACTCTTGAGGAAGGCCTGCGTGCGATGTGGGCCTGGATGGAAGCCACGAACCGATGACACGCCGACTGCTGACCCTGACCGTGCTGCTGCTGGTGGCGGTGGCTGCCTGCGGCCGGAAGCCCGCCGTCCTGCCGCCCGGCACGGTCGATGCCGACAAGTTCCTCTACGACCGCGGCCAGGCCGCCTTCAAGGATCGCAAGTGGCTCGACGCCCGCGAATACTTCCGGAATATCGTCGACAACTATCCGCAGAGCCCGTTCCGGCCCGATGCGAAGCTGGCCCTCGGTGACACCTACCTGGCGCAGCGCGGGGCCGAGAACCTGCTGCTGGCGGCCAACGAGTTCCGGGAATTCCAGACGTTCTATCCGACCCATCCGCGCGCCGACTATGCCCAGCTGCAGCTGGCCAAGTCGTTCACCGGACAGATGCTGGCGCCCGAGCGCGACCAGAGCGCCACGCGCGATGCGGTGAAGGAAATCGAGGTCTTCCTGCAGCGCTACCCGAACAGTGCCCTCATGCCGCAGGCCCGGGCACTCGAGCGCGACGCGCGCGACCGGCTGAGCGAATCGGGCTACCGGGTGGGCTTCTTCTACTACCGCTCGCGGTGGTATCCCGGGGCGATTGATCGGTTCAAGGAAGTGCTCGAAAAGGATCCGAAGTTCACGCACCGCGACGCGGTCTACTACCACCTCGCCGAGGCGCTGTATGCCACCGACAAGAAGGCCGAGGCACTGCCCTACTTCGAACGGCTGCTGTCGGAGTTCGAACAGAGCCCCTACCTGCCCGAGACGCAGAAGCGGGTGACGGAACTCAAGGCGACGCTGGCCGCCGCGGCGCCCCCGCCGCCTCCCGGGCGCTAGCCACCCCGCGCGGCCCCGGGCGTCCGGTCAGCCGCGCTCGTCGCGGGACGGCCTCACCGCGGTGCGCTCGCCCGACGGCGTCAGCCTGAGGTATTCGCGGTAATAGTGAAAGGCCGAATACAGGGCCGTGCCCATCACGACCCACATGGCCGCGCGCCCGAGCCACACGAACAGCGGCACGCGTTCGCCCCCGAGCAGCAGCAGCAGGATCGCCACAATCTGCGAAATCATCTTGGCCTTGCCCGCCCGTGAGGCGGGCATCGGCGTGCCCCGGGCAAACGCGCGATGGCGCAGGCCCGTGACCACAAACTCGCGGCCGATGATGACGGCGACCATCCAGGCCGACACCATGTCGAGCTGCACCAGCGAAATGAGGGTGGCCGAAATCAGCAGCTTGTCGGCCAGCGGATCGAGCATCTGGCCGAGCGCGGTGATCTGCTGACGGCGGCGGGCGAGATAGCCGTCGAGCCAGTCAGTGATGGCCGCCAGCCCGAAGATGGCCGCCGCCACCAGTTCGACCGGCAGCCCCAGCACCTGGCGCCCCTCGAACTTGGTCAGCATGACCGACACCAGCAGGGGCACCAGGATGATGCGGGCGACCGACAGCAGATTCGGAAGATTCATGCGACCGGCAGTATCTTAGCCCCGCCCTCATGTAACATGAAACCTTGTCATGAAGGCCATTCTCCTCGCCGGCGGCAAGGGCACGCGACTGCGGCCCCTGACCCTGAACACCCCCAAGCCGGTCGTCCCCATCTTTGACCGCGCATTCCTCCACTACCAGATCGAGCGGCTGCACCAGATTCCCGAAATCGACGAGGTGATCCTCAGCCTCAACTACCAGCCCCGGCGCATCGAGGAAGTCTTCGGGGCCGGTGAGGGCACGGGCGTGCGGCTGCGCTATGTGGTCGAGCCGTCCCCCCTCGGTACGGGCGGCGCCATCCGCTATGCCGCCCAGGGCATCGACGACACCATCGTGGTGTTCAACGGCGACGTCATGACCGACGTCGACCTGCCCGCCGTACTCGCGAAGCACCGCGACGCGCAGGCCCGGGCGACGATCGTGCTGACCCCGGTCGACAACCCCACCGCCTACGGCCTGGTCGAGACCTCAGCCGACGGCCATGTCACCCGCTTCCTCGAGAAGCCGGCCGCCCACGAAATCACCTGCAACACCATCAACGCGGGCATCTATGTGCTCGAGCCCCAGACGTTCGACCGCATCCCGAAAGACACCAACTATTCGATTGAGCGGGCGTACTTTCCGTCGCTCGTCGAACGCGGCGAGACGTTCGTGGCGCACATCGAACGTGGCTACTGGATCGACATCGGCACGCCCGAGAAGTATCTCCAGGTGCACCGCGACATGTTCGACGGACGGTTCGCCGGTGGCCTGTTCCGTACGGCCGACCGCACCGTCCCGATCGTGTCGCCCGACGCCCGCATCGATGCCGGCGCGACGCTCGAAGGCCCCTGCTTCGTCGATGCCGGCGCCCACATCAAGCCGGGCGCCACGATTGGTGCCTATGCCGTGGTGGGGCGCGGCTGCGTGGTCGAAGAAGGTGCGCGCGTGACCGGCGCCATCCTGTGGCCGAACACCCGGGTGGGCGAAGGCGCGACCATCGACGGCAGCCTCATCGGCCGGGGCTGCCACGTGGGACGGTTTGCACGGGTGGGCCCGACCGCCATCCTGGGCGACAAGACGTCCCTGACCGATTACACACAGGCCTGATGGGATTCCGACGTGTTTGATCCTTCCGTTTTCAAGGCGTACGACGTCCGCGGCATTTATCCGACCGAAGTCACCGCCGAGCTCTTCCACCAGCTGGGCCGGGCGTTTGTCGCATTCCTCGGGCCGGGCCGCTACGCGGTGTCGCGCGACATGCGCACCTCGTCGACCGAACTGGCGGCAGCGTTCATCGAGGGCGCGCGCCTGCAGGGCGGCCACCTCATCGACTACGGCATGATGGGCACCGACCTCATGTACTACGCCGTGGCGGCCGATGGCCTCGATGGCGGCGCGCAGATTACGGCCTCGCATAATCCCGGCGAGTACAACGGCTGCAAGATGGTCCGCAAGGAGGCCTTTCCGCTGAGCGGCGAGTCGGGCATCCGCGAAATGAAGGAGATGATCTTCGCGGGCACCATTCCCCCGCCGCCGGCACAGCCGGGGACGGTCGAGTCGCGCAGCATCCTCGACCGCTACCGCACGCACGTGATGGGCTTCATCGACCCGTCGGTCATCCGCCCGTTCAACGTGGTGCTCGACGCCGGCAGCGGCATTGCCGGCATGGTCGCCCCGCTGCTCTTCGACGGCCTGCCCTGCCGCACGACGCGCCTGTGCTTCGACGTCGACGGCACGTTCCCGCACCACGAGGCCAACCCGCTGCTCGAAGAGAACCGCCGCGACATCACCGAGGCAGTCATCGCCCTCAAGGCCGATGCCGGCATCGCGTGGGACGGTGACGCCGACCGCTGCTTCTTCCTCGACGGCACGGGCGAGTTCATCGCCGGCGACTTCATCACGGCGCTGCTGGCCGAGTCGTTCCTGATGAAGCACCCCGGGTCGACCATCATCTATGACGTGCGCGCCAGCTACGCCGTCAAGGACACGGTGGCCCGCTACGGCGGCACGGCGGTCATGAACCGCGTCGGCCACGCCTTCATCAAGCGCACCATGCGCGAGCGCGACGCCATCTTCGGCGGCGAGGTGACCGGGCACTACTACTTCCGCGACAACTTCTACGCCGACAACGGGTTCATTCCGGCCCTGCTGATTCTCGAGCTGATGTCGAAGAAGGGCCTCTCGCTGCGCGACCTGCTCAAGCCGCTGCGCGAGCGCTACTTCATCTCGGGCGAAATCAATACTCGCGTGGCCAGCATGACCGAGGTCCCCGCCAAACTGGCAACCCTCAAGCGCGAGTATGGCCACGGCCACACCTACGAGATTGACGGCCTGTCGGTCGAGTTCGCCGACTGGCACTTCAATGTGCGCGCCTCGAACACCGAACCGCTGCTGCGGCTCAACCTCGAGGCCGAGACGCCCGAGCTCATGGAACGGCGCCGCGACGAGGTGCTGTCCATCATCCGGAACTGACGCGCTGCGGGCGGCGGGTGGCCACTCACGTGCCACCCGGGGCCCCCGCCGCATGCCGGCGGTCCCCCATGGGCACAACTGCCCTCGGGGCAGTTGAAGTGCCACCCGGGCGTTCTGCTACACTGTTTGGGTAGCTGCCACGAGCGGGAGTAACTCAGTGGTAGAGTCACAGCTTCCCAAGCTGTTGGTCGCGGGTTCGATCCCCGTCTCCCGCTCCATCCTTCCGTATTTCTGACCCCGTTCATCCCCTGGCCCAGCCGCCTCAGGCAGGGACGCCCGTGCGTGACACTTGATGACACGCGCCGCGTGGTTCGACCGCCCCTGCTTTCGCGTATCATCTCGAACGGAGGCATACCCGTGAAGCGTCGTGATCTCATCAAGTCTGGAAGCCTGGCGGTGCTGGGCATGGCGGCCACGGCCTGCGCACCCCGCTCGGCCACGGTTGTGACCACGCCGGCCCGCCGACCCATGATTGTGCTGCCGCGCATCCATGCGTCGTGGGACCGCGTCATCCGCACCACGGTCGGCTTCCGCCCCCATCGCCCGGGCGGCTTCGTCCTGCGTGCCGACAAGCTCGGCAGCAAGCTGCTGATTCACAACTACGGCCACGGTGGATCGGGCATGTCGCTCTCATGGGGCACGGCGGCCATGGCGGCCGACCTGGCCCTGCAGCAGGGCGAGCGCACCGTCGCCGTCATCGGCGGCGGCGTCGTCGGTCTCACGACCGCGCGCGAACTGCAGCGGCGCGGCTTCGGCGTCACCATCTATGCGGCGGCCCTGCCCCCCGAGGTCACCTCGAACTGGTCGCTGGCCGGCTTCACGCCGACCTCGGGCCTCATCAGCGGAAACGTTCGCACCCCCGAATGGACCGCCCAGTTCCAGCAGGCCGTCGACATCGCCTACCGCCGCCTGCAGCTGCTCGTCGGCCCCAAGTACGGCATCTCGTGGATCACCAACTACGCCCCCACGGACGATGAGAAGATGGCCGGGGGCAGCAACGTGCTGCTGCCGGCGCACATCCAGGGCGCGCGCGAGCTGCTTCAGCCCGGCGAACATCCCTTCCCCACCCGCTTCGCCATCCAGCGGCCCGAGATGCGCATCGAGCCGTCGATTTACCTCGAGGCGCTGCTCGAGGACGTGAAGATCTTCGGCGCGTCGATCATCATCCGGAAGTTCGAGAAGGCCGACGAGATCGCGGCGCTGCCGCAGCCGGTCATCGTCAACTGCACGGGCCTCGGGGCCAAGACGCTGTTCGGTGATGACCAGCTCGTGCCCCTCAAGGGCCAGCTGACCGTGCTCGTGCCGCAGCCCGAAATCGAATACTCGACGAGCGGCGGCGCCCGTGTGCAGTCGGCCGAACCCGGCCTCGGCATTCACATGATGCCGCGCCGTGACGGCATCATCCTCGGCGGCACCTCGGAACGCGATGTGTGGACGCCCGAGGTCAACGAGAAGGAACGCCAGCGCATCGTGAACGGGCACATCGATCTCTACAACGCCATGAAGGGCCCGGGAGCCCCCATGCCCCGGCGGGGCTAGCCGGCCGCCCCGGATTCCCGGCCAGACGGCGTGGCCTCAGCGCAGGGCCACGCCGACAGCCATGTTCAGCAGGGTCGCCCCGGCCCGCGCCGACGCCGCACCCGTGGCCGCACCACCGGGCACCCGATGCCACCGGAGGTCGACCGACAGGCCCAGGTGCCGACGCGTCATCCAGCGCGCCCCGAAGCCCACGTTGATGGCACGTCCCCATTCTGTCTCGACCACCTGCGCCGGCCGGCCGTCGGTGGCCGTCGCCTCGCTGCGGCTCTGTGAGAGGCCGTAGCCGCCGCTCACGTAACTCCAGCCTCTCGAGTGCCCGAAATTGAGCGACAGCTGCGGGGCCACATAGCGGACGCGCGTAGCGACCGTCAGCCCTGCTGCCTGCAGGGGCGTCGGCGTGGTGCCCTCCTTGGGCGAGTCGGGACTCGCCGATCGGCCGGCCGTTCCCGCAGACGCCCCCAACCCAATCCGCATGGGGCCAAGTGACGCGACGTAGACATGCCCCCCGACTTCCCCGCCGAATCCTCGCCCGGGCAGCGTCGGCCCCTCGGGGACAGCAGGCACCCATCCGTCACCCGTGGGCAGTGCGGCCATCAGTCCCCGCACGTCGAACACCGCACCCGACACGCGGGGGCGCTCATCCGGCGGCGGCAGCGTGAGAGGCGCCTGTGCCTGCGCCGAGGCGCGGGCGGCCAGGCCCAGGGCGAGCCCCAGGGCCAGCAGTGCGACGCGCGATGTCACCATCAGTAGCCGCTCCCGGCCTGCGTCACCGCCGCCCCCTGCGATTCCTTCACGATGCGCACCCCGGCACTGGCACCGATGCGCGTCGCGCCGGCCGCCACCATGGCCTGCAGCTGCTGCAGGTCGCGCACGCCCCCCGAGGCCTTCACGCCCATCTCGGCACCGACGACGCGGCGCATGAGCGCCACATCGGCCGCCGTCGCACCGCCGGGCCCGAAGCCCGTCGACGTCTTCACGAAATCAGCGCCGGCCGCCTTGGCCAGCGTGCACGCCGTGGCCTTCTCTTCGTCTGTCAGCAGCGCCGTCTCGAGAATCACCTTGCTCACCACCTGACGCTCGCTGCACGCGGCCACCACCGCGCGGATGTCGTCCGAGACCAGCCGCACATGGCCCGACTTGAGCGCGCCGACGTTCAGGACCATGTCGATCTCCGTCGCCCCGTCGAAGATGGCGCGTCGCGCCTCGTACTGCTTGACGTCGGGCGTGGTGGCGCCGAGGGGGAACCCCACCACCGAGCACACCCCGACGCCGCTGCCCTGCAGCCGGCTCGCCGCCAGGGCCACCCACGTGGGATTCACGCACACCGTCGCAAACTTCCATTCGCGCGCCTCGCGGCACAGCGTCTCGATGTCGTCGGCCGTCGCCTCGGGCTTGAGCAGCGTGTGGTCGATGGCCGAGGCCACACCGTTGTCGCCGCCCTCGCGGGCATGCAGCCCCAGCCGCGTCGCCCCGGCATCGAGCACGCCCCGCACACGGTCGGGGCAGCACTCGAACGTGAACCCGTGGCAGGTGCACCGTGACGGCGCCAGCGCCCCGGCGGCTGCCAGCTCTTCGAGAATCAGTTCGATGACGCGTCGGTAATCAGTCGACATGGAAGGGGGGAAGGGCTACTGCGAGTCCTCGAGCGCATGCAGCTTCTGCAGGCGGCGCAGGTAGCGCGTTTCAGTGGTCGGGGTGCCGAGGAAGATGCGGACGAGATCGACCGCCTCTTCCGCCGTGACCAGGGTGCTGCCCAGGGTCATCACGTTGGCACCGTTGTGCTCGCGCGCATAGCGGGCCAGCGTCGGCGTCAGGCAGCAGGCCGCGCGAATGCCGTCGAGCTTGTTCGCGGCCATGGCCGACCCGATGCCCGCCCCATCGATGACGATGCCGGCGTCGGCCTCGTGGCGGAGCACGAGCCGGGCGACCTGCGCGGCGATGTCGGGATAGTCGACCGCCTCGGTGCCGTGCGTGCCGATGTCGGTGACGGCCAGTCCCTGCTGCCGCAGGTGCGTCAGCAGGTGGGCCTTGAGGGCCAGCGAGGTGTGATCGCCGCCCAGCGCCACGCGGCGCACCGGCATGGCCGGGGCCAGCTGCGCCAGGTCGACCGAGGGCACCGGCGACAGCACCGTGACCCGCCGCTCGCGCAGGGTGTCGAGCGCCAGCGGCGTGATGTGGCCCCCGACCGACAGAGTCACCGTCGACCCCCGGTCAAGCAGGCGCGCATCGGCCTCGGTAATGATGCTGAACGTCTTCATTGGCGTCGGTCGCTCTCCCCCGGCCCTTATGGTACGCTGCCGGGCGTCATGCTGTCGCCCCGTGTCATGATCGAGTCTTCAGCCCTGGCCGCACGGGTGGCCGAGCTGGCCCTCGAGATCCGCGCTGCCATCCCCGAGGATGATATCCACTTTGTGGGCGTGCTGAAGGGGGCCGTGCCCTTCATGGCCGATCTCATCCGGGCCGTCCCCGGCGGCGTCACCATCGACTTCATCGCGGTCTCGAGCTACGGCAGCGGCACCAGTTCGTCGGGCGAGGTGCGCATGCTCAAGGATGTCGACGCCAGCCTCGACGGTCGCCACGTCATCATCGTGGAAGACATCGTCGACACCGGCCTCACGCTGCATTACCTGCAGGACCTGCTGCGGTTGCGCAACCCGCGGTCGCTGCGGACGGCCTGCCTGCTGAGCAAGCCCTCGCGACGGAAGGTCGAGGTGCCGGTCGAGTTCGTCGGCTTCACCATCGACGACCACTTTGTCGTGGGCTATGGCCTCGACTATGACGAGCAGTACCGCAACCTGCCCTACATCGGACGCCTCGACGGCTAGCTAGGGCCGGGCCTGTCCATTCCCGGCCGCTGAGCTCCCCGCCGCCGCCGCCCCTGCCCTCGCCTTCGCGACGGCCTCGCGCACGCGATCGGCGAACTGCCGGGCCTGGGCCAGCACCTCGCCCTCCGCGAGCGTCAGCACCTGCCGGTTCCGCATCACCACGCGGCCCTCAATCACCGTGTCGCGCACATCGTCTCCGTCGGTCGTGTAGACGAGATGCGAGACCGGGTCGTACATCGGGGTCTGCTTCGCCTGGTCCATCCCCACGACGATCACATCGGCGCGCTTGCCGGGTTCGAGACTGCCGATGTCGCCCTGTATGCCCAGAGCCCGGGCGCCGCCGATGGTGGCGAGTTCGAGCGCCTGTCGCGCCGGCAGGACGGTGGGGTCGCCGGTGGCGTGCTTGTGAAGGAACGACGCCAGACGCATCGCATCGAACATGTCGAGGTCGTTGTTGCTGGCCGCGCCGTCGGTGCCGAGGCCCAGAGCCACGCCGGCCGCCAGGTAGGCGGGCACCGGGGCGGTGCCGCTGGCGAGCTTCATGTTGCTTTCGGGATTGTGCGAAAGGCCGACGCCGCGTGCGGCGAGCAGGGTGATGTCCGCCTGCGGTACCCAGACGCCGTGGGCGGCCAGGGTCCGCGGTCCCCAGAACCCGAGGCTGTCGAGCCAGCGCGTGGGGGTCGTGCGGTGGCGCTCGCGGGCCGTGGTGACTTCGTCGCTCGTCTCGGCCAGATGAATCAGCAGGGGCACGCCGTGCCGCGTGGCCATGGCCCGCGACGCCTTGAGCGTGTCGGCATCGAGCGTATACATCGAATGCGGGGCGACGGCCGGAGTGATGAGCGGGTCGCCCTTGAAGCGGGTGATGAAGGCCTCGGTCCGCGCGAGGGCCGCCTGGGGCGTGGGCGCATCAGGCACCGGAAACTGGATGATGGTCTGCCCGAGCACCCCGCGCAGCCCGGCCTGCTTCACGACGGCCGCAATTTCTTCCTCGAAGTAATACATGTCGGCGAAGGTGGTCGTGCCCGAGCGAATCATCTCGAGGCTCGCCAGGGCGGCGCCGGCGCGGACAAACTCGGGCGACACAGTCTGCGCCTCGGCCGGGAAGATGTACTGGTTGAGCCAGTCCATCAGGGCGAGGTCGTCGGCCAGCCCGCGGAACATCACCATCGGCGCGTGGGTGTGCGTGTTGATGAGCCCGGGCATCACCACGTGCCCCGAAGCGTCGATGGTCTCGGGCGCGCGATACTGGCCGGCGATGGCCTCCGGGGCGCCCACGGCAAGGATGCGCCCCTCCCCGACGGCGACGGCCCCGGGACTAAGCGCCTGCCGCTCGGCATTCATC
>Ga0315902_10001128_pt1 | contig 43336 bp, 54 predicted proteins | sample LakEriMetagenome_9_FD_203523 | JGI IMG/M metagenome (GOLD analysis project Ga0315902, IMG submission 203523) | Freshwater fungal communities from buoy surface, Lake Erie, Ohio, United States - Buoy 12 MA117 | ecosystem: Environmental > Aquatic > Freshwater > Lake > Lake biofilm | place: USA...
AGTCCGGTAGGGCGCACCGGCAGCGAATCAAGGCGGTGACGGTGGCCTCCATGTTGCGCTGGCCGGCGCTGGCGTACACCTGCGCCACCTCTTGGATCAACGCCGCGTGCTTGGTGCGGATCTCTTCGGCACGCTCCTCCAGCTGGCGGCCGCTGATTGCACCTTCGATGATGTTGAACGCTTCGGAGATGCTGATCTCTTCGGCCTTGGCAATCGCATCAGCGATCTGGGCACCTTTGACGAAGCTGCTCTGCTCGTTGGCCAGCAGCTCCGAGATCACGGCCGACTCACCAACGGTCAGACCGCCGAGCACCGGCATCTCCAAAATGCCACTGGCCGGTGTGCCAAGTCGCCGGGTCTTGGGTGCCTCGGGCGCTTGGACAAAGGGGAGCTGGGGCATAAAGATCCGTGGCGAGCTACTTACGCTTCTGCAAGCGTAGTTGCATTTCTTTCTCGCGTTTCTGACGCTGTTCGCGGTTGTACTTGATCAAGGCCGCCATCTGCTGTTGCAGGCGCTCTAGTGCTGGGTTGTTCATGGCTTAGGCAACGAAGTACAGGTAAGGGGTCAGCTCCTCGCCAGGGTCGGTGCCCAATGCTTGCTTTGCGCGTAGGAACTGATTGCTGGTGACCGAGAGCTTGCGCTTCCTGCTTGGCGGGGTGGCGGGAGTTGAGGCGCTAAGCGCATCGAGCTGGCTTTTTAGCTGTGATGCAGTGGTCCACGGCGTAAGGCTGTAGCTCAGCTCCTCAAAAACGTAGCCATCATCCAAAACCGGCACAGGTGTATCAACGATAAAAGCCTGGAGGAAGTTGTAAGGGAAGCTGCTGTAGTCGCCAGTGTCGGACTTCAGTCGTACAAACCTTGCCGTGCTGCCACTGACCCGGTACTCACCAAAGTAGCCAATCGCCCGAACCGCAGTCGAAGGATCCTCTGCGTATAGGTTTGCAGCATAAAAGTCTGCTAGTTCAGCGCCGTCAGGCATTTGGACGATCTTTGAGTCAACCTGCTTGGCTGTGACTCGCATGAAGAGGTAGCGCTTTACTTCTTTGACATACATGAACGAGGCCAATCCAGGCCAAGGGTCATAGGCATAGCTGTAATCAAAGTCGACTCGTGAGTTGTGGATGATGCTGTTGATCGGGTAGCCAGCATTCTCAAAGTCAACCCTGTCATAAGGTGTTAGCACCTGGGGCGCGTTAGGCAGCCGCACGGTCAAGAAGATGGTGCCAGCCTGATCGACCGTGAGAAGCGTGGTAGCAGGTGTGTAGGAGACTGGACCAACAGCGCCGCTAACGCTGGGAGGTGTGGCGAATTCGACATAGGGTATGCCAACAGTAGTGGTGTTTTTAGCGGCAGTCGGGTAGTAGTTCTGAAACTGCTCAGTCAGGGAGTAACTGCAACTATCGCCATCCGTAAATCCATCAGTCGTGGTGCTGGCTGTTGTTCTGCAAGTGCTTACAGCACTTGCCCAAGCTTGGCTGCGTTCTTGCTCGGTAACAGATACAAGTCGTGTAGATGCAGCAAAACGGATCGGTGACGGCGCTAGATGTCGCAATCCAGAGTATCTGGTGGCCAGTGTGTCGTAACGGATGCCGGAGCCAAATACTTCATAACTGCCCAACAATGTAATCAAGGGGTCAGCGCTAAGACCGCCACTAAACTCACCCTTCCATGAAATTGCGAACGCCGTCAGCCCGTCTTGATTTCTATTGGCTGCAGGGCGCCGCTTTTTGTAGGTGTCGGGAACAGCAGAATGCTCATCGGCAGAACGCTGGCGCAGCTCGCCTGCGGGTGTTTGCTGGCTGCCTGTGGCGCTTGCCGCCCCCAAGGTCTGGCGACTTTCGCGTGTGCTGCGATTGCGCTGCCCTTCTAGCTGAGCGTCTTCACGCTCTTGGCGTTCTGAGCGGTTCTGCCCCAACACCTGCCTGGCCTGCTCCTGCAGGTGCTGCAGCACCACATCAATCTGGATGTTGGTGCTCATCGCTCAGCCTCAATCGTCCTGCGCAAACGTGATGCTGTAGGTCTTGCTCTGCCCAGCTGCCATGGCGATGTTGGGCGACTCCACCAAGATCGAGTGCAGATAGGTCTCGGTGCCGATCCGCACGCACACCGTGTCGTAGGTGAAGCCAGGGCTATTGGCGGTGAAGGTGGCGTTGATGGCAGGCAGCTCATAGCGAGCGTTGCCGGTGCTGTAGCTGCCGGTGCCGATGGTGCCGGTCACATCGGCGTAGCCACCACCGGACACCTTGGCGGCAATCCAGGCAGCAGCGGTGGATTCCGCCGTGAGGGTTCCGGTGTTATTGGCGAGGAAGATCGTGTAGGTCTTGCCTTCAAACGCTGCGGCCGCTTGGCGCTTCAGCTCCTTGGTGCTGATCGTGCTGGTGAGTGCCATATCAAGCGCCTACCGCAAGTTGGATTCGATAAGTGATGGAGGAGCCCGAGGCCACGGTGGCTGCTGGGCTCTCGATCAAGACGCTGTGCAGGTTGCTGGTGCCCAGAACGACATACACACGGTCGTAGTTAAGGCTGCCACCACTGGCAGTGAAAGTGGCGTCAACAAAAGTGTTGGCGCCGGCTTGGGCGCCAAGCTCGTAACGGCCGTCCGTGGCGTCATAGCCACCAGTGGCAACTGTTGTACTGAAGTCGGCGTATCCGTTGCCACTTATTTTTACGCTGTCCCACTGGCTCACGGTGCTGCTAGCGGTAAAACCGGTGGTTCCTACGGACGCCAGCGAGACGCGAATCGCCTTGCCTTCATAGGCAGCCGCTGCAACCCGCGCAAACTCGTTTGGACTGAGTGTGACGCTTAACGCCATCTGCCTGTGACCGTTTTTCTAGATTACCTGGAGCGAGTAACCGGACTGGATTGTCCAGCTGGCACCGGTGCTGTCGCTGGTGGCGATGTAGCTGGTGCGCTCGGACAGATCCCCACCAGAGTTGCCAAGGCTGCTAGTAGCGTCGCAGATTTCTAGATCGCCATAGAAGTACCAGGAGTCGGCAAGTGCAAAGTTGTCACCCATTCGCACTTCGATGACTTGATCCCCAGTAACGGGATCTGGGCGCGGGATTGCCATCTCCCAGATCACAGTGGTTGTGCCGCTGTAACCCGAGTATTCATGGTAACCCTCCCAGCGGAAGATGACGTAATCGCTGCCGCTTTTGACGTAGACCTTTTGCAGGCTGTAGTCGCCCACTGCAACCATAATCTTTGCGATCTCAGGGAAGTCGTAGTAAAAGATGCTGCCGTCACCAGCACCGAAAGAAATTGCGCTGTTGGAGTTCACGTAGATCGAGCTACTGGAGACCCCGTTGATCGTTACGCTGAAAGGAAGTGTAATAGGGGTGGCAACAAAGTCGTCGTCAAGTTCGCCATCGAATAACTGTGTCCACCCTGCGTATGTGGTAGCCATGGCATTACCAAGGCGGGGTGCTTCATTGCCGAGGTCGTACAAAGCAACGTCGCCTGGATCGAAGCTATTAGCTGTCATGCTTGTAGTGATGCCAATAGTCTTTGGCGTAAGCACGGGTCTTGCACGCCTAAGGAGTGCTTTAGGATAGATGTCTAGAGAGTCGGTGTCGTAAACGCCGTCGGCAAATATATTACCTTTCTCGGTCACAGTATTTGTGGAGGTGTTGATGCCGTAGGCATACATTGCGACGCTCCACCCTACAAGCACACTGTCGTTGTACCCCCACCTGTGCGTGTTGCCGGAGTTGGTTGTGGTGTACACCTGTGTGTACGAACTGGCGGAGTCTCTGCGGTACACCAGCATCCCGCTGTTGTGGGAGATAGCGATGTAGCGACCTTCGGGTGAGAAGGTGACCTTGTTCACCCTTCCCGGAATGGTCATGTTGTGCGTAACGGGTGTAAGCACCGTGCCGTTAAAGCTGAACAGGAACAGGTAGGGCGAGGCGCCGGTGCCGGCTGCCACCATCGTGTTGTCTGGGCTGATGGCTACCGCGTAGGCGGTGCTTGGTGTGTTTGCGGTTGCTACGCCAGTCCAGGTGGCGCCGTCCCGCTGGTAGAGGTGAACAACGGTCGCATAGACCGCTGCGATGTAGTGGTCGTCAAGGCTGAAGTTCGCTTCTCCAATCGCAGTGCTGGGTAGCGGATCAAGCACGGTGCCGATCTTTGTGAAGCCGCTGGGCACAACCACGAACATCTCATGCCAGGGGCTTTGCCACGAATACGTGATCAGCAGGTGCTGCCCACTATTGCTAAAGCGAACGCGCCCCCGCCCATAAGGCTGGTCCGTGATGGCCCCTTGTTTTGTTAGTACGTTGTTTGCAATGCTGTACCAGTGAAGCTGCTGATTACTCTGCGTATAAGACATCACCAAGCGTGTGCCGTCTGGTGAGATTGCAGTGCCGAATACCCTAAACGGAAGCACAGAGGGGTTGGCAAGCGTTGTAAATGTGGACGCCTCGACACTGCCGACCTTTATGTAAGGGCTGTTGAAATAACCAATGATCGCCAGCGTGTCTCCGTAACTCAACGCCCTCGGACGGATGTTTGTCTCTAGCGTTCGGGTGACTGTTATGTCTTCGCCGGGCGCAATTACCTCGGCGTCCAAGGACAGCACGATCTCAATCACCACTGCCGGTCCAGTGGTGATCTGAACCGCCTGGCTGGTCTTGGTTTCCAGCGTCGCTGAGGCACTGGGCAGGGTCAGCGCGTAGTCCAGTGCGGTCACGCTCAGAGCGGTCCTAGTGCCCGCCACTAACGGCACCCGCTCATTCACAGAAGGCACCAAAGCCGTGGGCGCGATGCTCTGCGCGTAGCTGGGCGCCTGGCCGGTGGGCAGGCTGGCAAACACTGCCCCTGGGGCCGTGGGATCAAAGCCACCAGGGGTGCTGGTGCTGTTGGCCGGGGCGCCGGTGCCAGTTGTCACGGTCGGGTTGCTCGGGAGGCTGGTGATGCCAGGGGCAACCGGCATCCAGAACGTGCCGCTGCCGCTGACCGCCCCGGCGTAAAGCGCATCCATGGCGCCAAGGACGCCGTCGCTGTTGAAGCTCCAGCTCAGGCCGTTGGCCTTGTAGGCCGCCGTCAAGCCAGCCGCCTGCAGGTACACCGAACTCAGCGGGTACAGCGGCATCACATAGGCCGGCACCTGCAGCGAAACACCAGCGCGGTTGCCGAACATCACCGCGTTCTGCGTGCGGGCGTAGCGCAACGCTTGGCTCATGGCATTGCTGCCGACGAACTCATATCCATCGCTGGCGCTCCACACCACCGCGTCATCGGAGGCGAGCGGCATCTCCAGCTCAGTCTTGGGCTTGCTTTCGACCGTGCTGTTCTCTTGCTCCAGCTCGGCTTGCTGGCGGCCTTCGTCGTTGGTGGCACCGACTGGTGCCTGCTTTTCCTTCAGCGCTTCTTGGCGAGCTTCAGTGCGCGGTCGCTGCTGAACGCCGAAGGTGCGGTCCTGTTGGATCGCCATGCTGGTGCCTTCAAACACCAGACGCTTCGCTGCTGCAAGCAGGTCGTTCAGGCCGTTCAGGTCAGTGGTGACCTGACCCTTTTCAGCGGTGTCCTGCTGGCCGTTTTGCGTCAGGCCATAGGCCAAATAGCGGTCGGTGCGAGTCTTGGTTTGGCCCTCGGGTTGGTTGGTGTCGTAGGTGATCACCGTGCGCTCGGCTTCGTATTCGCCGCTGGGCAGATTCGCTAGGTCGAAGTCGCCAAAGTCAAAGCCGCTGATGTTCAGCTTGCCGATCAATGCCTCGATGGGCTCAAAGCGCTTGACGGTTTGACGCACCTGCTGCTTTTCAACGCGCTTCTCTTGAGCGGCGTCTTCATCAGCGACGCGCTCTTCCCCGTTGGGGTCGGGGCAGAGCAGATCAGGATCAAGAGCTAAGGAGTCGGCAACTTCCTCCCGCTTGATCGGGACATATTCGAGGTATTCCTCGGTGCGGAACAGCAGCGGCGTTGTTGCAATGAGGCGCAGGTTGCTTAGTTCAACCGGCGTAAACATAGGGGTGATGTCCTGCGCCAGCACGTTGAGCCGGGCCTGCAGGATGGAGCCCAGCTCGCCGGCGAAGATGCGCTCTTCAGTCGTGATGCCTTTGATCTTGTAGTCGCTCTCGTCGTAGTAGGTGAGGGTGACGCTGCGGGGGTTGTGGGCAACGCCTAGCTCATAGATCGTGTTGCCGTCGTCGTCTACCGCGTAGAAGTTGTATTCCTGGTTGTAGGTGACCGCCTCATCGCGCTCCCAGTCGCGCAACTGCTTCTCCTCCGCCAAGGCATCCAGCTCGGCCTGTGCAGCGTCCTGCTCTTCCTCGGTGCTGGTGGGGTCATCCAGCGCTGCCTGAGCTGCTTCCTCGGCGTCCAGCTCCTGCTGCGCTTCCTCCGCAGCGGTCTGCTCCAGCCGCTTGCTGTCAAAAGTCACGCTCACCACCTGGCCGGGCAGTACGCCGCTGTTGATGCCGCTCAGCTCAATAACGCTGTTCTCATTCAGCAGGGGGCCAGTGCCGGCGCCATCCCAGCCGCGCAGCACCAGCGTCTCGCTTTCGTTCAGGTAACCAAAGAGCGATTCACTGCTGATCAGCTGATCCAGCACTGACACGTAGCCGGTGCTCAAATCAAAGTCGTCTTGGTAGGTGTTGGTGAGCGTGCCGCTGAAGGCAAGACCCAATGCCGCGCAGCACTTCTGCAGCACTGAGCTGGCGCGAATGCCCATCGGGGCGCGGTTCATCACCTTGGCCGGGGCCAGCGCGTAGGCCTCGCGCACCGTCAGTTGGCTGGCAGCCTTGGGGTCAGAGAAGTTGAAGGGCGTGGCGCCTTCCTTAGGCAGGTAGCACTGCTGGCCGGCCTGCCAGTCGTACTCATCGCTGGGGTAGACGTTGGGCTCCGGGCCGTTGCTGCCGTCTTCTTCCGGCTGCTCCTCTTCGGCTTTCTTGCCCTTGAGGTTGGCGAGGTACACCAGCTTGTCGCCCAGCTGCACCGTGGTCTGGCGCGTGAACGGGTTGGCAAAGCTGCTCAGCACTCGCAGCGTGCGCGGTAGCCGGGCGATGGTGCTGCCGCGCTGCCAGCCGATGTTGACGACGCTGCCCACAGCGGGTGTGCTGAGCCCCGCTAGCACCAACTGGCCACGGCAGCTGATCAACCCTTGGCCAACGCTTAGTGCCTCGTCCGCGATGCTGCCGCTAATGATGGTGCCGAGGTTGCAAAAGACCTTGGCGCGAACGTCAACGGTCATCGAGCCACTCCAACGCTCAGGGTCACGGTGTAGGTGATGACCTTGAGGCCGTTCACCACGTCATTGGCCGCTGTGGCCGTGGGGGCACTGAGGGGGAAGTACGCACCTGCTGCTGGTGTGGTGCCGATGGTGCTTTCAAACCAGCCCTGCAAGGCACTCCATCCCGAAGCGTTGGTTTCGCCTTCCAGCGCATACACCTTGGTTGCCGTGAGCGGTCCGGTCAGGTAGCTGGTGCCAGCAGCGGTGAGCTGCATCTGCGGCACGTCCTGATAGGTGACAGGCGGGCGCAGCAGCGTCAGAGTGCAGCTGCCAAGGGTGAAGGTGCCAAGAGCGGGGCGATCTTCCGCGCTCTTGGCTTTTTCACGCTGGCGGAGTGCCACCTGCAGCGCTTGGGCTGCATCCACCAGATCCACGCTGGCGGAGATGTAGGGGCCAGCTTGGTCGCCAACGGGGGCGCTGGTGAACCAGCAGCCGACGCCGCTCCAACTGATGCCGTTGGCGCTGGCGGTCAGGCTGACGGTGGTGCCGACGCTGTTGGCCGCCACGCTGTCAGGGTCTTGGATGCGAGCGTCGCGCCAGGTGTTGTAGACGTTGAGCAGCGATTGCCATTCGCTGGTGGTGAGCAGGCCGCTGACGGTCCAGCGGCGAGCAGTCAGGCCGTCGCGGGTGGTGGCTTCTTCGTAGCCGAAGGGCTGGGCGAGGAGCTTGCTGGTGGTGAAGGCGCCGATGGAAACGGTCATGGCTTAACCCAGTTGAACGGCGTATTCGCCGGTGTTGGCATTTACCGCGACGTTGACTGTCCAGTCTTTTTGCGCCAAGTTGCTTGTGGCTTCTGCTAACGAGGAGTTAACTTTCAGCATTGCGTCGTTAATCACAGCCAAGTCATTGGTCGCCCTGTAAAGCTCGGCCTGTGAGTTTCCAATATCTTCGCCGAGCCTTAGCTCTTGGCGCGCGGATTTGATGAAATCAAGAACTGCCGCATTTCGCTGCTCAAGTGTTCCAGATACCTGAAACTGTATGCCTAGTTGTCTGGCTAGCTGCTCAGCAATCGGCGCATTTTGATCGCGTATTGCTTCCTGCCGAAACTGGACTTGCTGAGGAGAAAGAAAGCGATTTAATCCTTGACCACTGGTGTTGCGTAGCTCGCTGAGCGAAGTGACGCCGTCTTCGATACTGCGGCTGATGCTCTTAACTGCATCCTGTGCGGACTTAAAGGCGTCTACAAGGTCAGCTTTGGTTTTGGCTGCTGCTAGTCGGACGTTCTCGGCCGCAAGTCGAGAGGCGTTGAGCAGGCTGTTATTGCCGGGCTCGGCGCGCAGGGCGGCTTGCGCTTCTTGCTCCGCACCCTTTGCGTCCTCAAAAGATCTGACCGACCCCAGTGCCCCGATCCCCAGGCTGGTGAGGCCGCCTCGGCGCTGTTGGATCGCAATTTCGTCTTGGATGCTCCTTAACTGGTTTGCTGCTGCAACGTTCTCAGCAAAGCGCTTCTGATCTAGTTGGGTGATCTGCTGGTTGATCTTGTAAAGGCGCTCTGCTGCTTCCTGTTCGGTCTTAAGTGAGTTGTTGGGGTCGGCGCGTAATGCTGCCTTCTTTTCCTCAAGTACCAACTCCTTCTCACGTTCAAGCGTCAAGCGCCCGTAGCCCTGGGTGCTGGCGTCGATGAGACGGTATTTGGCCGATAGCAGGGCGTTGTCTTCGCGCTGCGCCTCGGTGAGCTTCTTTTGTGCGTTAAGGGCTTCTTGGGTGCGGGGGCCGAACTCGCTGTTGACCTGGCGGTTGATGTCCAGAATGTTCTGCCCACCCTGTGCGATTAGCTCACGACGACGGGATAGATACGCTTGGCGGTCTTCTGAGGTAAGCCCGTCTTGGATGGCACGGGACTGAGCAGCGACGCGGCCAGGTGCTAGTAGGTCGTTGAAAGAGTTGAGAAGGTCAGCAATAGGGCCTTGCACAACAAGACCGATGCTCACACCTAAGTCCGCTAAAGAGCGGTTTAATTTGTCGCTTTCTTGGGCAAGTCGAGTTGTGGTGGCTGCGTCAAGACCGCGTTTCGCTAGGTCTTCGCGGATCCTGGCCTCCGCCTCCGCGTAGCGTCCAGCGTTGATCAGCGCCTCGACGTTCTTTTCTAAGGCGCGGCTGGAGAGGATGCCGGCTTGCTGGAGCTCGCTGAAGCGAGCGATGGGGGCGTCCAAGGCGCCCGCAAGGGCGCTCAGATTGTCGGCTTGTTGGCCGATCGCCGTGCCGATTAGAGCTCCGGCAAAACCAAACCCGCCGCCGAAGACTCCGAGTGCGCCGCCGAGCGCGCCGCCCACGCTGGCGCCAGCGCCCTGCCCGAATAACGCGGGAAATGCGCCGCCGATCAGGGCGGAACTTAGTCCCTCGCCGGCGTCAAGCCCTTGCAAAGGGCGGCCAAGACGCTGCAGGGCACTTGGGCCTCTTCCTGAGCTGCGCTCAGCCGCAAGCAACTTGTCCGCTAGCTCGGCACGCGCGGTTTCGGTCTTTAGTCGGCGTTCTGCAACGCGGGACAAGTCAGCCTCAAGTACGTCACGTTGACGCTGTTGCGCTTCCTCAGCGCGGGACCGCTTTTCTGCGTTGCGGCGGATCGACTTCTGTACGGGATCGGCGGTGCTGAAGTTGCTGGCGCTGGCGGCACCAAAGCCACCCTTGAGCGCATCTGCGCTTTGGAGGATGCGTTGAGAGATTTCGCGGAGGGCTTGGGCGCGCTTGAGATCGGTCTCGAGCAGCTCTCGTGCAGGCCGTAGAGCTGCTTGGTAGGCGCGTTCGTCAGCGACGCTGCCGGCGCCGCGGGCCAACATGGCGCCGCTGGCGTCGCGCACGCCGCCCGCACGCGGGTTTCTGTCTGCGTAGTACGACTGGATCGCTGCCAGCTTCTCGGCGCGGCGGATCGCGGCCTCTTCTTGCTGCGCCAGTTGCCTGTACTCGGAACTGGTGCCGTTGAGGATGTCGTTGTAGCGCTGTTGCGCGCGCTCTAGGACACGCAGGGTCTCGGCATAGGCCGAAGACTCGTAATCAAGGTTGGATAGACGTTGCTGAAGCTCCCGGATGTTTTGGCGCTCGCCCTCAAGAGTCAGGGGAATTTGTGGGAGGTTGGCGTTGCTTCCGTAACCGGTGGTCAGCGTTGAGTCGCTAAATGCGGCGGCGCCGGCGTTGGCCGCCTGACGGCCAGTGCGCGCAGAGCGCAGAAACTCCAGCTCTTTGATGCGTTGCAAAACAGTTAGGTACTGCTCGCTGCTGGTGGTCAGATTGCGTGATTCACTGGTGAGGCGTGCAATCTGGGCGCTGATCTTGCTGTAGGCTCCGCCTGGAATGTCGCCAATGACTTGATTTAGTGTGCGGAGCTTGACTTCCGCTTTGTCTGCTGCGGTGGTGAGGTTTTTGAGTTCCTTTGTGGCAACCTGTACGCCTGTTGCGACCGCCTTAAGCTCTGGGGCTTGAAGGTTCTTGAGGGCTCTTTGTGCTCTGTCGAGCCCCTGCTCAAATGCTTTGAGGTCAACCGTTAGCTGAAGTTCGGCTTGGCCTAGCGACTCCGCCACGGATTGCTCTGGATCCTTCTTCCGAGGTTGCCGGGGAAAGCTCGGTTATGACTTCTGCTCTGAGCGCGCTCGCTAACGCAACCGCGACGTTCACCGTCGCGGGGGCTGGTGTGGTGACGGACCCGACGACCGGCAACGTCACACCAGCCACTGCCACTGTGTCGGTCCCGCTGTTTCTGAAGGCGGAGCGGGTGCGGGGTACGGCGTTTCCGGGCGTGGAGATGACGGAGACGACGTTTGATGGCTACGCCCTGGAGGCGCTGGACGAGCGAGTTGTCGTGGGGACGGAGGGTGTTGTGGCGTTTGGGGGTGCGGGTGCGGTGGAGTGTGAGGTGACGGCGCTGCGGCTGCCGTATGGCAAGACGGGGTTGCTTGGCGAGACGCTGGGCGCGGCGCTTGGGGAGAGGGTGCAGCTGGTGTCCCGTGAGCAGGTGGGGTGATGGCGCGGGTTACGCAGTGGAATGCGGACCGGCTGCTGCAGCGGGTGCCGCGGGTGCTCGCCAGCTATGGCGTGAAGATTACGCCGCTGTTGCAGGATTCGATTAAGGCGAAGGTGTATCAGTGGGGGGTGCCGACGCGGCGCGTGGTCGGCCTGTACTCGGGAAAGTTTGTTCCTAGGGGGCGGCGGGACATCGTGGATACAGGCGATCTGCTGCAGTCGCAATCTGCGCCGCAGATCACCTCAAACAGCCTGACGATTACGTGGAGGGTGCCGTACTCCGGGGATGTGCTTGAGGGTGGTTTTATAGTCGGGACGATGATGGATGCTTACATCGCGCCGGGGCGGGATTGGATTACGCCGGTGCTGAGAGCGCAGGATCCGACGGAGTTCTTTGTGAGGGAGTGGCGCAAGATTGGGGGCGCGTAAAAGCCCGCCACCCTGTGGGGCAGCGGGCGCTTAGCTCCCTACTGCTGATCAGGCGTTGGTTTCGGCGCTCCAGGTGTAGGCGCCGTAGCCGGTGAGGGTGAAGGTGACCTGGGCCACGTTGCCGGCGGCGATGGACTCAGAGAAGTCGGTCACCCATGCAACGCCGGAGTGGTACTCAGGGTTGCCGGTGGTGCTCATCTCGGGGGACTCGCGGAACCACTGAACAGTGGTGCCGTCGGCGGCGTTGAGCGAGGCGTTTTTAAGAACGATGTAGCCGGCGTCGTTGAGGTTGAGGTTCATCGACATCGGAATCGTGTAGCTCTGCTGCTGCACGATGGATGCGGTGAAGCCAAGAGTGCTGCCGTAGTCGAGTACGTCTTGGGTTTGGGTTGAGCCTTGGAGGGAGGCGTCGGTCAGCGACAGCACTTCGGTCATGCCGGTGCTGGTGGTGGGGTTGGTGGAAGCGGTGGTGCCCGCTTTCACGTAAAACTTGTAGCCGAGGCTGTTGAAAAAGGCGCCGGTTGCCATGGGAGCAGGGGAGCTTATGGCCCTAAGTTGCCGCCTCGCCTTGCTCTAACAGCTCCCAGGGTGTAGCGCGGGGGCAGATGTGGAGGTCGAAGCCGCGGATGTCGTGGTCTGTGGGGCTGGTGGCAACGAGGGCGAGTTTCAGTTGCTCTTCGGTGATTTCGAGTGCGATCAATACTTCTTCGCGGCTGCTGCCACGGTCCAACATCTTGCGGGCGAGTTGGCCGTTGCGGCGGACGGCGCCTGGGGCCTTCACCAACCAGTTGTGGTCGCGGATGAAGTGCAACACGTCGCCTTCAGCGAAGACGGTGAGCAAGGTGCTGAACGTGCCCTTGGCGGGTTGCCAGGCGCGGCAGGTTTTGATGAACGCTTGGTCGATGCACGAAAACACGTCCTCCGGTGAGACAAACGGGTACTTCCTGCATAACTTCCGTCCCATTAGGCGCAGGAGCCCTCGATGCTCGCGGTACATCGAGGCGATGCGGCGCTGCTCGTCGCGGGTGAGGGGGGTCGCCAGGTAGCCGGTGCGGGGCCGGTGGCGCGGACCCGTTGCGGTAGGGGTGGGGGCGGCAACCTGGGCCATCCCCTAGTCTATTGCGGACCTACCTAGGTACGTCAGCTGCGGGTGAGGGCGACGGCGCCGCCGATGCCACCGCCGGTGGTGCTAGTGGTCAGGCAGCCGAGGATCGTGGCCAGGTGGGGGAGGACTGTGAGGGGGGTGGCGGCTTTCGTGGTGCTGTTGCCCGCGTTGGTGTTCCACTCGAGCTCCATGACGTCGAGCTTCAGGCGCTTGAGGTCGCGGTTGGGGATGCCGGTGACGAGGGCGGCGGTGGTGGGGGAGTTGCGCAACAAAGTGGGGTCGCCGAGTAGCGCGTTGGCTAGATCAAACGTGGCTAGTTCAAGTTCGCGGGGGATTTCGGTGGCGGTGATGGTTTTGTCGCCGCAGCTGGCGTCGGAGCGGGGCCAGGCCAGGGCCTGCGTGGTGCTGGCGCGGGTGCCGATCCAGCCCAGGGTCTCCATGCCGTTGGTGGCGGTGATGAGGGCGCGGGCTTTGTTGTCGCTGGTGGCGGTGCTCCAGGTGAGCGTGCCGACCATGCCGTCCGCGATGCTGTCAGCGCCGGCAATGCTGAGGTAGCTGTTGGCGTTGGTGGCGCCGGCGGTCGCAACAATCGTGGGCGCAGGCATCGCTTGGGCGCTTTATCCGAGCTTTCCGGGGCAACTTCGGTTGTAATCGCACCCGCAACATGAGCGATCAAGACACCGCAGCCTGCGCTAAGGCGCCCAAGAAGAAAGTGGCGAAGAAGGAGGAGGTGGGTGTTGCTGGGGTGCGGAAGTGGGAAGATGTTGTGCCGCAGATTCGGGAGATGAAAGAGGCGGGGGCGACGGTGCCTGAGATTGCGGAGCGGTTGGAGTTGAGTTATGTGTTGGTGAATCAGGTGATGTTGCAGAGCTACAAGATGTCGGTGGACACGATTGGGGTGTTTGAGAGGCAGGAGCAGGCGCGGATTAGTGCTGAGGGATAAAGCGCATAAAAAAAGCCCCCGGTTTGAGGGGGCTTTGCTGTGTCTGGGGTGATCAGGCGTAGACGCCGGTGTCGAAGGGGGTGTTGACCAGGAGGCGCACCAGGGGGACGTTGCGCACGTCGGTGTAGGCCAGGCCCCAGGAGCCGGTGGCGCCCAGGTTGCCGCTGGTGGTGGCGTTGGTGGGGTTGTCGCCGGCGGCGGACCACTTGGTGCCGGCTACGTGGTAGCCGTAGTGATAGTCGCAGATCAGGAGGTCCTGGAAGGAGCTCTTGTTGCGGTCGGTTTCGACGCGCAGCTCTTGTTGGACGCCCTCGGCGATGACGCCTGCGCCGAACAGGTACACGGGGTACTTGTTCAGGTGGGTGGCAGTGCCGCCGCTGATCACGCCGAGCTGGTCGTCGATGATGACGCGCAGGCCGGCGAAGGTGTTGTAGCTGACGCCGGTGAGGCCGCTGGCGGCGGAGAGGCTGCTGCCGCTGACCTGCACTTGCAGGTAGCCGGTTTGCTCCAGGTAGTGAGCGACATTGCTGTGCATCGCAATGGCGGTCAGCTCGCTAGAGCGCTCGCCCAGGTTCGCTTTGGCCGTCACCACATTGGCGGCGGTTAGGTAGTTGCTGGCGGTGGCAGTGGTGGTTCCGGTGACATCGGTGGTGTTGCCGCCGAGTACGCCGGAGCCGGCGATGTTGCCGAAGAGGCCGCCGAGCTGGGCTAGGAGGGTGGCGCTCTTCTTCCGGGCGATGGCGCCGGCCAGCTGGTTGGCGACGTGGCCAAGGGGATCAGCGCCCGAGCCGAGCCGGCTGAGGTCGTCGGTGGCGAACTGGAAGCCGCGGTGCAGAATCGTCATGATCTGCTCGTCGGCAGTGACGTTCTGGCTGGTGAGGTAGCCGGCGCCGGAGGTGCCCCAGCTGTTGCCGCTGGTGATGACTTCCTCGGTGAGGCCACCGATGTTGTCGAAGAAGGGTACGCGCACGCGGGTGCCACCGGCGCGGGCGTCGAGGGCGGCGTTGCGGGTGATGACGCCGGACTGCAGGAAGGCGGATTGCTCGAAGATCCTCTCAGCGGTGTACTGGAGGAACTCGGGGCGGGTGACCAGGTTGGACAGGAAGGTCCCGCCCATGTTCTGTTGGGCCATTGCTCTGATTTGCGGGGTTTACCGTGAATTACCCGCGGCCGGCCTCGGCCTTTAGGGCTCGGGCGAGCTCGGGGTTGTCCGCTTCAAGGCGTAGGGCTTCGGTGAGGTTGAAGCTCTCGGTCTTGTACGGGTTGCGGGTGCCGGCAGCGGGGCTGGCGCTCGCGGTTGCTCCCATGCCTCGGGCTGTAACAGCCGCAAAGTGGTGGTCCCAGCCACTGCCCGCAGAACGCAGGGTCTGTAGGTGAGCGTCGAGCGGGTGCTCGATGCCGTTGACGACAACGACGGGGGTGCCGTGGGAGTCGCGGAGCTGGGGGGCGAGAAGGCCGTAGAGCTGCTCGGGCGCTAAAGCGTTCGCGGCGCTGATGGCGTTGATCGCGGTGGCGCGGAGACGTTCGGCGCTGATGGCGCTGTCTTTCTCGTTGAGCTGGGCTTCGAGGTCGCTGATGCGCTGCACCAGGCGGGCGTTCTCGGCGGTGGCGTCATTCCACAACTGTTTGTACTCACCGCTGGATTCCAGGGTTTGTTGTGTTGTGGTCTTGAGCTTGCCCTCTAGTTCGCGGAGGCGTTTCTCGCTTTCGCCGAGGCGCTCGTTGAGCGTTCGGTTGGCTTCGCCTTTGCTCAAGTTGTCCTTTTGAACGAGTTCGAGCTTGGCGCGAAGTGCAGCGAGGTCGTCGTTCGCGGGGGCGGCGGGTTGTTGAGTCACGGACTCAACTGACTCCTCCACGGGAGGAGTCCCCACGACTTGCTCAGGCATGGGGTTGTGTATGGGGACGCACTAAGTTGCCGTCACTGCGTGTTAATTAGCCGGGGCGGGTGTCGGGATTGGGAGGATGCGGCATCGGCAGCGGGGGTGGACGGGGGGCACGTAAGGGAATCCCGTGTAGCGGGGGCTTGTGAGGCCGTCGAGGGGGCGGCAGATCGGGCAGGTTTTGGGGTCGAGGATTGCGTGCCATTGCCAGCCGGAGCTCGCAAACGCCGGCGCGCCCGTCGCCTCCAGCACAAATGGGCGCCCTGTGAGGTACGCCTGGCGCTCGAAGACGGCGCGCTCGGCTTGGCCGCTGACTTCCCAGATGGCGTTGGCGATGAGGGCGGTGTCGCGGTTGCGCAGGGCGCTGTAGAGGGTGCCGCGGGAGTTGATGGGTTGGATGAAGCCCTGGCGCACGCGCTCCGCGACGACCGTGCGGGCGATTTCAATCGTGGGGTCGTCGCGCATGACGGCGGCGATGAGCTTGGCGCGGATGACGCGGAGGTGGGCGGCGGTGAAGGGGCTGAGGCCGGTGCGGGGGTCGGGGGCGAAGAGCGCAAGGAGCGAGCGGCCGCCGCTGCGGGCGGTGCCGAGCAGTGCGTCGCCGCGCCGGGGGCGGTAGTCGCGCAGCGTCATGGCGAGGGCGGCGTAGTCCGCGGCGCGGCGCGAGTGTTCCTCGTCGACGAACTCGAGGCGGGTGAGGAGGATGCTGCGGAAGCGCTGCGCGTAGGTCTCGAGCTCCAGCGCTAACGGCGCGAGGAGGGAGTTGAGGATGAGCTGGCGGCCGATGCCGGTGTCGGGGAGGCTGGCGATCAGCGATTGGCGGAAACGCCAGAGCAGCAGGATGAGGAGGGCGCGGGTGTCGTCCTCGACGCTCTTTTCGTCGCGCCGGAGCGCAGCTTCGCTGGCGTACAGGTACTCGTCTGGGGTCATGCGCTACGCGGGAGAAAGTGCCCGGTGCGCTCCTCGCGGGGGTGGTGGCGCATGGCTGTTGGCCGTTAGGCGGGGTTGCGGCCGGGGCGCATGGGGGTGGGGAGGGTTTGGCTTGACATGGATTCGCCCTGGCCGGCGCGGGCGGCGTTGGTGCGCGTCAGGGCGTCGGGGTCCATGGCGAGGGGGTCGAGGCCCAGGGCGGTGTTTTGCTCGTTGATGTAGTCCCGGGTGCGGGTGACTTCTTCGTCGATGTCCAAACCTGCGGGGAGGACTTCGCCTTGCTGGAGCACGTCGAGCAGCGTCTCTTGGCTGATGGCGTTTTGCATGAAGAGCTGGAGCATGGCGGTGATGGAGTTGCCGTCGAGGAGCTTGTTGTCGTAGTCCTGTTCGATGACGACTTGCGGGGGCTCGAGGCCGACGTATTGGGCGGCGACTTCGAGCATGGAGGTGAGGGCGTTGGCGAGGTCGGCGCTAATCAGGGCCATGATCGAGTCGCTGTCGATCCGGTCCATTCGCTTGGATTCCGCGGCGGCGTTGGTGGTGTTTTGGCGGGTGAGGGTGTTGATGCCGAGGCGCGAAATTTGCTCTTCCAGCGCCTCTAAGCACTTCAGTTGGCTGTCGAAGGCGTCGGTGGTGGGTTGGATGAATTCGCCGCCGCCGTCGACTGGGAGCAGGAGCGCGGTGTTGACGCTGATGCCCAGGGGGCTTTCGGAGTCGGGGTCGAAGCCGCGCAGCGTCAGGATCGGCATTGAGCCGACGTGGACGCTGTGCATGTAGTCGCAGAAGCGCTGGGCGTAGGCGATGTTGAGGTAGGCGACTTCCAGCAGGGGTGGGACGCTGAGGAGCGTGGCGCTGCGGTTGCCGTAGACGGTGACGAATGGGAGGCGGTCGAGGTCGGTGTTACCGCTTTCGTAGAGCACCCAGGTGCCGGGGGTGTCCTTGCGCCAGAGCTCGTAGCGGCCGGGCTCCAAAATGCGGATCTGCTCCACCTGTTCTTCGCCGAAGCGGCCTACGTCGCGCAGGGCGAGCTCGTGGATGCGGACTTGGGTGAGTTCGGCTTGGGGGTTGTTGTTGTGGGTGCGCCAGCCGCGGATGGTTTGGGGGTGGACGTGGATGAGGTAGGGGGCGCTGCGACGGGTGCGGAGGTCGGCGAGCGTGCGGGCTGGGGTGGGGTCGTAGTCGACGATGGCGCTGCTGTGGCCGTAAAGCAGGGCGGTTTCGAGTTGTTGGCGCGCAAAGCTGTTGAGGGTGGTGCCGTCACCGCAGACGTTGTTGGCCCATTGCTCCCAGTAGGGGTCGCCTTGGAGTTGGATGCCCTTGCGCAGGATGAGGCCGGCGGCTTGGCTGGCGAGGCGCTGGAGGAATGGGGGGAGGACGGCGTGGTAGATGCGGCGCTGGTAGGCGCTGTCGTCCTCGCGGGGTTCCTGGGGGATTAGGCGGCGGCTTTCGGCGCGGAGCGCGCTGGTGCCACCCATGCAGACGTTGATGGGGTCCCACTTGGGGAGCATGGAGAGCACTGCGGCGCTGTGGACGCTGGGGTCGTCGGCCGCGCCGGGTGGGGCGAGTGCGGGGAGGGGGGTGAATTTGCGGGCGGCGGTGAAGTCGTAGCCGGTGTAGGTGCTGTTGGTGGCCGCCACTTACAACTACAAGCGCTTTGTTGCCTAGGATTCCGCGCGCGCACCGGCGCTTACTTGAACTGGAAGTTGCTGCCGCCGGTTTGGTATCGGCGGAGGCCGGCGAGGCTGTAGATCACGTAGCCCATGGCGTCGACTGGGCCGGATTTGTCGTCGAGGCCGGTGCCTGATTTGTCGGGGGTGCCTTTTTGGTTGTAGGTCTGCGTTTCGAGGGCGCGGATGAGGTATTTGCAGCTGGGGTGGATGCGGAGGCGGTTGTGCAGCAGGAGCATCTGGACGGCGTTGACGCGGTCCTCGACGAGGGGGTTGGCGTTTTGGATCTTGATGCGGAGGCCGTGGCGCTTGAGGATGGCGAGGTCGCTTTCGCTGGCGTTGGTCGTGGTGCGGTGCTTGCTGGCGGCGTCGGGGACGACCGTGAGGAGGCCGCGGTCGATGTGGTCGCCGTATTGCTCCTTGAGGCGGGTGGCGATGGTGGGCGTGTCCTTGACGTGGAATTCGGTGAGGAAGTGGTACACGTCGCCGCGGCGGATGCAGATTTCGATGAAGCAGGTGCCGACGTTGAAGTCGCATCCCGCGTAGATCATGTCGTCGGCGCGGATTTCTTCGTCGCTCCAGTGCACGTCGCGGTCGAAATAGCTGTAGACCGTTGTTTTGTCGAGGGCGGTGAAGTGGCCCTGGAGGTAGGCGGCGAGGAGCTGGGGTGGGTAGTTGGCGTAGAGGGAGTCGACGAAACCTGGGGGGAGGTGGGGGTTGTCGAGCGTTTTGGCGCGGATGAGGTGGCGGTCGGGGCCGGCCTTTTGGTCGAACGTTTGCCACATCATTCCGTAGCCCTCAGGCGTGGACGCCATGGCGAACTGGGGGTGTGTGCCGCCTCGCAGTCGGGCGAGGATCATCTCCATGCCCTTTTGCGCTATTTCATACTTACTGGTGTCGATTTCGTCGGCCAAACTAAATGCGAGGTTGGTGCCGCGGATGCGGTTTACTGCTTCGAGGGTGCGGCAGAGGATCGTGCATTGGCCGTGGGGGAGGTGGAGGGTGTATTCGGGCTGGGGGCTGGCGCGGTAGTCGTACTCGATGTTGAAGCGGTCTAGGAACTCGTCGAAGCTGCGGACCCACACGTCGAGGACCATCTGGAACGTGGGCTCGAAGACGGCGCCGACCTTGCCGGGGTTGTCCATCGCCAAAAAGACAGCCTTGGCGCACAGGGCGACGGTCTTGCCGGCGCCGAAACCGGCGCATAAGCCCAGGAGCAGGTGGTCGGTGTCGTCGATGAAGGCGCGCTGGTGCGGCAGAAGGGACTCGTAGATGGAGTCGCGTAGGGCGGTGTAGGTGGTGCTGCAGCGGGTGTCGACGGCGATGGGCGCATCGAGGCACTTTCCGCCCGGAACAATGCCAAGAATTCCCACTTACACCCAAACGCAGTTCTATACATAGGGTACGAAGGGGCGGTTGGGGGTGGAACCGAGGGTGGGGGAGGGCTAAATAGGCCGACCTGGAGCTCTGAGTGAGCGCTACCTATTTAGAGGTGGCGGATTTTGGTGCTGCAGGTGGGAGGTAGGGAGTGTTCCCCTGGCGCGCTGCGGCCTTTGTGTGGGGGTGGGGCTGCTGGTGAGTGGGCGCCGGGCGCCTGTAGCTGGTGTCCAGCGCTGCGGTGCCGAATCTCCCGGATCCGTTGCGGTGCAGCGTGTCCAGTCCTGCGTAACTGCCACTGCAGCAGGTACGCAGGACACAGTGTTAAGAGATATCAACGTTTGCGGTGCAGCACCGTGCTGCGGGAAGCCGCTTAACTCTCAATAGGTAGAGTCGAGCTTGAGCTTGAAAGATTTGAAATCGCGCAGCATTCTGCGCCGCGAAAAATTTTTCAGCCCTGCCTTTGCGCGGGGCGGCTCACATTCCCACTGCACAAGACACATGTTTACTTGCGCCCTCGCGTGGGCAACGGTTCTGCTGTTGCTCCCACTGATCGTGATCCTTTGGGCCACAGAATCGCGCCCGCAACGTATTCGCCGGATCGCGCGCACCGGTGCATCGCAGCGCGCCATAGCGGACCGCCTGGGGTGCAGCCGCTACGCGGTGCAACGCGCCCTTGCTGGGGCCTAAGCCGATGCGCCCCACTACCTACGCGGCTTGCGCCCTCGCCGGTGCTGCCCTCGCCGTTAGCGCTTGCGCCCTCGCCGTCACCACCGCTGGTGCAGCCGCTTGCGCCCTCGCCCATCGCCGGTGCGCCGCGGAAGCCGCGGCCGCTGGCCGGAGCGCCGCCCACTGTGCCACGCGCCCGGCGCCCGTTCTTTCCACCGCTACCGGTTACTGATCATGCAGACCTACACCCACGCACAACTGCAGCGCTTCCCTTGGCAGTGCTCTCACGGCACGCTGCGCCCTGATCACCTAGCGGCCGCGTACCTGCGCACGCTCGACGCCCTGCGCGAGCTGGGCGTTGAAGGCGCTGAGCTGGGCGAGTACGACCGGGCCGAAGTCGCCGCCCTTGCCAATCGCGCCGATGAGCTGGTGGGCACTGAGCCAACCGAAGCCGCATGGCACGCGCTCAGCGCCACAGAAGAACTGCTGGGCGCCCTTGCGCCCGTCGGCTTTTACTTCGGCGGCCACGCCGGCGACTCCAGCGACTGCGGCTTCTGGCTCACTGAGGAGTGGCTCGACGCGCTGGAGGAGCGCGGCATTGATCCCGACGGCACGCCGGCCGAAGTCGCGCGACTGCTGCAGGAGCTCGACGCCCACGGCATTGACTCTGAAGACCTATGCGATGCCTACTGCGGAACCGCTAGCGGCTGGAGCGAGGAGCGCGCGGGCGCTACCTACGCGGAGGAGCTGGCGGAGGAGCTGTGCGCAATCGACGCCGAACTTCGCTGGCCGCATAACTGCATCGATTGGGCAGCCGCGTGGCACGAGCTGGTGATGGGCGACGGTTACGCGCTCATCCCGGCCGCCAGCGCTGGCGAATTCCACGTGATTCGGAGCGTTTGAGCCATGACCGGAACCACTACCCTGCGCCTGCCCACCCTCTCGCCGGAGCTCCTGCGCCGGATCGACGCTCTCGACGGCTGCCAAGGCCGCTGGGTCGTCGATTGCCGCGAGCTGGAGGGCGGCGCGTCCTACGCGCTGCGCACTCTCGACGACTCCTCCTTCTGGCCGCTTGAGTCCGGCCGGAGCTGGGGCGGCGCTGAGCCTGAGGGCGCCCCATACCCTCGCGGTTCCGCGGAGCGGGCCGCCCTTTACTGCGCCGCTACGCGCTGGCAATCGCGCTTGCTTTGGTGCTCCGATTGGCTCAACGACGATTGCCGCTGGCCGGGCGGTTACGACGCGCCCAGCATCGTGCGCAGTAACGCCCGCGTCTTCCGGGAAGACTTCGCCCGCGAACTTGAGCGCGCCGACGGCGACGCCGACGGGCTCAGTCTCGACGTGCGATTCCTCACGCCGGAGATGCTCGAGACCTTGCAGGCGCTGGAGTCATATCCGTTGATCAGCGAGGAGGATCACAGCGCGCTCGAGCTCGAACTGCAACAGCAGGCGTGGGAAGACCCGTTTCGGTCTGAGTTCCGCCAGCTGGTGGGCGAAGCCCTGCAGGAGCTCGCGCCCTCAGGCGCCGACGACTGGTGGGGCGAGGAGCGCGCCGCTGAACTCGACGAAGACGCCCTGCGCTGGCTGTTTGATGAGTGCGGGCCGGAGTGGGAGGAGGAAGTAAGCGGCTGGTGCTCCTCCGGTTACTGGTGCGATCTGAAGCGCCTGCGCGCTCAACTGACCCCGGCGCTCCTCGCGGAAGGTACAGACCTTCCCTTGCTGGCGCCCGATCAAAGCTGGCGGCATGACCCTTACCCCTGGCCAGGCGCTGCGCCCGCTCCTCTCGTGCTGGAGGCTCAGCCGTGATCAGCCCCAAATCAGCGCGGATCTCTATTGTCTTGCCCGCGTCGGTGATGGAGCGCCTTAAGGCGCAAGCGGACGCGGAAGGGCGCAGCATGTCGAACCTGGCGTCAGTGCTGCTGCAGGAAGCGTTCGGGAAGCTGGGGCGGCGCGATGGGTGAGCGCGCTACAGATGCGCAACGGGCCGCGCGGGAGCGGGACGCGCTCGAGCTTCTTAGCTCCGGCGCCGGTTCCGCCTTCGCCGCGGCCACCCTGGCGGAGCGCTACGGCGTGAGCCTGCGGCAAGCGCGCCGGTACGTTGCGGCCGCATCGTTTGAGTTGTGCGACGCGGCCACTCCCGCGGAGCTGGACAGGCAAGCGATGCTCTCGCTGCACCGGCTTGAGCTCATCGCGGGGCGCGCTATGGCGGCTGGGGATGAGAGCCTCGCCGTACGGGCGACGCGGGCGCACGCCGCGGCCTTGGCGCAGTTTCGCCGCGCGATATCAGCGCCCGTAACGCGGTTTCGCTTGCCCACCACTGACGCCCGCGCCGCGCCCGGGGCGCCGGAGCCGGTGCCCCCGGATTGCCCCTTTTGATCACGGGCGCCCCGAAACCATGGGGCGCCCAATCCGCCCCAGCTGCGCCCTGCAGTTGGGGCCTTTTGCTGCGCCCGTGCTGCGCTACGCGCCGGGGTGGCGAGGGCGCGCGGTGCGCAGGCAGCTTTTGTGTCCTAACTGTGTCCGCTACGCGCCGGGCGCGGGGCGCCCACGTGGGGCCGGTGGGGAGACTGCGACCCTGACACCGGGGCGCGGAATCGCAGGGGCCGGGGCCAGGCGCTAGCTGTGGCGTGGAGCCTTTGGCGTGAGAATGATTCTCAGGCTCAGCGGCGCTGGCGGGCGCGGGGCGGAGAAAAGCGGGGCGCTGGGGTCATCCGCAGGCGCCCGTGGTCCCACTGCTAGGACCTGGCGACTATAAAGGCGCGGGGCGCAAAAAACAGCGTGTGAATGCGTTTTTGCGCCCTGAATGTGTTTTTCGCGCCTTGAATGCGTTTTTGCGCGGTGAATGCGCCCTGAATGCGTTTTTCGCCGTAGTGAATGGCGTTAGATGCACTTGGCTTTGATGAGCTGGAGCAGGTCCGCTTGGAGCTTCATCGCGCCGATGGCGTTGGCGCCCATGTTGCGCTCGATGCTCATCTGAATGACTGTTTCGAGCTTTTCGATCATCTCGCTGACCTTTTCTGCGCGGTCCATCACGTTGATGTCCCGGATCATTTGCTGGCGGGCAGCAGACATCCGGTGCTCGGCAGTTCGGGTTGCTATCCCCCAACGATCTGCGCAGCGCTGCCGGATCTGGTTGGGGCGGTAGCCCTCGCTCAGCCAGTCCTGGACGATGCGCACTTGCTCAGCGATCTCGAGCGCAGTGAATGCCTGACGGCGGCGGGGCACGTCCTCCGGGTTAGCTGGGGCGGGGTTGCCAAAGTCCGCTAGCTGGGCGTCGGTGCTCTCGTCGCTCATCGGCATAGGCGCTCGGGGGCGCGGCTTCTTGCGCCTAAGTTGCCGACCCCTGCCGCAACTGCTGAATGGTGTCGCGGTACTTGCGGGGCAGCGTCGCTAAGTCGCGTTGGTGAATGGTTGTGTGCCCTCGGCGAAGGAGTTCTGCGTGGTACATGAACTGCCCGTAGGCGTCGTTGCGCTCAGCGATGTTGGTGCGCGCATAACGCTCGATGGCGCTGGCGGCGGCCTTGTTGCTGGGGCGCGGCATGGAGCAGGGGCGGCAGAGCTAAGTTGCCGGGCGCCGAGGGCGATGGGCGGGCTAGCTATTTAGGGCTGAAGGTGGGGCAGCGCATGGCGCAGTGGGGCGTAGGTATTTGTGCTTAGGGAGTGAGGGTGAGCTCTTGGAGGGTGAGGCCGTAGTCGTCGGCGACGGCCTTCATGTCGTCCGTGGTGCGGCGCTCGTTGAATGCGAGTTGGCACGCGCCGCGCATGATGTTGCGGTCGCTAAAACCGCCAGCGCGAAGCACTTGCTCAAACACCTGCATCCAGGCGTGGACTGTGGAGTCCTCCATGGAAACGGACCAAGTGGTAGTGCAGGTGTTGGGGTCGTCAAGGCCGGGGCCACCGCTTGTGATGAGGGTGATGCGGAGGTCGGAGTCGGTGGGGGTCATGGCGCAGGGGGGCGGTGTTCGTGGATGACGATGTCCTGGCCTGAATGGCGGCCGACCCAGGTGAAGTCGTCGCCTGTCACGATGCGTTCGCAGTCCTGCAGCGTGTACCAGCGGTGCGCGCAGGCGACGCACTTGCGCCGGCGCAGGATGTGCAGGTAGTCGCGCGTGGGGCGCGTAATCACGACCCGGACGTTGTGGCTGCCGCAGCTGGGGCAGGCGGTGGGGTTTAGGGGCATGGGGGCGCGCAGCTGTCGCTGCTGTCAGGGATGAGGTCCGCGAAAAACGTCTGGCGGTCGGGAAGTTGGTTGGCGACGGCGTTGGCGAGGCGCGTGAGCTGCAGAAAGCGCACCTTGTCGGCTTTGCTTAGGTCGCTAACCATCTCTTGAATGGCGGTCAGCGCAGCTTTGAGCTGCTTGATCTCCTCTCGGAGTTCCAGCAGGCACGGGTATTCGGGGGTGACGACGAAGCGTGGAGAGTTCTGCGCAATCTCGACTGCTTTCTCGACCTCTGCCCAGCGGTCTTCGAAGCTGGGGCTAGTCATCAAGCTGCTCCAGCGCGAGACGGATTGTCTCCAAGTCCTGGCGCTGCTCTCGCATGTCATTGGCGCCGCTGGCAACAGCGTGGAGCGCGACTAGCGCCTGCTGCTTCAGGCTCGTCAGATTCGGGCGGCGGGCGTCGCGAAGGTCACACTCTTCGAGACCCCAGTTGTCCATTAGCGCACAGCACGCCTGCAGCTCTTGGTCTGCACCCCACTGGGCAATAAGGAAGGCAACCGTATTCCAGTCGGCAGGCAAATGTGCCCACTGCTCTACCAGCTCCGGCGGTGGGGTGATGGGGTGTTGTTGGGTCACGGAGTGCAGTGGGTGATTTCGGTGGGGGTGAATTCGCCGCTGGGGTGGTGGTGCCAGACCTGGATCGTGGCGTCGAGGTGGTCAGTGCCGTGCTCCTGCACCAGCACGCGGATCCAGGTGCCGAGCCACTTGCCGGTGCGGATGCCGCGGACCGTGAAGACGAGGTCGGGCTGGGGTGGGACGCAGTGGGTGGAGATGAATTGGAGCACCGCGGTGGTGGTGTTACGCGGGGGGAGGTAGTGGTCCTCGTGGGAGGTCATTGCTCAAAACCGTGTTGGGCCGTGTAGTACGTGTTGGCGCGGTTGATGAACTTGCGGCCGTAGTCGCGCAGTTCGTCGCCCGTTAGCTCCCAGATGTCGGGGAAGTCGCCGTGTGGACGTGCGATCACCAGCAGCGCACGCTCCGGTTTGACGCCGTAGACGTAGTCGATGGCTGTGGCGTAGGCGCCCAGCTGGCAGCAGTAGTCCTCCACCAGCGCTGAATCGCGCTTGTTTTTCGACGTTTTCCAGTCCAAAAGCGTCAGCAGGTTGCTGGCGGCTTCGGGGGTGAGGTCGTCGCGTTGCGTGTAGTTGCTGTAGCCGAGGGCGTCGAACTGGCCGGCGAAGCGGGTGGGGTGGTACACCGCGCATTCCTGTGCCACCAGTTGGACCCAGTGCTGCTCCAGGAACGGGCGGATGTTGCGCCAGTACGCCCCGAAGGCGAAGTGCTTGGGGTTGGGCAGGGGGGCGCCCGCTTGGTGCGCCAGCAGCCAGTTCTCGATTTGCTCGTGGGTCCAGGTGCCGCGTGCTTTTGCGGCGTCGCTGATGGCAGCAGCGTCTGGGCGCTTGAGCCACTGCTCGAGACGCTTTTTACTGCTGCCGGTCTTGCCCAGGATGCTGGTGACCGAGTCGAGGCGGCCTACCGGGGAGGTGTAGCCGCTCTTGTCTGGTAATCGTGTGACAACGCCTCGCGGCTGCGGGAGAGAGGTGAGGCGTTGCGGCATCGGCTACTGGTGAAGAAGGGCAGTGGTGATGGCGTCGATAGAGGAGTCGCTGAGAAACAGCGACTTCGAGATGCTTTGCGCTTTGACGGCCGTGCGCAGGGCCAAGGCGTTGGCGATGGCCTGCGCGTCCAGCTCGTTGATTGAGGCCGCTAACTGCTCCTCCTCTTCGCTGAGACCGTCCCGGAGGTCGTCGAGGAGGTGTTTCACGCGGGTGTGGCTACAGCTTTGAACGAGGTTGCCGAGGGGCGCAGGGTGACCACTACGACTGCGCTCTCGCCGGTGTTCTTGGTGTAGAGCCGGCAAGCCTTGTAGCAGGCGTCGAGGTCGATCCACCCCTGGGCTTCTTCGGGGAAGCGAGTCCAGTTGGGGTCCGCACCGGGCCGCTGGTGGGCCTCGGCGCGGTAGTACCCGCGTGCTGTTTTGATCAGGTAGCGGGTGACGGTCATTTGGCAGTGAATGGGTTGCCGCCGTCGGTCAGGCGCCAGATGTCGGCTCCTGCGGCTTTCGCGCTTTCCCAGGCTTCCTGCAGCTTTGCGCCCACGGCCTTGTCCTTCGCACGAAGGGCAGGCTTCATGTCGGCGCTATAGCTCACCTTGGGGCTGGTGACCTTTGTGATCTCGAGATCCCAGGCAGCCAAGTCTTCGTAGTCGGGGTCGCCGGTCTTGCGGTCGATGTCACGCAGGAGCGACATCTGCGTGTAGTTCAGGACCTTCACCGCTTCGGCTTCGTAGTCGTAAATGAAGAAGGCGGCGCACTTCTTGATCGCTTTGCGGTCGGTGGGCTGCTTGGTCTCGTAGTCGACCTCGTAAGCAACCTTCGCGCCGATCTGCTTCTCGTAGTCGGCGAGGAGGGCGTCGCTGGGGTAGTCGCCGGCTGCGATGCGCTTGGTCTTGCCGCCGTCTGCCTTGTCGAACCAGATTTCGTACCCGGTCAACGGCTCCTCACTAAGTACGGCGCACCTAAAGGGGTTGGGTAGGGTCTTGCCGATTTGAGAGGGGTTGACGTAGCCATCGCGGCTGGCGGTTTCCGTCTCTTTGGGGGCGAGAGAAGCGCTGAATGTTTGCGAAAAGAAGGGCACGTTGTTGTAGGTGGGTCGTTTAGGGCCTACCCGACCTGGATAGGTATAGAGACGCTAGCGGGGGCGGTTCAGGTCGTCAAGCATTTCCGTTGCGGCTTGCCGGGCCATCCGCTCCACCACCTCGCTGATGCTCACGCCCTCTCTGTCCGCAAGGGTTCTGAGGATTTCGTGGCAGGTGTCGGTCATGCTCAGACTGCGGCAGCGCTTCATCTCGCCCCAGTGCGTGAGCCGTTGCACGGCTGGCCGGGGCTGAATGATTGGTTCGGGCAAGGTGCGCTGCTCAGGGGCGGCGCGAGTCTACCTACTTAGGTTTGCTTGCAGGTGCTCCCAGAGAGCGCTGCCGCTTAGCCCGACAAGGCGGCCGATGGTGTCGAGGTCGTGAATCAGGCGGTCTGCTGGCACCGTGCGGTTGAGAAGCAGGGGCTCGATGGTGGGGCAGTCGTAGACCAGCTCGGGCAGCTTTTCGTACCAGTCGATGTTGTGCTTGCCGTAGTGGGCGCGCAGGAACGCACCTAGAACGCGGCTGGCGCTGGGGGCGTCGACCTCGTCGAGGTAGCGACGTTCGCTGGCGGGGAGTTCTCGGAGGCCGCAGAACGCTTCAAACATGCCCAAAGGCCCCAGAGCAACGCCTTCGCGGTCGAGCATTGGGATGGTGTGCTCCCAGATCTCCTTGAGGTAGTGGGGGAGCTTGGGTGGGTAGCCGATGTCGGGCGCTTGCTCGATCAGCTCTTCCGGGTGGCCGATGGAGCGGGCGAGGGCGGTGTTGAAGTAGCCGAGCGCCAGGAGCGTCTTGGGGGCGGGTTCGGTGAGCTTGCCGCTGCGGAAGCCGCCGATCGTGCTGCTGTGGATCGCCTTGGTGCCCAGGTAAGCCGCGGCCAGCTTCATGAACTGCGTCTGGGTCATCTGACTGCTCAGCGCCCGGAATGCTGGGGGGAACTGGATGGCGCCCTGTTCGAGTTTGGTGAGCAGTGGAGGCGCCTGGGTCGCGTCAGTCATGTGTGCCCTAGCTAGGTAGCCCTGACGCTACCTGAGGTCGCACTAGCAGGGGTCCAAACTCCCGTTCCCTTTAATACTCCCCCGGTTTGCCTGTCCGAGTACCTACTAAACCCCTTGGGGGGGAATGGATTTGGACTCGGACAGTTGACTCGGCCAGACTCGGACACTGTCCGCGCAACAAGCGCGCTTATTGAGAATGAGCCCTGTTTGACTCGGACACTGTCCGAGCAAAGTCCGAGTACGATTGTCCGAGCCGATCCATTGCAGCGCAGTCGGTTTCAGCGAACTCGGACAGGAAAAGGGGGAGAGTATTAAAGAGACCCCTCCCCAGTTGGGTGCTGATCAGATGTAGTTGATGCCGTCGCCCCGGCTGGTGAGCATCTGCTGGGCGGAGGTGCGGACCTGTTGCCGGGGTCGGTAATGGAGGCAGGGGCGGTTGTTGACGATGGGGCTGGGGCGGAGCTCCGTCTCCAGCACCGTGCCAACCAGCCGGTCCAGGTAGCGGCGCAGGTTGCGCTCGTTGAACTGCAGGTCAAGCAGTTGCATCCATTCGCTGGGGATGCGCCAGCGGTCGTCGGTGACGCGCCGGAACGCGGAGGCCAGCACCTCCATCGGTGATGCCTCTCCTTGGTTGGGGTCCATCCACTGCCAGACGCCGGTGTAGCCGTCGCGGGTGATCTGCAGCTTGCGCCCCGCATAGCCGCCCCGGCTCTTCTCCACCAGCAGGTGGCGGGTCTTGTTGAACGACGGCGCCGTCTTCTTCTGCTTGATCAGTTCGGGGTCGTAGTACACCCAGAGCTCCTCGCAGGCGGCCTTGATCTGTTCGGTGCCGCTGAAGCGCAGAGGCTCGTCGCGGCTGGTGTGGTGGAGGATCAGGAATGCGCACTTAGGCCAGCTGGTGCCGTTGTGCCGCACGAACATGCGGATCGGGTCGGCGTAGGCCGGGTCGCCCACCTTGACGCCAGTGACCGCCATGGAGGTGAGGCAGTCGCAGATCACCAGATCCGGCTTGAAGTCGCTCAGCGTCTGGACGATGGGGATCATGTCGTCGAAGTTGGCGCCGGAGTGGATCAGCAGGCGCTCTTGGCACGCCTTGTCCTCGATGCCTTCCAGCACCAGATCGCGCACCATGTCCTCATCGCTGCAGTCGCTGGTGAGCACCAGCACGCGGCCTGCGGTGTTGATGCCGTGGCGGGTGTTACCGATGTCGACTGGGGCGCCATTGAGGACCCGCGACGCCAGGAAGCACGCCAGCGTTGTCTTGCCGCTGTGGCTCCCGCCGGCGACGACGTGGACGCGCCGGGGGAGCAGGCCGTCGAGCACGTCGGTGCCGACGTTGTCGTTGCGGCGCGATTTGGCGATGTCAGCCATGGAGCGCGGGGCGCCGAGGCTCACCACGCCCAGCCACTGCTCCAGGCGCAGGCGGTACAAGTCAGCAGGGCTCACGCCGTACTCGCGGTAGGCACGGCCGGTCCACGCCGCAAGCGCAGCGTGGTCGTGGCTCACCTCGTTCATCTTGTTGAGCACCTTCTTCAGCCCGTCGACGTGGAGCTGGGTTTGCTCCAGCGGGGGCAGCGCCCAGGTGGGCCACTGGAAGCCGTTGTTGCGCGCGAAGTGGAAGAGCGAGCCGATGCGGGCGCGCTGGTCTTCGGCCACGCGGCTACTCGCCAGCGACGCGATGGTCTTCTCCGCGGTGGTGTTGCCCCAGTCGTTGCGGGTGTCCCACTCGCTGGCTTCGATGATGTCCTGGGCGAGCTGGGGGCCGAACTCGTCAATGAGGCCGCAGACGATGCGACGCACTTTCTCGTAGGTGCCGCTCCCGCGCCCGTCGCGATTGGGGCAGAACTCCAACGCCTCGCGCGCCAGCTGGATCTTTTCGTGGGTGCGCAGGCGCTCCCATGGGGTGGCGTCGTCCTCGCCGGAGCGGCGGCGCTCCTCCGGGCTGTCGGGCACCTGCTCGTCGAACTTGGCGATGATGCCCAGCAGCAACCACTCAGGCGCGTCACCCCACTTCACGTCGGTGGGCGCACAGCCTTTGAGCCAGCGGTAGTAGAGCGGGCTTTGGTGGGAGCTCTGGGGGTGGTCGCCGCAGATGACGGCGTGGCGGCCGGTGCCGGTGCCATTCATCCAGATCGCTTCCAGCACCACCTTGTCGTCGACCCGCCAGCTGGCGCTGCGGTTCTCAAGCTGGGGCCACCAGTGGGGCGGGACGCGCAGGAAGATCTTGCCGCGGCCTTTCTTGCCGCTCTCGTTGCAGAGGGTGGGGCGCAGAGCGCTGGGGGTGCGGTGGAAGTGATCGCGGAATGCGCGGATCGCTTGGGAGCCGGTGCCGTCGAAGTCGATCACCAGTAGGCCGCCGGACTCCGGGCCGGTGATGGCGCCGACGCCGATCAGCTTGCTCGACTTCCAGCGCTCATACGGCGACGGCGAGGAGTTGATGCGCAACACGTCGTCGAGCGTGCGGCCGGAGCCCTTGGTGTTCCAGCCCTCCTCGAAACAGACCTTGGAATCGTCGTTGCCACCGGTGAGGGCGTACCGCCACTGGGGTGGGAGCCCGTCTAAGAGCGCCGTCTGGTCGTCGCGAAGCATGAATTCTTAAGTCGGACAGGCGGAAAGTAGCGTGACCTGACCGAGTCCGGTAGTCTCAGCGCACCTCAACCCAGGACGGTGCGCTTTGGACCTGATAGACGATGTCTTGATGCCGCACGAGCGGCGGGACCTGATCCAGGACATTCAGCTCGACACCTTCAGGCACCTCAAAGACGAGGACGTGCGCTGGGTCACGAGCTGGGCGCTGACGTTGGCGACCATGCCCGACGACACGATCATCCGCATCTGGAAGGGCATCCATGGCGGACGTTGATCAGGCGCTTCTCTCCGACCTGGAGAGGTTCGGTAGCGCGTTTGCGCTCGACATGGAGACGGCGCTGGTGCCCCTGTGCTGGGAGGGTAGGCAGCAGCAGCGCCTGCTCCAGCTCTACAACGACAGCTGCAGTGCTTGGTATGACCTGAAGCTGTGGGGCGAGCCGCAGTGGGAGGCGCTGCGGGTGTGGCTCGAGAACCCGGAGCTGGAGGTGTACGGACACAACCTCGGGTTTGATGTGAAGTGTTTGCTGGCGTCAGGCGTTGAGGTGAGGGGGCGCCTGTACGACACGATGATCGCGTCCCGGTTGATCCATCAGGGCACCGCCAACATCCGCCACTCACTGGGCGATGTGGTGCGCCGAGAGCTGGGGAAGGTGATTGACAAGTCTTTGCAGTCGCAGGACTGGATGAACGCCGAGCTCAGTGAGGCGGACCTGGCGTATGCAATGACGGACGTGAAGATGACGTGGGATGCCGCCCACTCACTTCATGCGCAGGTGTACGAGCAGGGGCTGCTCCACACCTATCAGCTGGAGACGGCGCTCATCCCTGTCGTCGCGGCTATGGAGCTCAAGGGGATGTATGTCGACACCGAGCAGTTGCGTTCGGCGCGGGAGTTCTACTGCTCGAGTCGCAATGAAGGGCAGGTGTTCTATGTGCAGCTGCTGGATGAGCAGCTGAAGGAGAAGGGGCATGAGGGCCTGCCCCGGCTGGCGTCTGGGGAGGTCAATCTCAACGCCAAGGCGACGGGCAAGGTGCGCGAGGGGACCAAGGTGCCGGCGGGATTCAACATGGGTTCGCCGTTACAGCACGCTACGTATTGGGGGGTGCTGGGGATCGTGCCTAAAGACGACAAGGGCAAAGTGTCGCTGGATAAGAAGAACCTGGCGACCTATCGCCATCACGAGATTGTCCGCACTTACGAGTTCTACAAGAAGGCGGAGAAGCGGGCAACGATGGCGGAGAAGCTCATTGAACATGTGCGGTGGGATGGGAGAATTCATGCGCAGTTCATGCCCTTGCAGACAGCCACAGGTCGCTGGAGTTGTTCTAACCCGAACCTGCAGCAGATACCGAGGGATCCTGAGTTTCGCACTGCGTTTACTGCGCCGGAGGGCCATGTGCTGGTGCAGGCGGATTACAGCGCGATGGAACTGCGTTACTTAGCGGCTGTGGCTGAATGCGCCCCGATGCTTGATGCGTTCAACAGCGGGGCGGATCTGCACACCCGCACGGCTGCGTTGATGTACGGCATCAAAGACGAGGAGGTTGAAAAACCCCAGAGAACTGCAGCTAAAGCGTGCAATTTTGGGTTGGCGTATGCGTCGGCGCCTAAGGGGTTGCAGTCGTATTTTGCGACGCTGGGGCTCTACATCAAGCCGAAAGAAGCTCGGGACTTTTATGAGATGTGGCACGCCGCCTACCCCGAGGTTGGGAAGTGGCACCGCTGGTGTCAGAAGCAGGTTGACGCGGGCGCGCCGGTGCGGACGGCTATAGGGCGTCGGCGGAAGCTGTACGGCGAGGAGAACCGCGTTCAGATCTTTGCCAATAACACAATCCAGGGGGGTTGCGCTGACATCATGAAGGCAGCGATGGTCTCGATTTTTCATCAACTTCCGGCCGGCGCACAGCTCGTTGCGTGTGTACACGACGAGGTCTTATGCGAATCGCGCATTGAGGCGGCTGACGAAGTGCTGGGGATCGTCGTCGGTGAGATGCAGGATGCTGCTATACCCATCGTCGGTACTGCAGTGACCATGAAGGTTGAGGGCGGAGTGGTTCGCAGCTGGGGGGAGAAGTAGAGGAGATGCAGGACCCCCGACTTCGAGAACTGCTGCAGACTGCTGCAGAGCGCTACATCAGAGGCGAAGCACCACGGTCTCCACTTCCTGGCGATCCACCATCACCCGTTCGACCAGCGCTAGGTACAGCTCCCGCAGTTCCTCGTCGCTCAACTGTGACCAGACGGCAGGGTCGGCGAATACAGACAGGAGCTGGGGGTCGGGGCCGACTTGCTGCTCCAGTGCTAACAGGCGCTCGCGCTTGATCTCAATCGCTGCGGCCATGTCAGGGTCGTCCAGCGCCTTTAACCACGCGATCTTGGCCTTAAGGGCCAGGGTCTCGGGGTTTTCTTTTGTGGCCAGCTGCGCTAACTGCGTGTTGCGCTTCGAGAGCTCGCTATTGATCGCTTCGCGCACCGTTTGTTCTCGGGTGCTTTTGTAGCGCTGCGCACACTCTCGGCTTTTGCATACAACGCTGGCGATGGTGCGGCTGCCGGCGTAGGTCATCTTTTTGTTGCAGCCTGCGCATACGCAGAGGCCCGTTAAGAGCCGGGGCTTGACCTGGGCGCTGTGGCCCCAGCGTCTTCGGTTGTCATGCAACTGACGTTCCATGATCACAAAGCTGCTGTGAGATAGCAGGGCTTCGTGAGTATCCCAGACGATTTCTTTGTAGGTGTTGTCGTTCTGTTTGAGATAGCCAAGGCCGCCTCGGAGGACTGGGTTGAGGAGCCAGGCTTTGACAGCGCGGCAGGAGCTTAAGGGGAGAGCGCCCAGCCCTGCTGTATGCCATTTATCGAGGGCAGTGTTCATGCGCCAGTCGCATTGCTTGCATAACGCAAGGAAGCGGGCCGCTCTCGGGAACTCTTGAGGGTCCGGCTCGAGGGCGCTGCGGTCGGCGTTGACGCGGTAGCCCCAGGCGACCTTGCCGCGCAGGGGGCGGGCGCGCTTGCGGCCTTCGCTGTAGCCGGCGCGCACACGCATCGAGAGCATCCGGCTCTCCATCTCTGCCATTGAGGTGGCCATGCGCGACAGCAGGAAGCCCTGGGGCGTCTCGGAGTCGATGGTGCCGCCGTCGAGGCAGTGGATGCGCACACCGCGCTTGGCGGCAACGGCGATCAGCGCATCGGTCGCCGCAGCGTCCCGGCCAAGGCGGTCGACGCGGGTGCAGACGACCTCTTGCACCTGGCGCGTGTCGATGAGGTGCAGGAGCTCCAGGTAGCCGGGGCGGTCCTGGGAGAGCCCGCTCTCCACGTCCTCGATGAGGCGGTCGACGCCAGAGCCCAGAATGCGGGAGCGCTGGTTTTCCAGGGCGTTGAGCTGCTCGCTGGTGTCGGTCGACACCCGTAAATACCCGATGCGCACGGCTTGTCCCATGGGACTAACGCTATAGGGGCTTGACTTCCTGTGTGGAACAGATACTCTCTCCCTGTCCATACAGGAACACCCGTGACTTCCCTTGCGCCACGGCGCATCTCGGCGGTGGCCGAAGATTGCGTGACGCACACTGCAGAACTCTTGCAGCTGTTGAACCGCCTCTCTGACGGGGAGGTGGAGCTGAGTGAGGACGAGCGCGGTTACCAGGAGCTGGTTACCGCACTGTTCGCTCTTAAGCACGCCGTTCAGGGCATCAAGACCGTGGCCGCCCTTGAGGCGGGGAGGTACGGCTTGTGACGCCAGACCAGCTCGTTGACCACCCGCCCCACTACACCCAGGGCGGCATTGAGTGCATTGACGCCATTAAGGCAGCCCTCACTCCTGATGAGTACCGGGGCTACCTCAAGGGCGCAATTCTCAAATACGCCTGGCGAGAGCGGCACAAGAATCGCCTGCAGGACATCAAGAAGCTGCGTTGGTACTCCAACGAGCTCATTAACCACCTCGAAACCTCACTCGTTATCAATGAAGATCAATGACTTACGGGCGCTGGACCGGCTGCCGTCCCCGACAGATTGCGACCCCCGCGTGCAGCAAAGAGTCCAGGAACGGCTGGAGCAGCTTTACGTGCGTGATGGCAGGTATCGGCCTGATCACCCTGATCATGCAACTTACACCGGACTCTTCCAAAAGTACGCAGAGGAGTTCGCAGGTGACAACTGAGCAGCTGTTTATGGAGTGGTGGTCGCAGTCGTACCCCAACGTCAAGCCGGCGCCACACACCATCACGACGCACGTTGCGTTTGCTGAATACATCGACAGCAAGCGCACGCAAGAAGTGTTGGACTGCATCGCCAAGTCCGGCGCTGAGTAGAGGGCGGGCGTCGTGTTGTGCCCAGCTTGCACCGGCAAATACAGCCGGCCCAGCAAAACATTCCGCGACGCCCCCGACTCATTTCTGCGCTTTCGCGACTGCAAACACTGCGGTCACCGCTGGTGGACGATTGAAATCCTCGCGCCGAAAGACGCGATCCAGTGGATGGCGCGGGATCAGCCGGTGCGGCGTCCTAATTATCAACGAATCCGCTTTTCCAACAATGAAAGTAACTCTGGTGCATCGAACCGATGGCGCCGAGGCGCTTACGGCTTACATGGCACGAGTAAGCAACCCGGACAATCAGGACAATCAGGAGACGGCTCCCCGCCTGATTCGATACCTGATTGAGCACCAGCACTGGAGCCCGTTTGAGATGTGCTCTCTCTGCGTGAAGATTGAGACGGAGCGGGACATTGCAGCGCAACTGCTGCGTCACCGGAGCTTCTCCTTCCAGGAGTTCAGCACCCGCTACGCGCGCACATCCATCGCCGAAATTCCTCGTTTCAGGCGCCAGGACACCCAGAACCGCCAGAACTCTTTCGATGACTACAGCGAGGAGGATCAGGCGCAGCTAGAGCGGGACGCCGGTGCGGTCATCACCAAGGCGTATGGGCTCTATTACGCGATGGTGGAAAACGGGGTGGCGCGGGAGACGGCGCGGCGCATCCTGCCGATGTGTACGCCCACTGTGCTCTACATGCACGGCACGCTGCGCTCGTGGATTCATTACATCCAGGTGCGCACGGACGCCGGTACGCAACTGGAGCACCGCGAGATTGCGGAGCAGTGCAAACAGGTGTTCTGCCGTGAGTTCCCCGGCATTGGCGAGGCGGCGTTTGGCGTAGGGGCGGAGTGAGCACTGCGCCTTTTCACAGCGCACTGGCGCTGGGCGGTGTGCCGGAGCTGTTGCTGGAGGTGGTGGAGCAGGGGCAGCGGTTCGCCGCCGCGCAGCACCCAGCCGTGGACAACCGCTCCCTCTATGCCTTTCTCGCAGAACTGCAGTACAGCGTTCGCTCTTCGGAAACCTTGACTAATGCAAACTCACAATGAGAATTGATCACAGCTTTTCTGATTTCCTAAACGAGATCGCTCGTTACCCTCTGCTTACCGTTACTCAGGAGGTACTTCTGGGCCGGCAGGTGCAGCGCTTGACGCAGCTGCGCGAGAAGGAGGCGGCAGGGGGTCGGCTCACCAAGGCGGAGGCGCGCGAAGTGCGCTTGGGTGAGAGGGCCAAGCAGCAGATGGTGAACTGCAATTTGCGCATGGTGGTCTCCATCGCCAAGAAGTACCTCAAGCGCGTCAACCACCTGACGATGCTTGACCTCATCCAGGAGGGCACGATTGGGTTGATGCGGGGGGTCGAGAAGTTTGACCCCGCGCGGGGCTACAAGTTCTCGACCTACGCCTACTGGTGGATTCGGCAGGGGATGAACCGGGCTGTGAATCAGCAGGACGCGGCGATTCGGCTGCCGCACCACGTCGCTGAGAAGGTGCCCAAGCTCAAGTACACCATGCAGCAGCTGTCGCAGCAGCTGGGGCGGACGCCCAGCAAGCAGGAGCTGGCGGATGCGATGGGGATGTCGGTGGAGCAGATGTGGATGATTTTTGAGCGCACGGCTGCGCCGACGTCGCTGGATGCGTCGTGCGTGGACGATGGCAACCCGCTCATCGACTTGATCCCAGACCCCAGCTACCTGGACGACGACGCCATCTTTTTGATTGATGACCGCTGGCGTCTGGAAGCCTGCTTGGCACGACTGTCTGAGCGTGAGCGCTACGTGCTTGAACACCGCCACGAGCTGACTGGTAAGGCGCCTGTGGCGTATCAGGTGTTGGCCCAGGACCTCGGGGTGTCGAGGGAGCGGGTGCGGCAGATTGAGATCAGGGCGCTGCGCACGCTGCGGCTGTACATGAGCTCGGTGTCGCCCTTAGCCGATGCCAAGGTCCTCGCAGACCTCGCGGGCCATGGAGAGAAAAGCGCTGACCTCGCTGGGCTCCGCATGAGCGCCAAGGAACAGGACAAGCTCCAGCTCGCCAATGCGACCCACCGCGTTCGCTAAGAGTTGTTGCTGGTGGTAGTTGCTGCGCATCAGGGAGGCGCACAGGGCTCGGACCTTGTCCATGTCTGGGTGCCCTGAAACCTCCCTGATCGCCTGCTCCAGCTTCAGCTCCTCCGTCAAAGGGATGCTGTACGCCATCCAGCTGGTGGGTCTGCTTTCGCCGTCGCTCATAGCAACCTAGGCGTACACAACATGCTAGCGAGCGGTTACATATGGAGCCCTTTATGCGGCGCATGGTGGAGCCCAACGGCCAGGTCTGGTGGGTGGTCGAGGGCCTTGGAATGGCCTTTGCTCATCGTCAACGCTGGCAAGCAGAAGTGAAGCTGCACTATCTCCAAAGCAGCGTGGGTGCATCCACAGCCATAGATCCGCTTCCCGGTCAGGGCTCCAGTCCGGCTGGAGCCGAAACCAACTGAACACTTCGCTGCTGCCTTTGCGCCGGTTGCAGTCGGAGCAGGCGGGGGCCAGGTTTTGGGTGGTGGTGTCGCCTCCGCGGCTGCGGGGTTTGATGTGGTCGAGGGTTGTGGCGCCGGCACAGCCGCAGTAGGCGCAACGGCCGCGCCACGCCTCGAAGATGTGGCTGCGAAAGCGCCGCTTGGCGTCACGCTTGTGCAGCAGGTGTGTTTCCGTTATCCCGTGATCCACTGGAGGTGATCGGCGGAAGGGGGCAAGGGATGACCTCAAGCCGGAGGAGGTGGTCTTCCGAGTAGGCGAGCTCTGCGCATTGGGCGTAGACGTTGTTGGCGACGCCCTCGGAATCCTCAACTGATTCGACGACGATCTGGAGCCGAACGTCGACGATGTACTGCTGTTTCATGGGTCGGCAAGGATGGCCCAGCCGGTGTCTGGGCCTTCAACCATCCAGCGGGGACCCCAGTTCTTGCGGCTGTATGCGAGCCCGCTGCCGCGGCTGCTGAGGTACACGCCTTCCACTACGTCCATGTCTCCGAATGGGTCGTGGACGATGACGGCGCTCTTCGTGTAGCCGATCACCGTGAGCCAGTGGCCGCCCCCTGCGGGGTTGGAGCTGGGGCCGTGGTGCAGGAAGCCGCAGGGCACGGGGACGCCTCGGTTGATTTGGCGCTCGAGGTCGCTCCAGTTGGCGTCCTGGGTGAACTTGGCGCGGATGCCGAAGCTTCGCAGCGCCCGGAGCTGGGCGGTGGCGTCAGTTGTGTCGCCGAACTGCTGAACGCGCTTCAGGTACTGGTCGTCGGCGTCGAGGCCAGTGATGGCGCCCGGGCGCAGGGCGGCGACGAGCATGGCGCAGCTGCTGCTAAAGCACATCCGCATCGCTTGGCCCGGCAGGCCGCTGTCGCGCTGGCTGTAGTAGGGGACGCGCAGGGGGTTGGGGAACGGCGTTGGCGCGGGGAGTTTGCTTACTGGGGCGTGCTCGTTCATCAACGCGATGAGCTTCTGCGCGTAGCTGGGGTCGGTTGCGTACCCCTCGCGCACCAGCGCCCGTGCGGCATCGTCGCGCGTCTTCTCGCGGTTGACGCCCTTGTAGTTCTTGTAGTCCCTGTACCAGCGGTCGACGAGGTACTGGACGGCAGTGGCGAGGTTGGGGAAGTTGAGGAACGAGTCGGTGATCGTGATCCACTCGCCGTTCACGAACTCACGGGTTTCGCTGCTGGTGCCGGCGCCCTTGAGGCCGAAGGGGTTGTTGCTGCCGCCTGGCATGTGCTTGCCAAAACCGCTCTCGAGCGCCCATTGCGCTGCAACGAGCTCAGGAAAGGTGGCGCCGGCGGTTCGCGCAGCGGTGAGGACGCCGTCCCAGCTGTTCTCCACCGCGATGCCTGGCTTGTAGCCGGGGGTGGCGCGGAACAGCAGCGCGAACTCGTTGAGTTGGTCGCGGGTTAGGGCGCTTTCAAGCCAGTTCCACGCTGCGAGCTGGTGGGGTTCGTTCTTGGTGAACTTGACCGCGTCAACCAGGCGGATGGGGCGCTGGGGGCTCATTCGGGTCGCAGCCGGGAGGCGTCGGGGGCGTACCCCTGGGGTGGGGTGCGGCGAGCTGGGCGTCACTGCCGCGGAAGAAGAGGTCCGCGTTTCGGGTGATCCAGTCGCCGCTTGTGTGCTCTAAGAGCGCTCGGGCTATGGGGGTGTGGTTGAGGCTGGGGCGGTAGAACCGCGCGCTCACCTGCGGTTACGGCTGCTGTAGGGGAAGACCTCGCGCAGGATCTTCACCACCTCATGCACGATTCCGTTGCCGGCGAGGGGGGTGAAGGGGAGCACTTCGCTGATGACGAGCAGCGTGAGCGCAATGATTGCGGTGGTCTCCATAGGGGAGCCTGCGGTTCAGCTAAGTTGCCGCCGTCAACGGTCTTGCATCTCAAGCGCGCGGACCCGGCGGTCGATGTCGTTCAGCCGTTCCTTGGAATCGTTTTTGAGCTCCCGCACGTCCTCAAGGACGGTGGTGAGCCCTGTCTCGATCTTGGTGACTTGAAGGAAGAGGCCGCATAGGCCCAAGACCGCGGCAACCAGCAGCGCGGGAACCGCTTGGGCTACCCAGGGCGCGCTTTCTGCGGGGGCCGGGGCGTGAAACTCCTCTTCAGTCACCGCACGGGGGTGGGGGCGCTCGGCCTAAGTTGCCCCCGCTAAGATTCGCGCCTAGTCGTTTTTACGTCTAGGCGATACCGCAGCGGCCGGCTGTGGCAAGGCCAGTGGTGCGTGAGCCCTGGTCACCGGCCAACCTATTCAGCACGCAGAGCAGCCGTAAAACCGCTGTGCCGCAAAGGGTTTCAGGTATTGGCGTTGACAATGCTGTTGCCAATACTTGGAGTTGATGGCCCAAGCGTGAGACGCCTCAAGGACGCACAGAGGCTTGGGCTCTATCGGCCCGATGCCGAAGCAGAGCGGGAACTAGAGCACAGTAGTCGGCGAGACTAAGCAGCTGCAGGTGCTGCACTCCAGGGCAACCCTTGCGCGACTTTGGGCGCACGCTGGTCCTCGATTTGCTGCGAGAGTGCCTGGTGGATCTCTTCCACCTTTTCCTCGCCGAACTTGGCCTGCACCCAGCTCACCACTTCCGCCTCAGTGACGTTGGCGAAGGGGATCATGTTGTCCGGGTCAGCAGGATCGAGGCCCAGGCTGCCGTAGGCCGAGCTGGCGTACACCTCGTCTTCACTGCGAGCAGAGACGGTGTAATGCACCGTCTGGATCTCGCCGGTGGCAGCGAGGCGTTCGAGTTGGGCGATGTTCCAGGTGTAGGTGTCAGCCATGGGTGTAGTGGCGGTGCCTTAAGGCTAAGAGTGGTGCAACCTGTTGAACAGGCCGGTTGCCCGCCTAGTGACGTGAACTGGCCAACTTCAAATTTGAGTCAAATTAGAAGGTGACTAGAGAGTAGGTCTTAGATGCCTGCTGCGTCTAAACGAGCCCTCAAGGATTCGATCTCAGCCAACGCTTCCTGCAGCGCAGCAGTCAGCAGCGGCACCAGCTTGGACTGGTCGATGCCTTGGTAGACGGGGTTGCCGTCAGCGTCCACAGCATCCTTGGTGCCAGTTACACATTCAGGAACAACCGCTTGTGCTTCGTGAGCGAGGAAACCGTCAACGGTGGTGTCAGGATCCGCAATGAAGTTGAAGCGGTGAACCTGGAGCTGCTTGACGCGATCAGCAGCACCAGTTAGCGGGACAACGTTTTCCTTAAGGCGGTAGTCGGAGGAAGTGGCATAAGTGGTCGCAGAAGCACTTGTAGAAATAGATCCAACAATGCCGTTTCCGTTATAGAAAACCCAATGGTTGTAAGCAGAAGTTGAAGATCCAGAACTTGTCCTGTTTCCGCTGCTTGTTCCTGTAGCTACAAACCCCTCAACAGTAGCACTAGGCAAGCTTTGACAGCCAATTAATACATTCCCACCATTCGTAATCCTCATCCGCTCCGTCGGACTAGCTGACCCGTCGGGACAAGTGGAGAACACTAAACGGCCCGGCATGTCGTTAGCGCCGGGGGTGCCGTCTACTTCGGCCGCAATGAGTGCAGCGTTAACAAACTTTGTACCATCAGTCGCATCAAATGCAAGGCGTCCAATTTGATCGCCGGAATTAACAACTGTGTAAGTACCAACAGTGGCTCCTTTTGACTTTCCGAGTACAAGAGAGGGAGCGTTTACGCTATTGTCGAATCTTGCAATAAATTGACCAGCGGTTGCGGCGCTGGTTCCTAGTACTTGCAGACTTCTAGAAACTGAAGACGCATCACTAAGCGCAGTAGACGTGCCCACCAACAGCCTGCCGCTGGAGTCGATGCGGGCGCGTTCTGTGCCGGCTCCCCGAAGGATTAAGCTGCCACTACTTGCACCTGCATAAAAGTCTATGTAATTATCAGTAGAAGTAGCCGCCTGAAGCCGAATAACATTATTGCTTGCGCTGTTTTCTGCACGGAAGGTATCACTGCCCGAGCTAGGTTGAACGACATGAGTTGCGGCGCTGGGGCCCGTAGTGCCAATCCCTACACGCTGTAAGTTGTCAACAGTAACTGCCCGCAATCCTGAGGTCCAGAACGATAGCTCTGTCCATTGGCTGCTGTTATATCCGCCATATCGAATGCCGGTGCCGACTGGCTTAAGCATGGGCCAGTTTCGTATGGCCAAGTGATCCTGATCGTTGCCTGTCGTCAGATCAAGTAACGCCTGAGCACTCGAAGTCCCCAGACCTAAGCGGCCACTGGAGTCCAGGCGCATGCGCTCCGTGGAGCCTGTAGCAAATCGAATGTTTGACGATTCGCGCAACCAGAAAAACGCATCACCATCGGACCACATGCCTACGTCAAGGCCATCGGTTGCGGCCGTGCCAGTGTCGCCTGTTGTATAACGAGTAAGTGCAGCATTTCCCGCCGATGCGTTTGATACATGAATACATGTACCAGTTGTGTTCAATGTTGGACTAGATGTCCCCGCGCCCACATTTCCACTCGCATCAACAAACAACCGCCCAGTGCCATTAGTCGAGATGGCTACGTTGTTGCTGGAGGGTATATAAACGCCGTTTGACGGGGCGCTGGTGGGCAGGTTGGCCTGGTCCTGCCGCAGCGTTGGAAAGCCGCCCGCCGTGCTGCCGTCATGCACAACCACCACGTCCTTGGTGGTGTCGACCGTCAGCTCACCAACCGCACCCGTGAAGGTGTTGTGCTCGGCAGTGGTGCCGCGACGATTCTGAACTTGGGTTGCCATCAGACAAGAGCGCCGTAATCGAGCGTCCCGCTAGCGCTACCCGTGATCAGCCCATAGTCCTGGTTCGCAAAAGCGATCCGCACGATCTCATCAGACCCCTGATTGCGCTTCATGTAGATCGCGCCGTCGTAGGTGTTGATGCCAAGCTCACGCAGCTCCAGATCGCTGGTGGTGGGAACCTTGCCGGCGACGGCAGAGCTTTTGAGCTTGATCGTGTTCGCCATGTGGCGTCCGTGGGTGGCTATCTAGCCGGACGCACTAGCTTTCCGGGCGCATCAGTAGCTGCCGCCGTCCAAGGTGATGCCATCAATCGCGCCGCCGGTGATGTTCACGTTGTTGGCGTTCTGGGTGCTCATCGTGCCCAGACCGCTGATGTCGGTGTTGGGGATGGTCGCCGAAGCGGTGAGGGCGCTGGTGCCAGAGCCTTTGACGTAGCCGGTGAGGGTCGCGGCACCGGTGCCGCCGTACTGCACGCCAATGGTGCTGGCGTTCCACACACCGCTGGTGAGGGTGCCAACAGAGGTCAGGCTGGAGCCAGTGACACCGCTGCCGAGCGTGCTGCCGCTCAGCACGTTGGCGCCATTGATGCGATAGACCTTGCCGCTGGCTAGGTCAATGTCCTCGCTGGATGTCCAGCTGTCGGTGGCATTGATCCAGTTAAAGGTTTTGTCGGTTGCACCTTTCAGGGTGATACCACCACCATCAGCTGTGGAGTCCGTGGGCGAGGCCACGTCGCCCAGGATGATGTTCTTGTCATCGACAGCGAGCGTGGTGCTGTTGATCGTGGTGGTGGTGCCGTTGACGGTCAGATCACCACCGACGACCACGTTGCCGGTCGTGGTGAAGGCGCCGATGGTGGCAGCACTGAGATCGACAGTGCCGGTGAAGGTCTTGTTGCCGCTGATCGTCTGAGCGGTGTCCAGTGTGGCGAACGCACCGGCGCCACCGATCTTGATGATGCTCGTGGCGCTGCCACCTGCACCGCCAGTGCCGGTGCCGTAGTGCAGAACAGCGTTGCCCTCGCTAAAGGCAAGCTCCGCATTGGCCAGGCTCGTCGGTGCGCTGCTCCCCGTCGAGCGCTTAATGCGGATGGTGTTGGCCACGGCTACCGGCAAGACACTGCGTTGCAGCTAGGTTTCCGGTCAGAAGTTGCCGCCGTCCGTCAGGGTGATGACGGTGTTGA
>Ga0315902_10001129_pt1 | contig 43331 bp, 33 predicted proteins | sample LakEriMetagenome_9_FD_203523 | JGI IMG/M metagenome (GOLD analysis project Ga0315902, IMG submission 203523) | Freshwater fungal communities from buoy surface, Lake Erie, Ohio, United States - Buoy 12 MA117 | ecosystem: Environmental > Aquatic > Freshwater > Lake > Lake biofilm | place: USA...
CGGCGGCGGCGGGGCCCCGGTGCTTGCCGTGATGACAATGAATGTAAACCGGTCCATCACTCTCGCGCATCACGCGGACCAGCGCCAACCGGGCCCGCTCGGGAAGACCATCGTACCCGATCGGAATGTGCACATAGCGCAAGCCCCGTTCCCGCGCCAACTCGACCTGTGGCCGGGCCCCATCCACACTGACGATGGTTTTCACTCCCAATGTCACAAGACTCTCGAACGCTTCGCGTCCCTGAGGTTCACTGCCGGAATAAACCTGGGCAGAGACCCGAAACACATTGTGCAGACCGGCGGGTTCGGGATTGAGCCGCATGGTCAAGGGGGCGACAGTTCCCCGATCCTCCGTGGGATGATCTGCAACCGGGGTTCCCCCAACCGGCTGTTCACTCGGCTGCCCGGAGGAAACCACTTGCGGTGCTGCCGGACGAGTGGATTCGCCCTCCGGGCGCAGACACCCCCCGAACAGCAGTGCGGCCACCAGAAGCACGCCAACTCGCGGGCAACCCGACCAGTCCATGAGGCGATGACCATCCAAATGCGGCAGGAGGAATCACACAACGCGAGACACGACCGACACCACCGCGCAACATACTGCAGAACCAGACCTGCAGCCAACGGGGAGAACCTTGATTTGAAGATCGCGACCCGTCCGCGATTTGTCTATTCGCGGACTGTCGGTGCGCGGTCACAGGCTGCAATGGCGCGACGACTCATCCCCAGAAGAAAACCGGGGCCCCCCCGCGTCATCAACTCGTGATCGTCAGGTCTTCTGCTTCCTCTTGGCGCTCTCGGAAGATTTCCCCCGTCCTCTCTTTCGACTTGGCAGTTTCACGCCTGAATCCTGAAAGGCCCCGGGAGTCATCAGCGAACCAACAAGACGAGGTTTTCGGGCCCTCAATCTCTTCCGACCATGCCCCGGTCGGACTGAGTCCGCAAACTTCCAGTCCCCGGCATCTTCGGCACCCCGTTGGAGGGTTGTTTCCTGCCGCGCGGCATGGCCGATGAAGGTGAGACACCGGTCAGAAAGTGACCATCGAGTGCTCTTCCCCAGATCACCAAGGTCTCATGTGTCCCGCGTTGCGTTGGCGTCCACCCCAGCCGTACCCCCTTCCCAGCGACCATCCCCTGGGGTTCCACGCGGTTGCGGACACCAGGATACCAGGGACTGGTTTTGTCTCCGATTGACCTCACTTTGCGCAGGACTGGGCTTGTATTGATTTTGGCGAATGAAGTAAGAGAGGACGATATTCCAGAACAGAACTGCAAACACGCGGTGATGAGGCATCCAGGGACGGATGCACGCTGTTCGGCCCATCTTCTGGTCACGGCGTGATTTCAAGGACGAAACGATCTGCTCTCGGGGCCGCCGGCGCTGGTCGACAGTCGTCTCCTCGCGCCTGTCGCAGTACTGTGCCGAACGCATTCCCCAAACTGGCGTTATATCCCAATTTCGCCGATGGAACTGGGTTCACGGTTGCCGCGCGGTTCAGTCCGGGACTGGCCGTTGGTGCACGGCGCATCTTTCCGGCTCTGGGCGAACGTCTCGAAACTGGCTCGCCGTCCTCGAAGGCCGCCGCTGGCCAGAGTTCGCCCCACTTCTGTTCCAGACCACAGACCCTGCTGTCGCGCGGCGACACGAGCGGTTCTTGTTCGAGTCTCCCAACTCTGTCCATCCCCCAAGGCCAAACTCCATGATGTCCCGCTGCGAGGAAGAAGTGGCGGGCCCTGCCCTGCCAGGTTTGAGTCTGGTACTTCCCGCCCATAACGAAGAACCGGTCATCGCCCAGGCGATTGCCGAAGCCTGTGAGGCTCTGGATGACCTGGGGGTGCCCCACGAAATCCTCGTTGTCGACGATGGCAGTCGCGATGCGACTCTGCAGGTTGCGCACGCGGCGGCCGCGAATCGTCCACAGGTGCGCATCATCTCGCTCGTCCAAAATGTGGGTTATGCCGAGGCTCTGCGCAGCGGGTTCCGGGCCGCGCGATACGAGCTGGTCGCCTTCACCGATGCCGACTGCCAGTTCGACCTGATGGACCTGGGAAAGCTGTTGGAGCTGTGCCAAACGCACGACATAGCCTGCGGCGAACGAGCCGATCGCCAGGACCCGTGGCGGCGCAAGGTGTACTCGAAGGGATTCAACATTCTTGCCCGGGCTCTGCTGGGAACCCAGGTGCGAGATTGCGACTGCGCGTTGAAGATCTTTCGCCGCGACTGGGTCAATTCGGCCGGTTTGACCTGCCAGGGATTCTTCTTCAACGCCGAGCTGTTGTGCCGGGCCCGTCAGGACGGGCTGACCATCGGAGAAGTGCCAGTCATCCATCGACCCCGGCCGGCCGGTGACAGCAAGGTCTCCATCTGGCACATTCCCCCCGTCCTGAAGACCTTGGTGCAATTCTGGTGGTCCCGGGCGCTCTTTGCCCCCCCCACCTCCGCCGCCCAGACACAACGCGACACCCGGTTGGGGCTGCCGGAACTCGGCTTTTGCCTGCTGCTGGTGATGCTGGCTGGTCTGATGTGGGCCCGCCTGCGGTTTCCCCTGATGGATCCCGATGAAAGCCGATACGCCCAGATCGCCCAGGAAATGGTGGTCACAGGGAATTGGCTGGTGCCGAAACGGCTGGGGCAACCCTACCTCGACAAACCGCCGCTGTTGTATTGGACAACCGCCATGGCCTTTCGGGGTCTGGGCATCTCGGAGGCGACGGTTCACCTCATTCCGGCGCTGGCGTCGCTGATCACGGTCTTTTCCACATTCCTGCTGGGGCGTCGGCTGGTGGGGAGCGTGGGGGCAGCGGTGGGCAGCCTCTTGCTGCTCTGTTCCGCCGGTTTCCTGCTGAGCGGGCGATTTCTCTTTATGGATTCGCTGCTGACCAGCTGGACAACACTCGGGTTCCTGGCCGCCCTGGTGGCGGTCCGTACCCCTCGGGTCTCGTGGGGACTGTGGCTGCTGTCGGCCATCGCCTGTGGCTTGGGAATCCTCACCAAGGGACCGATCGCCCCCGTCCTGATCGCCACCCCCGTGGCCGCGTCACTCTGGCTGACCGGGCGGATCACCCAGCTCAGCTGGAAACTGCTCGCCTCCTATGCAGCCATGGTGCTGGCCATCGCGCTCCCCTGGTTCATTGCCCTCGCGTGGGCCGAGCCGGGTGCCCTGACCGAATTTGTCTGGAAACACCACGTCGAGCGGTTCGTCTCAGGGCTCGAACATGCCGAACCGGTCTGGTTCTTCATTCCCGTGGCGTGCGTCGCGATGCTCCCCTGTTCAATTCTCTGGCCTGCGACCTGGGCCTTCTTTGCGAGCCGTGAGCAGGCAGTCCGTGCCCGCCGCGACTGGGATGTGGGGAGCCTGCTGTTGGGAGCAGGCTGGGTCTTCCTGCTCTTCTCGGTCGCACGCTGCAAGCTGCCTCCCTACATCCTGCCGATGGTTCCTCCCTTGTGCCTTGTCATGGGGGTGGCCGTCTGGGGAATCATTGAGGGATGTTCCCACCAGAAGTTTGTCACCTATGTCCGGCTGCATTCGCCCCGGGATTTGTGCCTGCTGCTCACTCTGGCCGTACCGGTGGCCGCCTCGATCGATGCGGTGTTGTCCGCCGGCCTGGGCGGGGCGAACTGGTTGGCCTGGGGATTGCTGGCGGTGGTGGGAACAGGCCTGCTGATGCCGCGGACATGGTCCCGGCACACGGTCCCAACCCGCTGGATCGCCGCCGCCAGCTTCGCGCTCCTCGCCATGATCTCCACGACGTTCGACTTCTATCCCCGCATCGCCCTCAGCCGCTCCTTCATTCATCCGCTGCGCCAGGTCTGCCCCCAGGAACTGGCCGACAAGGTTCCCGTGGTCAGTGTGGGACTCTCCCGGGAAATTGATTCCCTTTCGTTTTATTATCCCAGACTTTCGCTGGCTGTGTTCGATCAATGGTCGGTCTCTGAAGCAGTCCACAGCTTGCCCGACCGTGGACAGATCCTGCTGCTCATCGACGAAAGTCTGGTCGATGAATTTCTGCGGGACTCCGGAGGGGAGACGAACCTGCGTGAGGTCGCCCACATTCATCCCTGCCGGGTGTTTGAAAGCCTGCCCCGCGACAGAGTGGCTGAGACGGTAACCGCCGCTCATGCGGATTCGACCACCGACGATGCTCCCTTGATCCGCCAGACGTCCGCAACCCGCTGACGTCTGGCTGACAGCCACGGCCCTGGCAGTCGACACCACGCAGTGGTCCCGTGAGGTCAACCGCCAGGTCTGTTTTTGGCGATCAGCGATTTGCTCTGCGCGCGTTCCGGTGCAGCAGACCAACGTGCTTCACTGCGAAACGACGGTCCTCTTGGTCGGAAGGAATCGGTCCGTTCGAACGGGCCGATTCGGGCGAGCCGCAAATTCCGCACGACTCGGGACTCCAGTTCAAGTCGTCGGAAACCGGCACCGAATCGCCCCCGGTGTGCAACCCTGATGTGGGGGAACAGGGCTCCGGCGACGCTGTCCCCCCGAAGAGCGTCATACTGGCACCCGACACTCTGTTGCCGCGTCTCGCGCTGTCGCCAGGTTTCAATCGTGCGGCAGGATCAGTTTTGACTGGGGATGGTTGGCGAAACCCCAGTCGGAGGGGTGATACGCGATGGCCAGCTCGGGAGTCTCTTGCCGGTCCCCCGACACGACGACGCTGCGCAGACAGCGGTCGAGAATGCCGGTGGTCAACAATGTTCGCTCGATGGGATAGACCGCGTGACCGCGGCGAATGGTTGCCTCGAACGCTTCCAACAGGTACGAAAAGTGACCGAAAACTCCCCAGTCCTGCAGCTTGAACCAGCAGGCCCGCGGCTGACGCTCGCCCTGCAACCGGCAGGCGAATGCGAAACCGCCGGAAATTCCCGCTGCCATGATCACGGCTGACCGCAGTCCGTCGCCGTGCTCCAACAGATAGGCTGCCGGCTGGTAACGGGGACTGTCGAACTCGGCCGCCAGGGGGTCCCAGGAGTTCGGGTCTTTTCGCCCCGGCATGGTCTGCAGGGCCGCAGCGAAAAGTTCGCTCGACCAACGCCCTGCCCGCTCGGTTGCCCGGATCTGCCGTCCCAGCGCGACTTCCACCGACGTGACTCCGGCTTCCCCCCCGCGCCGCCGTTCGAGCATGCACTCGTGCGTCTCCAGAGCATGGAAGCCGTAGTCTTCCAACGGGCCATACCCAATCGTCAGTGCCTCTTCGATCTCGCAGTTGCGCGGAAGTTCCAGCACCGGCAAACGCCAGGTGAGTGGCAGCGACGAGCCTGCCAGCAGGGGAATCTTCCGGTCCCGGGCGGTCTCGACCATGGCCCGCGCATCGGCCCAGCGGTAGGCCAGGTGCTTGTCATTGAAATACGGCACAACCTGTCCGCACCGGTCGAAGGCCGCCACGGCCTCGTCAAAAAACCGCCGGCGGGGATACATCTTCTGGCGCGTGTCGGGAGTCAGGGGGTAATTGCCATGTTCGGCCACTCCCAGCACCCCCGCCACCTGCACCTGGTTGGTTCCGAGGGTGATCGCCTCGTCAATCGACCGGCACAACCGGACGCCATGTTTCTCGGCGAGCATCCGGCTGATGTCATGCTCGTGCTCCTGCTCGACATACATCGACACCAGCTTGAGTCCCGAGCGGGGGGCGTCGCTGTTCCGCTGGTACCCCTCGAGGATCTTCGAGACGATCACATCGGCATGGCTGACGGGATAATACGCGGTGACCAGCGCGGTCACCGGGAGAGGTTCGGCATTTTGCGACTGCGATGCAGTGAAACCAGCGGCTGATGCCGCGAATTGGCCAGCCAACAGCCCCACACTTCGCCGCAGAAATTCCCGACGTCCCGGAGTGGGCTTCCTAAAATCCGGCGACTGCAACAAACCACCACCTCTCAGCTGGCAACAGCGACCCCGAAGTACTCCCGGCGTGATTCGAACACGCGACCGACGGATTAGAAATCCGTTGCTCTATCCAGCTGAGCTACGGGAGCAGGAACTGCAGGGGCCGGCGGTCTCGGGTAGAAGAGCGACCCGACCCCTCCTTTCAGAAGTCTACCGTCTCCTGCGGGGAACGACTACTTTGCCTGTCGGCTGTTGCAGACAGACACCCGGGGCCATGCTCCGGTTCACGCTGGTCCCCCGGGTTGGGTGGGGGGGAACCGGCAGGTGGTCCGATTGTTGCAAGGGAGTGGTGCGATGGCGGCGGGTTATGTGTTGGCGGTGCTGGCCTCGGCACTCTGGGGGCTGACGTACTGCCTCGACGAACGGCTGCTGGAGGGGCAGTCCTTCTACCGGCTGTACTACCTCCACACGCTGGGGGGGCTCGCGGTGACCGCGCCACTGCTGTGGTGGCGGGGAGAATCGCTGCTCCCACTGGCCACACCCCTCCCAGGGGACTCAGCCGGCAGTCCCTCCTGGCTGATCATTGTGACCATGCTGGTGGCCACCATTGCCGCCTTGTCGATTCTCAAGTCGATCCAACTGCTGGGGGCCCAGCGGGCGGCGGTCTTCGAGATTTCGTACCCGCTCTTCGTCGTGTTGTTCGGGGCACTGCTGTTTGGTCAGACCATTTCCCCCCGCGTGCTGCTCGGCGGACTGCTGATCTTCGCCGGGGCGTTCATCATCATGAAGTCGGAAGGCTGACGGGAGCGGGCGGAATTCGCGGAGACGAGAGCCGGGCGGGGAGCGAAGTCCAGCGTGTCGGCAGTCTTCAGCGCAATCGGAACCGACCTCCGCAGAGCTGATCGTCAGACAATTCAGACCTGCGGCCGGAAGAAGATCCCCCTGCTCTGTTCCCGGTGGGGCTCAGTCAGTCTTCAGCGTGCCGTCGCGAATGGTCAGTACAAAGTCACCCGGTTCGATGTGACTGCGGTCATGCGTGACCACGACGATGGTCGAGCCATGCTGGTCGCGCAGTTGCCGGAGGTGGCGGTAGATCTCGGCCCCCGAGGTGGAATCGAGTTCCCCGGTTGGCTCATCTCCGAGGACCAGCAGCGGCCGCTTCAGCAGGGCGCGGGCGATGGCGACACGCTGCTGTTCTCCCCCTGAGAGCTGGTTGGGCCGGTGGTCGAGCCGTTTGGCGAGTCCCACCTGGGTCAGCAGTTCCACGGCCTGGCGGCGCAGATCGGCTGAGATTCCCTGGGGCAGAAAGGGGACCAGCACGTTGTCGACAGCCGAGAGATTCCCCAGCAAGTTGAAGTTCTGGAAGATGAACCCCACTTCACGCCGCCGGAATTCATCCCGCTCGCGATGGGAGAATTGAGTCAGCGGCCGGCCAAACACGCTGATGTGTCCCGAGTCGGGGCGGTCGAGCCCTCCCAGGAGGTACAGCAGGCTGCTCTTACCGCTGCCGGACGGGCCAACGATGAAGCTGAGACGTCCCTGGGGAATCTGACAGGTGAGGCCCCGCAAGGCCCGGACCTCGTCGACCCCCCGGCGGTAGGTCTTCACCACATTTGTCACATCGATGCAGGGACGATTGGCAGTCGAGGCATCAGCCACGGCGAATTGCCTCCATCGGGGCCATGCGGGCCGCCCGCAGGGCGGGATACAGCCCGGCCAACATTCCCAGCACACAACTGAACAGCAGGCTCGCCACCAACAGTTTGGGGCTGGCGTAGAGATGAATGCGGGTCGGGAAGCGGGCATTCACCGCGTGGGTGGCGACCCAACCTACGAACGCCCCCAGCACTCCCCCGCCCAATCCCAGCAACGCACTCTCGCAGCCAATCAGGGTCAACACATTCCCCGACGACCAGCCATTCGCCTTGAGAATTCCGAACTCAATGATCCGTTCCGACACACTCATCAGCATCGTGTTCACAATCCCGACAAACGCGATGGTGATGCCGATGGTGGTCATGATCGCCAGGAACAGGTCGAGGTCGGCGGTGAATTGCTGGACCTGGTCGGACCAGTCTTCCGGGCTGCGGATCTCAATGGGAGCCTCTCCGGGAGATGACTGGGAGGGCTTGGTTTCTCCCCCGGCAGCGAGGGCCGCCTTCGCGAGGGGTGCCAGAGACTTGAGTGCTGGGTTGTCTCCCGCCAGATCGAGCGCCTGGTCGAGGGTCGGTTGCCAGGCCCCGGGACCCCGGTTCGCCAGCTGGGCATTGATGCGGTCGGCGATGTCGGCATAGCGGACGGCCGCCTGGGGCTCGACATAAAAGTTGCAGACGGTGTCGGTGCCGACTTTGCCCATCTCGCGAGCCAGTTCGATGTCGATGATGATGGCGACGTCGAGAAACAGCGACTTGGTGTCGTAGATGCCCACGATCTCGAGCAGTTTGCCGTCGACCTTGAGGGTATCTCCCACCTCGCGGTGATGTTCCTCGGCGATCCCTTTCGAAATCACACAGTGCTGGGTTTTGCGGTCCTCGACGGTCAGGTACCGCCCCGCCACGATCTTCTCGCGGTAGATGCTGTACAGCAGCCGGTCGGCCCGTTCGAGATCGGAACCGAAGAGGAACCGGGGGGGACTGATCGCCGCTTTGCCATCGACGAGGTGGGCGCGGGCCCAGACCTCGGGATGCACCACATGCACACCCTCAATGGATCCCAGTTCGGCATCCCATTCGGCCGGCAGGCGGGAAAACAGGGGGATGGGCGCTCCGGGCTGGATGATCACCAAACCGGGCATCTTGCCGAAGGTCGATTGGACGGTGTCCTGGATTCCCTCGGCCACCGAGAACAGCCCCACCATGCCGGCGATCGCGACCGTGAGGCCACACAGGGCCAGGGCACTGCGCAGCGGCCGACTGAGAAGATTGCGAAAGGCGAAGTGGAACATGGCACGAATTGTAGTGGGTCGGGAGAGGCTGTCGAGGAGGGGGGCGGCGAGGCTGCTGGATTCCCCACCGGGAGCCCCGTAAAATTTCGTTTGCTCTCCCGTTCATTCCACTGCAAGTCTGGGCATGCCACTCGACCCGTACAAGACCCTGGGCGTCTCGAAAACCGCCTCGGAAGACGAAATCCGCAAGGCCTACAAAAAACTCGCGCGCACCTACCACCCCGACATTGACCCGTCGAAAGAAGCCGCCGCGAAGTTCCAGCAGGTCCAACAGGCGTACGAGATTCTTTCCGACAAACAGAAACGGTCCAATTTCGACCAATTTGGCTCAGCGGATGGCCCGGCGTTCAATCCACGCACCCCACCCGGAGGCGGTTGGGGGGGTGGAGGAGGGGGGCCGGGCGGCTTTCCCTTCGATATGGAAGAAATCTTCCGGGGAATGCGGGGGGGTGATGGCCGGGGTACACGGAATCCGTTTGGGGGCGGGTTCGGTGTTCAGGACGGCCAGGATCAGGACATCGAGATCAACGTCCCGTTCCTCGTGGCGGCCGAGGGGGGGAACTACGACCTGTTCCTGCAGCGCGGCAACCGCGACGAGCACCTGGTCGTGAAGATTCCCGCCGGGGTCGACACAGGGAAGATCATTCGCCTGGCGGGGCAGGGCTATCCGGGACAGGGGGGTGGCCGTCCGGGAGATCTGCTGGTGCGGGTGGTGGTCGAGAAGCATCCCTGGTTCCGGCGGGAGGGGCGCGACCTGATGGTCGAAGTTCCCCTCACGCCCACCGAGGCCGCCCTGGGAGCCAAGGTTGAGGTTCCCACGCTGGCCGAGGGAAAGATGGACGTCACCATTCCCCCGGGGACGTCATCGGGGAAGAAGCTGCGGCTCAAGGGGAAAGGGGTCCTGTTCCACGCCACCAAGACCCGCGGTGACCTGTACGCCATCATCAAGATCGTGCTGCCCCCCACACTCTCTTCCAAGGCCCAGGAGCTGTTGAAGCAATTGGGTGAGGAAGCTCCGTTCAATCCCCGGAGTGGTTTATGGTAACCCGCCGCGTGGTGCTGGAAACCAGCGTGGTCACCCTCGCATTGGCGGGGATGGATTCCGGCTCGCCATTGCACGCCCAGCAATCCGGTGACCAGCCCACGGCTGAGAGGGGAGCGCCAGTCCAACCCGAGATCGAGGTTCTCCCCGCGAACCCATCTTCCTCTTCCGGGAAGCCTGACGATCGGTCCAGCCGCATCGCCACGGCCGCATTTTTACTGCTGATGGGGATTGTGACCCTGGGGGTGCTGCTGCTGGCGACGGTGCTGCTGCTGGGAAGCCGCGCCCGCAGGCTGGTTCGTCAGCCGTTGCCCGAGGTTCCCCCGCAGGATCCCGACTGGTTCCTGCGGAAGAAGCTGGAACCTCCGGACGTGTCGCCCCCTGCGTCCGAGAGTTGACGTCGGATGCCAGACGCCCGTTTTCCCAAACCCAGGCACCTGCGGCGTCCGGCCGAGTTCGACCGGGTCTACGCCCAGCGCTGCACCGCCCGGAACACCCAGATTCTGGTGTTTGCCGCGTTGTCGGATCAGGGCCCCCGCATCGGCCTGAGCGTGGGGCGCAAGCATGGAGGCTCGGTGGTCCGCAGCCGGATCCGGAGATTGCTGCGGGAAGCCTTCCGCCAGACCCAGTCCGACTGGCCTCCCGACTGTGACTTTGTGCTCGTTCCGCAGGACGCCAAAGAACTCACGGTGGCCGAATTGCGGGCCAGCCTTCCCCAATTGGCCCGCGATGCCGCCCGCCGGGCCCGCAAAAAGGGACCGGTCGAGACTCCGGTCATCCCCAAGCCGAAAAAACGCGGGAAGTCCCGCTGATGGATGGCCCTTTTGACCGGCGGGAGGCCTGGGTCTGGCTGCGTCAGCTACCGGCCAGCCTGCTGATCGGACTGGTGCGCGTCTACCAATTCACGCTCAGTCCGCTCATCGGTCGCAGCTGCCGGTTTGAACCGTCATGCAGCCACTACTTCATCGCCTGTGTACAACAGGACGGAGCCTGGCGGGGGCTGTGGCGAGGACTCCAACGGATCGCCCGCTGCCACCCGTTCCATCCCGGGGGATATGATCCTCCCTGACCCGCCACGGGAAGAACGCCCTGTGGACATGCTGTGTTGCGGGAGTCTTGCATCACCCCTGTCTGGCGGGGCCAACTAAGGGTTCTCTTTCAACTCCCGGCAGATGGCCGCGAGCTGTTCCAGGGCCGCCTCGGGGGAGAGTTGCCGGGGATTGATTCCCCGGAGCGTTTCGAGCACCGGGTGTTCGACCACCTTGAAGAGCTGCAGCTGGCGTTCCCGGCGGGGGGGAGTCGGAGGTTCGCGGGGGGGGACGTTGGGCCGCCCCGCGGCATCGTGATGCTCGGCCTCGAGGGTGTTCAGGATCACGCGGGCCCGCTCGATGACCCGGGGGGGAATGCCGGCCAGCCGGGCGACGTGGATCCCATAGCTCTTGTTGGCCGCCCCCGGCACGATCTTGTGCAGGAACGCGACCCCATCCCCCTGCTCGCGGACCGCCACATTCCAGTTGCGGACCTCGGGCAGCGACTGGGACAGCTCGGTCAGTTCGTGGTAGTGGGTTGCGAAGAGGGTCCGGCTCTGGGCCGTATCGTGCAGGTATTCCGTCACTGCCCACGCGAGCGAGATCCCGTCGTAGGTGCTGGTCCCCCGCCCGATTTCGTCGAGCACCACCAGACTGCGCGGCGTCGCGCCATGCAGAATGCGGGCGGTCTCAGTCATTTCGACCATGAAGGTACTCTGCCCGCGCCCCAGTTCGTCGCTGGCTCCTACCCGGGCGAAGATGCGGTCCGCCAGGCCAATGCGCGCCGATTGGGCGGGAACGAACGACCCAATCTGCGCCAGAATGGTCAACAGCGCCGTCTGCCGGATGTATGTGCTTTTCCCCGCCATGTTGGGGCCAGTGATGATTTCAATCCGGCCGTGGGATCCCCCCAACAGGGTGTCATTGGGAACAAACTGTCCCGGGGGCTGCAGCTTGTCGAGCACCGGGTGCCGGCCTTCGCGAATCTCCAGCACCGGGTCATCGGTCAGTTCGGGACGGCAGTAATTGCGCTGCAGCGCCAGCGTTGCCAATCCGGCCAGGACATCCAGTTCGGCCAGCGCCTCGGCGGTCTGCTTGAGACGGGCCCCCTGGGCGGCCACCCCCTGCCGCAGCGTGGCGAACAATTCCTGTTCGAGACTCTTCGACCGCTCCTCGGACCGCAGCACTTTGTCTTCGTGCTCTTTCAACTGCGGCGTAATGAACCGCTCCTGGTTTTTCAGCGTCTGCTTGCGGATATAGTCGGACGGGATGGGGGTCTTGGCGGCCTGGGCCGCGGTGATTTCCAGGTAATATCCAAAGACCTTGTTGAAGCCCACTTTCAGGCTCGGGATGCCGGTCCGCTCGATTTCCTCCGCCTGATAGCGGGCGATCCATTCCTTGCCCCCGCGCGCCAGGTCGCGCAGTTCATCGAGCAGCGGGTGGAAACCGGGGCGGATGAGCCCGCCATCCAGAAGGTTGGCCGGGGGTTCGTCGACCAGCGCCGCCTCGATGGGACCGCGTACATCCTCACATGGATCAATCCGGTCGCGCAGTCCCTGGAGGCCAGAACTCTGGCATCCCTGCAGCCGGTCGCGCAGGGCGGGGAGCAGGGCCAGCGTATTGGCGAGGAACCGCAAATCGCGCGGGCTCGACCGGCCGGTCGCCACACGGGCGGTCAGGCGGGCGAGATCGTACATCCCACCCAGCATCTCACGCAGTTCGCGTACAAACGCCGCCTGCTCATGCAATTCCTGGACGGCGTCGAGCCGGGTCTCGAGGGCCGCCCGGTCGGTCAGCGGATTCGACAGCCACTCGGCGAGCAGGCGGGCCCCCATCGCGGTCTGCGTCTCATCGATGGCGAACAACAGCGACCCGGCCCGCCCTCCATCCCGCAGGGTGCGGGTCAGTTCGAGCGACCGGCGGGTCGCCTCGTCGATCAACAGGGTCGCGCCCGGACGGAACGGCTCCAGCCGCTCGATATGCGGCAGGGCGCTCTTCTGGGTCTCCTGCACGTACTCGAGCAGCACTCCCGCCGCGACGAGAGCGGGGGTGTCAACGCCGTCCCACCCGAACCCCTCGAGGCTGCGCACGCCAAAATGGGTCTGCAAAACCTCCAGGGCATGGGTAACCCCATAGCACCAGAGGGCGCGATCGGTCAGCAGCATGCGCCCGGGGGTGGGCTGACCCCGGCCGGGCATGGTCAGTCCCAGGGTCTCCGCCAGCGGGGCCAGCCGGGGGTCATCTTCGGGAACGAGGCACTCGGCCGGCTGCAGCCGGCCAATTTCATCAATCAACTGGGCGTGGGGAATCTCACTGGCGAGGAACCGTCCGGTCGACAGTTCCAGCCACGCCAGCCCCGCTCTGTCGCGCTGCCAGCAGACACAGGCGAGAAAATTGCTTTCACGCGGATCGAGGAGGGCGTCGTCGGTGAGAGTGCCGGGGGTCACCACCCGCGTCACCTCGCGCCTCACAATTCCCTTCGCCTGGGCCGCGTCCTCCATCTGCTCGCAGACCGCCGCCCGGTATCCGGCCTGGATCAGCCGGCGGAGATAGTTGTCGAGCTGATGAAAGGGAAAACCCGCCATCGGGATCGGATTGGTCGAACCCTTGTCACGCGTGGTGAGGGTGATTCCCAGCGCGCGGGCCGCATCCTGGGCGTCTTCGTAAAACAACTCGTAGAAGTCACCGATGCGAAACAGCAGCATCGTACCCGGGTGCTGCGCCTTCACCTCGAGGTAGCGCTGCATCGCGGGGGTAGGCTGACGATCGGCACTCATGGCTTGGTGAGAAATTCGCGTCCAGAAGGTCGTGAGCGGAAATCAGAAACTCTCAGGACTGGCCAGGTCATCGCTGCAGGACGACCGGTGGCGGTCCACCAACACAAGGGCCGCGGGAACGGATCGAAGCCCCCGCGGCCGAATGCCCTCCCGTCTTCGCGGCCCGGGATCTCGCCCACGCGGGCGAGATCCTGTCTGCGAAAGACACCCCTTATTCTTCGCTGGCCCGCAGCTTGGCGAGAACGCCATAGTCTTCGAGCGTGGTTGTATCCTGAACCCGCTCGCGTCCCGCGGCAATGTCGCGCAGCAGCCGTCGCATGATCTTGCCGGAACGGGTCTTCGGGAGGGCGCTGGTGAAGCGGATCATATCGGGGGTCGCCAGTGCTCCGATCTGCTTGCGGACGTGCTCTTTGAGCTGCTGCTTGAGAGCGTCGTCACCATCGCCGGTGGTCAGGGTCACGAAGCAGCAGATGCCTTCCCCCTTGATCTCGTGGGGGAACCCGACGACGGCCGACTCGGCCACCAACGGATGCGAGACCAGGGCGCTTTCGACTTCCATCGTGCTCAGGCGATGCCCCGAGACGTTCAAGACGTCGTCGACGCGGCCCATCACCCAGAAGCAGCCGTCTTCATCCTGGCGGGCCCCGTCCCCCGCGAAGTAGCAGCCGGGGATCTCGCTGAAGTAGGTCTTGAGGAACCGGTCGTGATCGCCGTAGAGGGTCCGCAGCATCGAGGGCCAGGGCTGCTTCATCACCAGCAGGCCGCCGGTGTTGGCGGGCAAGGCCTCCCCTTCCTTGGTGACAATCTCGGGAACCACCCCGGGCAGCGGGCGGGTGCAGCTGCCGGGCTTGGTGGTGGTGGCTCCGGGAAGCGGGCTGATCATGATCGCCCCCGTCTCGGTCTGCCACCAGGTGTCGACGATCGGGCAGCGCTCGCCGCCAATCACCTTGTGGTACCACATCCACGCCTCGGGATTGATCGGCTCGCCCACCGAACCCAACAGCCGCAAGCTCGACAGGTCGTACTTGTTGGGCCAGTCGTCTCCCCAGCGGATGAAGCTGCGGATGGCGGTGGGGGCGGTATAGAAGATGGTGACCTTGTACTTTTCGATCAGTTCCCAGAAGCGGCCTTCGTTGGGCCAGTTGGGAGCCCCCTCGTACATCATCACCGTGGTGCCGTTGGCCAGGGGACCATAGCAGACGTAGCTGTGCCCGGTGATCCACCCCACGTCGGCGGTGCACCAGTAGGTGTCTTCGTCCTTCAGATCGAAGACCCACTTCGAGGTCATCATCGTCCCGAGGGTGTAGCCCCCCGTGGTGTGCAGCACTCCCTTGGGCTTCCCGGTGCTGCCCGAGGTGTAGAGGATGAACAGCGGATGTTCGCTGTCGAGCGAGGCGGGTTCGCACTCGGGAGGGGCTTCGGCCATCAGGTCGTGCCACCAGTGATCGCGCCCCGGCACCATCTGCACCGGGGTACCTGTGCGACGCAGCACCACCACCTGGCGGACCGAGGGAGACTTCTCGAGGCTCACATCGACCGCCGACTTGAGTTCAACCTCCTTGCCGCGACGCCAGCCCCCGTCGGCCGTGATGACCACCTTGGCCTGGGCGTCGTTGTTGCGCTCGGCGACGGCATCGGCGCTGAAGCCGCCGAAGACGATCGAATGCACCGCCCCAATGCGGGCACAGGCCAGCATGGCGACGATGATCTCGGGAACCAGCGGCATGTAAATGGTGACACGGTCACCGGCAACCACCCCCAGGCTCTTCAGCACGTTCGCGAACTTGCACGTCTCGCGATGCAGGTCGAGGTAGGTGAGCACGCGGGTGTCGCCCGGCTCTCCCTCCCAGATGATGGCCGCCTTGTTGCGGCGCCAGGTCTTGAGGTGCCGGTCAAGGCAGTTGTACGAGGCGTTGAGCCGGCCCCCCACGAACCACTTCGTGTTGGGCATCTCTCCTTCCATCACCTTGTTGAAAGGTTCGAACCAGTCGAGGTTGGTCGACATCGAGCCCCAGAACGAGACCGGGTCATTCTTCGCCTGCCACCACAGCTCTTCGTACTCGGCATCCGTCTTCACATGCGCCTGGGCGGCGAATTCGGCGGGAGGGGGAAACTTGCGGGTTTCCTGCAGAACGCTGGTGATGTTGGTGGAAGACATGAGGCACAGGCTCCACGGGAGAAACAGGCGACGGGGAGAGCAGGACAAGGCCGCGGCAGGGGCTTGGGCGCTGCCCGGAACCGCGGCCGAACAGGTTGGCTTGGGGCGAGACTACATCTCGCCGCCATCACGGTTCGACCACCACGGCAGGCTGACCCCGCCATCGATGGTGAGCGTGCTGCCGGTCATATAGTCGCAGTCGGGACTCAGGACGAAGGTGATGGCCCCGGCGATTTCCTCGGGAGTTCCCATCCGTCCCCAGGGAAGCTTCGATGCCCCGCTGCTGATCTGGTCTTCACTGAAGAACTTGCGTTCCCCCGGGGTGTCGATCCATCCCGGGTGCACGATGTTGACCCGCACCCGGTGCGGAGCCAGTTCAATGGCGGCCGTGCGGGCCATGTGGTCGATGGCCGCCTTGGCCATGTTGTAGGCCATCGCGGTGGGAATGGGGATGACCGCATGGGGCGAGCTGACCACCACGATTGAGCCCCCCTTCCCCTGCTTGACCATCTGTTGGGCACTGGCGCGGACGCCGAAGAACGCCCCCCACATCGTCACGTCGATCGTCCGCTTGAACCCCTCCATCTGGGCGTCGATCATCCGCTCGCGGTCGCTGTAGACGGCATTCGAAACGAACAGGTCGAGGCTGCCGAAATCACGGGCCGCCTGGGCGACGATCCCTTCCACTGCCTGCTGGTCCGAGACGTCGGCCTGCACCAGGATCGCTTTCCGCCCCAGTTTCTCGATCTCGGCCTTCACTTCCTCGGCTTTGTCACGGTGGGACCGGAAGTTGATGGCGACATTCGCCCCCTGCTGGGCCAGCTTGATCGCCACAGCACGTCCAATTCCCAGACTGGCCCCGGTGACCAGCGCATTCTTCCCGGCAAACTTCATCGCAAACTCCTGGGGAATCGGCACGCGGTCTTCCGAAGGGATGACCGTCCGATCACCTGTTGTGGTGTCACGCGGCAACAGCCGTGTTCATGCCGGAGGATAGCAAAACCACCCCGGGGAAAACCAACAAGCCTGTCATTGTTTCAGCCGGGACCAACCGCTCCCGGATCGACAAAGTACCGCTCGACCTCGGAACCACGGCCGACCCGCTCGAGGACCTGAAAACCTCCTCCACGAACGGCCTCAAAAAAGGTGTAACCGCGTTTGTGGTCTTCTCCCTCACGTCCCAGATGCCGCCCCACCAGCAGCAGAGCCCCCTCCCGGCAGCGCTGGCGCAGATTCGCGGCGATCTGCCGCAGCTGTGCGGGAGAAAACCGGTCCGGCCGCAGCACGTTCGCAATCCGGACCACATCCGCCACACCGGCAAGATCGGCTGGCAGCGGTTCCAGGATGTCATCCTGGCGAATCACCACATCGTCACGCGCCTTGAGTTCGGGAGTCACCAGCAGGAAGGGACCCGAAAGAGAGTTCTGCCCGCCCCCCAACCCACCTGTGGGTGGAGTCAGCGGCAATCCTCTGCTCGCCAAACGGCGTCGCGCCCACGCCGTGATCCCCTTTTTGAACAGAAACTTCCCCGTCAGATAGTCCCAGCGGTTGCACACCGGAGAGAATGACCAGCCTGGCCCCTCGATCATCAGGATGTGCCCATTCACTTCCGCCAGGAGATCGAGCTGGCGGTTCAGCCGGACCACATAAGCAACGAGATTCCGATCCGTTGCGATCGTCTGGATTTTCAGCCCGACGCGTTCGAGGCGACGGATGGTGTCCAGCGTCGATGTACCATTCCCCATCCCGACATCCATGAACACGCACGGTCGCCTGGGTCGGGCCTGCAACAGCGTGATGAGACGTTCATCGAGTTCCCGCAGGCGACTGGCCCGGGAACACTTCCAACTGCCGTCCGAATTGCGCAGCAGGGGGAAACAGTCCTGCATGAACTGCCGGAACTCCTCCGTATCGAGCCGCGGCGATCCCGGTGGCAGCTCGAGTAGTTCCATCGACCTCAGAGCACGCATTTCACTGTACCCGGCAAAGGATTTTTTTTGAAAGCGCTGGGACCCAGGATCTCTGAAAGGTCACTTCCGATGAGAACCACCGCAACTGCAGATCGTCATCTTCATCATCTTGGTCAGGTCGAAAACCGCTGTGTCGGAAAATGTTCCGTTCCTTTTCTCGCCGGAGCGTGGGGCTGGAAAGTCGACTGCGTCGCGCAGGGCGGATCGGCCGGCCAAACGTCATCCCAGCACCCGGCGGATCTCCTCGGCAGTCGCCGGGAGACGCAGTTGCCGGGCCGCCGCCGGGGAAACGCACGACAACGCATGCTTGACCGCCATCCAGACCGCCAACGCGTGCAGCAGCGGTGGCTCACCGACCCCCTTGCTTCCCGCGATCGCCGTGACGGCATCGTCGGTGGGGAAGAACTCGACCCGGAAATCCCCCGGCACATCCGACACCGCAGGGATCTTGTAGGTCGACGCCCCGGTCGTCAACAACCGGCCGTGCCCGTCATAGACCAGACATTCGTTCGTCACCCAGCCCAGTCCCTGCACGAAACCGCCAATCACCTGGCCCCGATCGATTCCGGGATTGATCGACCGGCCCACATCGATCAGCAGGTCGACCCGCGGCACCGACAGTTCGCCCGTCCAGCGGTCGATGCGGACCTCGGCCACGGTGGCCCCCTGCGTGTAGTAGTAAAACGGGTTTCCCTTCCCTGTCTGCCGGTCAAAGTCGATCCCGGGAGTGGCATAGAAGCCCCGGGCCCCCAGGTCGAGCCGGTCGACCCGCGCCCCGGCACATGCCTCTGCGAAGCCCAGCCGGCGCGACGGTTCCTTCCGATCGCAAATCCAGCCTTCCTCGCAGGCGATCTGGGCGGAGTTCACTCCCCAACGCGCTGCCGCCCAAGCCAGCAGTCGGGTCCGAATGGTCTCGGCCGCCGAGACCGCGGCGGCACCATTGAGATCGGTACTGGCCGAGGCGGCTGTGGGCGAGGTGTTGTTGTTCTTCTCGGTGGAGGTGGGCATGACCTGCACCTGTGCCGGGGAAATGCCGAACACATCCGACACCAGTTGCCGGATCTTGGTATGCAGTCCCTGCCCCATCTCGGTGCCGCCGGTCGAGACCTGCACGGTTCCGTCGGTGTAGACCAGCACCAGGGCGTTGCCCTGGTTGAGGAGACGGGCGGTGAAACTGAGACCAAACTTCACGGGAACCAATGCCAGTCCACGCAGCCAGAGGGGGTCGACCCGATTTTGGCGTTCGACCTGCGCGAGGCGCTGCCGGTAGTCGCTCTGGGTCAGTACCCGGTCGACGATGGCGTGGAGATGGTTCGGGCGAACGAGTTGTCCGTAGGGGGTGACATTCCGATCCTGATGCCCGTAGAGATTGCGGATCTGGATGTCGGCTGACGTGAGACCAGGCTGACGGCTCCGCAGGTACGCCGCCACCTCCTGCATCGCGTTCTCGATGACCGCCACTCCCTGGGGACCCCCAAAACCGCGGAATGCCGTGGCGGGGGCATGATTCGTGAAGCAGACCCGGCCGCGGATGTCGGCATGTTCGAGGAAGTAGGCGTTCTCGGCATGGAACAGCGATCGCTCGAGGATCGACTGCGACAGATCCATCGTCGCGCCGCCATCGGAATGAAATTGCACGCGGTACGCGCGAATGCGTCCCTCGTCGTCGAACCCAATTTGCCAGGCCGCGCGATAGGGGTGTCGTTTGCCGGTCGACAGACCATCTTCCTCGCGGCGATAGACCATGCGGGCCGCGCGCCCGGTGACCCGAGTCACCAGGGCCGCCAAGACCGCGGGCAGGGTTCCCTGGGTCTCCTTTCCACCGAACCCCCCTCCCATCCGCCGGGCGATCACCACCACCTCATGCATCCCCAACCCCAGCACCGACGCCACCACGCGCTGGATCTCGGTGGGTCCCTGGGTCGACGAATGAATGGTGATCTGCCCCTCTTCGCCAGGCACGGCCAGAGCCGCGTGCGTTTCGAGGTAGAAGTGTTCCTGCCCCTGGCTGTGAAACACTCCCTCGAGAACATGGGGTGCGCGGGTCAGCTCGGCCGCCGCATCTCCCTGCTGAAAGCGCACCTCGGGTCCCAGGAATCGCTGCTGGGCCAAGGCATCTTCAATCGAGAGGATCGCCGGGGTCTCGGCGAGATTCAGGCGGACCAGTTCGCGGGCCTTGTCCAGAATCTCCTGGGATTCCGCCGCGATCACGGCCACAGGCTGGCCGACGTACAGCACCTCTTCTTCGGCCAGAACAGGCTCGTCTTCCACCAGGGGTCCGAAGCGGCGGGCGGCGGGCAGCTCGGCCGCTGTCAGCACGGCCGCCACGCCGGGTAGTGCCCGGGCGGCCATGGCATCGATCGAGAGAATCCTCCCACTGGCAAGGGGACTGGGCACGAAGCCCACCCACAACTCATCGGCGCGGCGCGGCAGATCCGCCAGGAACTGTGCGGCTCCGGTCACATGGCCCACCGCCGAGTCGAGCGGGATGGTGGTCCCCGTCGCTCGTCCCGTCGACTGGTTTTGCTGCTGCATGATCGTCTCCCCACTCCGTTATTCGCCAACAGCGGGGATGGCTTCCCGCTCATGGAAGAACCGCTGGACGAGACCTCCGACCAATTGGCGGCGGTAATCGGCCGAACCACGCACATCAGACCAGGGAGTCACCTCCCGGGCCGCGAGCTCTCCCGCTTGCCGGAAGGTCTCCTCGTCGAGCGATCGCCCCAGCAGCCAGGCCTCGACCTGCGCCAGCCTCCGCACCGTCGGCCCCGCCCCACCCACTGCGATTGCGGCGCGGGTGATCCGCCCCCCCTCATCGGCAATCCGGATGGCGGCGGTGATGGTCGAGATGTCGAGGTCGCGTCGCCGGCTGATCTTGTACAGCCGCAGGCGATCCTGGGGAGCAGGCCGGGGGATCGTCACCCCAACCAGCAATTCATCGCGCTCCAACGCGGTCTGGTGATTGGCTTTGAGAAACTCACCGAGGCCAAGCGTTCGGCGTCCCCGCACCGATGCCAGTTGCAGCGTGGCGTCGAGCACGCTGAGGAAGGGGAACGCATCGGCGATGGCCGAGGCATTCGCCAGGTTCCCTCCGATCGTTCCCACCGCCCGGATCTGCGGACCTCCAAACCGAGAGAGCAGCCGGGCGAATTCGGGGAGGTGGGTTTCGCAGTGCCGCAACAGCTCGGCCCAGGTCACCAGGGCCCCCACCTGCAGCACATCCGCCGTCCCGGCGGACGTGCTTCCCATGCCCGCCGTGGTGAGCGAAATGCGCTGGAATTCCTCCACGCGGCGCAGGTCGATCCAGACCGGTGCCGCCTCGCGACGCTTCGTCCAGAGGACACCCAAATCGGTCCCCCCGGCAATCAGCTGTGAATCGGGCAGCGTGGCCCGCAACTGCAGGGCCTCATCCAGGGTGACCGGGCTCACGACGCGGCGCTGCCGACCATGGTGTGTGCCGCAAATGTCGAACGAGGTCTGCTGCAACGTGGTCCAGCGCTGCTGGAATTCCGGAGCCGGAGGGGGCCACGTCGGCGCTCCGGGCCCCAGCCGTTCGCAACGGCGGGCCGCTTCCAGGATCGGCACATAACCGGTGCACCGGCAAAGATTGCCCGCCAGTTCGACCGGCCAATTCAAAGGCGTGCCAGCAGGTGTGCCCGCCGGTCGCATGCCCGCAGCCGTCATCGCCATCACGAACCCGGGGGTACAGAAGCCGCATTGCGAACCGTGACCGTCGATCAGCGCCTGCTGGACGGGGGTCGGGCAACCGGCCGGGGCCAGGCCCTCGATGGTCACCAGATGGCAGCCATCGAGCTGATAGACGAACCGAATGCACGAGTTGACCGGCTGGTACACCAGGTCCTCGCCAGCAGGCCGCCCCACCAGCACGGTGCAGGACCCACAGTCGCCCTCCTCACACGCCGTTTTGGTACCGGTCCAGCCCAGCCGTTCGCGCACAAATTCACTGACCGTCTGGAAGACATCTCCCCCGGTCACCTGGCAGAGACGGTGATTGACCTGGAACTCGACCGACGTCCGGGGAGAACGATCCAGGATTTCCTCCGCGTGCGGCACAAGATTGTTCATTGGGTCTCTCCCCGATGACCGCTACGTTCCGCCGGCCCGACTGAGGGTGATCCTGCACCTTCGGGCGGCGGAGACATCCCGTTTCGGGCTTGCGCCAGTCCGTCGTCTCCGGCGGCGTCAAAAAACTGTTCGACCTCCGAGCCGGCCCCCAGCCGCTCGAGCGTGCGCCATCCCCCACCCGGTTCGGCCCGGAACAATGTGGCCGCCCAGCGGGGGCGAACCCCTGTCTGCATTCGATTTCTCCCCACCACGAGAATTCCCCCCTCGCGACAGCGCTGACGGAGATTCGTCGCCACCTGCCGCAATTGCGCCGGAGAAAAACAATCCGGCCGCAGCACGTTCACCACCCGCACCACGTCGGCCACGCCACCCCACTCGGGTGGAGTTGGTTCCAGAATATCATCAGTCCGAACGACCACATCGGGCCGTCCCTGAAGTTCCGGGGTGACGAGGCGGTAGGGGCCCGCGACAACACCATCGGGCCGGACCTGCCCCAGTGTCAGCGGCAGTCCGAGCCTTGCCAGCCGACGTCGTCCCCAGGCCGTCACGATCCACTTGAGCAGCGACCGCCCTGTGGCATGCTCCCAGAGACCAGACACCGGCGAGAACAACCACCCGTACCACTCGATCAGCAGGATGTGTCCATTGGCCTCCACCAGAAGATCCAAATGACGAGACATTCGAACCACATAGGCCTCGAGGTTCCGGTCGGTCGCGATGGTCTGGACCGGAAGGCCGGCTTGTTCCAGGCAACGGATCGTTTCGAGGGTCGAGATGCCGTTGGCCATGCCGACATCCATGAAGACCGTGGGCCGGCGGTCCTGACCTTTCAGCAGCGCGGCGAGGCGCGCATCGAGTTCTTCATGCCGATTTTTCCGGGACAGCTTCCAGCTCCCATCGGAATTGCGAATCAGCGGGAAACAGCGCTGCATGAACTCGCCAAACGCGGGGGTCGACAATTCTGGCGCATCGGCCGGCAAGTCGAACCAGTGGAGTGATCGCAAAACTCGCATGGAAGTGTCTCCGGTCACTCCGTTGGCTGCCCGACCGCCCGCTCTGCCCGACCCCGCCAGAGATCCAAGTTGCGTCCGGACAGGTTCTCCAGATCGCGCAGATCGTCCGTGAAATACTCCCGCAGCTCACCGCGCAGCTCGAGATCGAGAGCGGGCCGCTGCATGTTGGACAGAAACAGCTTGCCGACTGAATCGCGGATCGTACTGGGCAGATGTCGGCGGAGACCCGCCCGGAGCAGTGCCGTTCGCGTCCAGACCGCGCGGAGCAACGGATTGCGGATGATCCCCCCGCGGTTCTTCTTCTCGAGGGGCAGGCTGTCTCCCAGCGGGGCGACTCCCAGGAAGTCAAACAGGTCCTGCAGCACCACCACCGGATCCCGCACCAGATCGTCGAAGAACAACAGCTTGATCCGCTCGGCAGGAAATGCCTGGTAGAACGATTTCAGGAAATACGCATACCGCCCGATCGCGAGGTAGCAGTTGAAGGCCACCGGCCGGGGACGGGGATCGGCCAATTCCCCGGCAATCGTCTCCCGGAACCGGGTGCGGGTCTCCAGACCATCCCGCCGCCGCCCGACGAAGTGGGCGAACGCCCGGTCGACCGGGTCACGCAGGATCGCCACAATCTTCGCCTCGGGCGAAAACCGCGCGATCCGACCGGCCGTGTGGATCGACTGCAAATAGACCGGCGAGACCTCTCCCAGCAGTTGGTCTTCCCGGGCCGATGCGAACAGCGCCCGGTACTCGGTTTCCTTCGTGACGGAGTGCCCCTTCATGGCCGCCATGGCCGCCGATCCCGGGTAGTCGGCCATGTCTTCCGCAGTGAAAAAGTTGGGAGACTTGTCGGGGGGAACGAAAATGCCCGGATGGTGGGTCAGGGCATGGTGCAGCGTGGTGGTGCCGCAACGGCTCCCCCCCACGACAACAAACTGTGGTTTCCGATCGGCTTTGTTCATGGCTTCGGCTTTCGCGCGAGGACGATGGAAAAGTGTCCCGTCCAGGCTTTCGTCGGCAGATGTTCGAGGATCTCGCAGCCCTGCATGAACCGCAGCAGCAGCTTACCCGTCCGGCTGTCGGGCGAGATCCACCGGCTGGCATGCAGGAACAGCACCCGCGGGACATGCATCAGGTAGCCGGTCCGCTCGATCTGCAGCCCGGCTGCCGTCACCAGCGGGGTCAGCTCCGCGAGGGGGACGGTGTGTCCCATGAAGTAGGGAACCAGCGGTCCGGGGGCCGTCCAACCCGAGGCCAGGCGATTCCGCAGTGCGACGACCGGATTCCGCGGATTGTCGAGGGTCAGGAACAGCAGCCCGCCGGGCATCAGGATCCGGGAGAGTTCGGCCAGGGCCCCGGCGAGATCGCGTTCGTCGGCGAAATGATCGAGGGTCGAGTTCGAGACCACGAGGTCGAAACTCCCGGAGGGATGATTGACCAGGTTCCGGATGTCGGCCTGTCTGGTCCGCAACGCCGGATGACGCTGATGCGCCTGTTCGACAATTCCCGCCGCAACGTCCACGCCTTCCACACGGTCGCTGACTGACAGCAACCAGTCGGCGAGGCCAGCGCCGACCACTTCATCGAACAGATCGGTCTTGAAAGCCGATGTGAACCGGGTCCCGGCCGTCCAATCACGCAGGATCCGCACATGCAACTGGTCGCAGAAGTTCCGCCAAAGCGGGATCGACAACCCCGTGATCTCTTCGCTGGCCATCGTTTCCCAGCGCTGCTGCTCGGCCGCTGTCTGAGTTGGGCTGTTGGTCTCATTTCGGCTCATGGGCCCACCTCCAGCGACACCAGCATGGCCTGGTTTGGCTGCCAGTGGCTCCAGTGCCGGGTTTGACGCTGCAGCGGGGTGGTGTGGGTCACGCGCACTCCCCGGGTGTGCTGGAGCTGCCGCAAAAACGCCAGGCAGATCAATTCATTGATGTCTCCCCCGTTACAGGCGTGGGCCCCCATGCCGAGGGGAATGAAATGCCGACGGTCGTAGGCCAACTGTTCCTGACGCAGCTTGAAGCGGTCGGGCTCGGCCACGACCGGACTCGTCCGATGGCTCTCCCAGACACATCCCCGCAGCAGCCAGCCCTGGGGAAACCGGTATCCCTCGAATTCAAACTCCCGCACCACGCGTCGGTAGAGGTACTCGCTCTGGCTGGTGCGCAGGGTTTCCAACAGGAAGGTTCGCAGCCCGGTAAGGCACTCGCACTCGGGTGCCTGCTGCAGCCGGTCCACGATCTCCGGCTCGGTCCCCCAGCGGTACAGCAGCCAGCCCAACAGCGAAGAGACATTGCCTGTGGCGATGCGATGCATGACGATCAGATTGTCGAGGCAGGTCCGGTCGGGCATTTGGGGCTCCTGTTGGCGCAGCCGCAACAGGACCGAGGCGGGTCCGGCCGCGCCCTCCGCAGCCCGGGCGGCCTCCTCATCGACCTGCTGCGCGAGGATCTGCCGCATCTCGTCGAGCGCCTCCCGATCGCGCCGGGCCAGGGACCAGCCAATGCCCGCCGTCGCAAACCCCCGGGCCAGTTCGTCGAACCGGTCACCCGCGGGGGTCCCGGGCTCCAATCCCAGCAGCAGCAGGTTGAGAGCGCGGCGGGCGATTGACTGCAGAACAGGAAAAGGACTTGCCGTGGGGCCGACCAACTGCCGGAGTTGCTGTGCGCAGAGATTCTCGATGGCCGCGGTCTGGTTCGACCCAAACGGTCCCGACATCGCCCTTCGAAACAGCCGTCCATAGACGGCGTGCGTTTCGGCCGGCATATACCGCAGAAAACTTCCTTCGACGCCATTCGAAATCGGCAGGGTGCTGGGCCCCAGGAATTCGGAGTGTCCCTTGATCAGCTTTTCGATGCGTTCCAGTCCCAACACGCAGATCGTCGGTGTTCCAAACTGCGACATCTTGAAGAGGGGGCCGCATTGTGCGAACTGCCGCAGATTGAAGTCGCGTTCACCGAGCGCCCGAATGCCCTCGATCAACGACAGCTGACCGGGTGGAGTTTGCCGGGAGTCGCGGCGCGAGCGCCAGTCGCACACCGCCACCAGCCCCCACCCCAGCGCCACGGGCAGCAGCAGCCACGACAGAGTCTGGGATGGCAGCCAATAGCACGAGGCCAACACCATCCCGCACCACGCCAGCCACGCACACCCTGCCCACCGGGCTTCGCGGGGAAATGTCTCGACAAATGCCCGCGAGACGAGTCCCCGTCCCAACCAGGCAGGTATTGCCATGACCGCGAAAGCAATCCACCACGCATCCACAGGGTGCCCCCAAGAGTGATGACTCCAGCCGACAGCCAACCGAGTTGCCCGGCCACAAGCATCCTTTCAGCAACCTGGGCCCAACGCCGCTCTGCTTCGAAATCGTATCGGCCCACGGCAGAATCTGGAAAGCACTTTGGCCCGGAGCACAAACCACTCGGACCAATCCGGGGTTGCAACTGGGCCGCACCCGCGCCCCACTCGTCACAACCCATATCCCAGGCACCTTGCCGGTGACCTCGGGCCCGTTCCATCCCCATATCGGCAATCCGCGAAAGTCCCCCCGCGGGATTCACCCACGGCCTCTATTGGGCGGGGCGCTGGCACCAGGCCGTCAGGTCGCGTCCCGTCAGTTGTTGCAGTTGCCGGATGTCTTCGCGGTAGAGCTGCTGCAGACGGGCGCGGGTTTCCGGACGAATCGGCACCTTCTCGGTTTGGGCGGTCACCTGCCGGAAAGCGGCATCGCGCAGCCCCTTGGGCAACCAGGGACGCAACAGTTGCCGCACGGGTCGGCTGAACGCCCAGAGTCCCCCCACGGCCGGATTCCGGATCCGGCCCCCACTGCTGTTGTAGATCTGGTTCACATCGAACGGAAACCGGTCATCCACCTGCAGGAACCGGCAGATCGAGGCGAGCACTCCCCGGGTGTCGCGCGCGAAGTCCTCGAAGAAATGGATCTGGATGTTCTGGGCCGGGAACGCGTCGTAATACGTTCGCAGAAAGTGCGAGATCATCCCCCCGGCCAGGTAGGTCGCGTGCGCATCGTCGCGGACCAGCTCGGTATCGATCTCTCTGTCGACCAGCTCTTCAAACGTGGCTGTCGATTCGAGTCCATCGCGGCGGCGTCCGATGTAGCGCGAGTACACCCGGTCCACGGGGTCACGCATGATGGCGATGATCCTGGCATCCGGGCGTGCGGCGGCGATTCGCGGCGCCACCCGGGTCGACGCCAGGTAGACCGGCGAGACATCTCCACGCAGGGCCTCTGGCGGAGCGGACGCGTACAGGGCCCGATAGCGCGCCTCGTCGGCGATAAACCACTCGGGAATGGCCGCGCGATTCGCCGCCAGCGGAGAGCCCGTCAAATCACAGGCGTAGAAATAGCTGCAGGATTTCGCCGCGGGGACACACAACTGTGGATGCTGGGCCAAATAGTGATTGAGGGACGTGGTTCCGGCGCGGCCCGCCCCCACGACGTAAAAGTCGGGAAGCCTCGATTCACGTTCATCCGCCACAGCCATGGTTCTCCCCAAAGCGGGCCGCCACCCGGCGGCCTGCCCCAGGGCGGTCCCCCGTCACAAAGTCACCAGCACTCGTCGCGAGATCGGTGGATCCAATTGGAATTGAAATACCTGCGGGTTGGGGGGACCGTCAACGGAGGCTGTCGGTTTTCCGGATCAATCCCCCACTGACGGGGCGCCTTGATCCGAAACGATGGCCAGGGGAGACTCAGGGAGAGTCTGGAGGGTCCGGATCCTCCGTTGCGGGATCCCCCAGTGCTCGATGCAGCCGGGCGTGATCCCCCTTGATCACTCATCTCCAAACCACAAATCAACCCATGCCAGGCTTTCGTCTTGCAATTGTCGAGGCTGTCCGCACGCCATGCGGGGTGCGGGCGGGCTTGTGAAACCAATTGCGATGGACTATTCCAGACAATGGATTCTGTGTCCGTACCCAGGCCTCCACAGCAGCGGCCCGATCGGTGACGCTTCTGTGACTTTTCGTCCCGGAGTTTCGCCATGAGTCGTCTTTCCAGTTTTGCTTGCGTACTGCTGATGGTCGCCTCGTCTGGCCTGGTTCTGGCTGGACCGATCGGTCCCTTCGATGACGGTGGTGCCTATTTGCCCCCCGGGCCGGTCGCCAAATGGATCCAAACGACCTGGAAAGCCGACGTGGGGGGGCACATTTACACCGGTACCGACCTGATCCACATCAAGAAAAATGGGGACATCGATGTCTATGTGAAGGTGGACCTCTTTGTCCTCCCCGGAGGAGGGGGCGGAGGGGTTGGCACGGCGGATGATCTCGACCTCGTGACCATCTATGGCAAGCAGGCACCGGGAGCCCCCAAAACGGGCTTCGATCCGTCGGATCTCGTGAGCTTTGATCCCGATGCGACCATCGGATTCGACGGCAAGGAACACCATTGGGGAGGGGCGGGAAGCGGGATTGAATATCTGTCGTTCTCAGAAGAATGGATCGTGGCCAATCAACTCGCCGCCGCGCTGCCTGGAGCCGACCTGTCGAGTTTCGAGACCTCGTCCCCGACCCAGTCGTACCGGGTGTACAAGACGACGGTCCCTCTGCAGGACTACCTCGTCCCCGAGCCCTCGACTTGGGTCCTCGGAGTGCTGGGAGTGGTGGGGCTGATGGCAAGAACGCGGCCCAATCGCAGGTCGAGCCCCTCGGCCCCATGACACAAGGCCGAGCGACTCCTCACTGCGCTTCCCGTGGGTTTTGAACCAGGCCTTCCCAGTGTCCGCGGCTGGCGAGCCGTCCGCACTGCAGCGGCGGCCTCCCTCGCCTTCTGCCGGTTTCCATGACAATCGCCGCATGACTGTCGACCGAGGGGGCCAGGAATCCCGCGACCGTGATTGCTGACGGGGACCCGATGTGCCGCGAGGCCCCGAGCCTTCGGTGTCGCGTGCCAACCGCTGGCAAAACAGGGACTGGCACCAGAACCCGCATCACCGGAATTCGCATCACAAGGGACCTCATCGACGGGGTTCTTGGAAAATGAAACAATCCGTACACTCCCGGGACAATGCCCGGAATTCTCCACCGATTCCCGGAAAGCAGACCGGGAGGTTTGTTCGAGGGGTGCCTCGGCAGGTATCCTCTCAGGTCGGTCCAAGGACGCTTCGAGTCCCTTTCCTGATTGTGCTGCTGTGCCTGTTGCACCTTGTTTACTCAGGCCACCGTTTGGCCGTTTGGTCGTTTGGCTCTGCCTTTGGTCGGGAGCGTCCCTTGGACAGATCAATTCCGGCCGGGCGGAATCTGGAGAGACGGCTCAGCCGGCAACCTCCAACGCAGCCCCTCTCTCCCGCCGAATCGACCGCGCGGTGGCCGATTTCTACCGGGGCCCCGAGATTCCCCGGGCGAACGAATGGGATCTGCACCGCCGGGTCTCGCTTGACCTGATCGGCCGGGGTCCCACGATCGAGGAACAGGACCGCCATCAACAACGGCTTCAGAAGCCGGGAGTCGACCGCGACACAGCCTGGCGGGACCTGGTCGACGAGTTGCTCGCCCGCGACGAGTTCACCCGCCAGTGGGCCCGCGTGCTCGAAGTGCAGTTCTCGGAGCGCCGCCCCGACGACAAAATCAGCACCCAACAGTTCCGGGCCTGGTTGCGGAACTCGCTCGCGCAGAATCGTCCCCTCAACGAGATTTGTCTGGAAATTCTCGCGGCGGACGGAACAGGCGAAACGCTGCGACCCGCGGCCAGTTTTTTCCTCAACCGGCTCGCGGAACCGAACCTCATGGTGCGCGACGTCGGCCGGATCTTCTTCGGCCGGGATGTGCAGTGCGCCCAGTGCCACGACCACCCTCTGGTCAGCGATTACGAACAGAGCGAATACTTCGGCATCCTGTCGTTCGTCAACCGCACCTATCTCTTCACCGATGAAGAACGGGGCAAGTGGCTCTTCCTGGGGGAAAAGGCCGAAGGAGAACTTGAGTTCGCCTCGGTCTTCTATCCGGCCCGCGGCAAGACCACCGCCCGGCCCGTGCTGCCGATGGTCATGGCGATGGATGCCGAACCCGGCCCCGTGGACGATGCCGACGCCTACGTCATTCCTCCCACCAAAACCCAACGGGGGGTGCCGCGTTACAGTCGTCGGCAGCAATTGGCGGTCCTCGCGACACACCCCCAAAACCAACCCTTCAACCGCAATCTGGCCAATCGCTTGTGGAGCCATCTGTTGGGAACCGGGGTGGTGCATCCGGTCGACATGCATCACGCCGGCAATCCGCCGGTCTCGGCCACCCTGCTTCAACAGTTGGCCGACGAACTGGTGACCCAGGGCTACGACCTGCGGGCCTTCCTGAAGGAAGTCGTACTGTCGCAGACCTACCAGCGTTCCGTCGTACCGCCCGACCTGAAGAGTTGGGGAGGTCCGGCGGGAGGTGTGGCGACGCTCGATGCGGAATTGGCAGCGTTCAGCCAGGAACTGGCCGCCCTCGAACATCCCCAGGCGAGCCTGGCCGCCGAGTTCACGCGAGCCCAGGGGGAGCTTGATCGGGCGCAGGCACAGGTCGATCGGGTCCAGCAACAGATTCGGGACGCGCGTGACGAATTGCAGAAGACACGCGAGGCGCGTGATCAGTTGCAGGCTCCCCTGGCCGAAGCGCAGACGCGACTGAAGAAACAACAGGATCTGATTGCTTCTTTGAAGGGAGCCCTGACGGAAGCCGACAAGGCGATCCAACTCGCACCAGATGACCAGGATCTGGCGAAATCCCGGGAGGCATTGAACACCCGCATGACGGCTGCGACCGAGGCTCTGGGAGGACTCACCAACCAGATGCAGGAGAAAGCCGAACAGCTTCAGGTCGCTCATGGCCACGTGAATGATCTGCGCAGCCGAATTGTCGCGCTGTCAAACCGCCGCCTCGCCCTGGGAGAGTTTGTCGTGGAGGCGCGCGGGGTCCAGCGGCGGATTCACACGCGTCAACAGGCACTGGCGGATACCCAGAGCGACCTCGTGCTGAAGCAGCAACGGTGGACCGGACTCAAAGCGTGGCTGGAACTGAGGGGCGAGGTCCAGCGCCGGGAGGCGGCTGGGGACGCGGCGGGACTGGCCGAGTGGCAGGCGCGCCAGGAACAGCAGGATGCTCAGTTGGTCGAGAACTGGCGGCGGGGATTCGCGCTGCGGAACATCCGCTGGCTCTCTCCCGAGCAACTGGCGGGCTCAATCGTCAGCAGTCTGGGGATGGATCGGCCGGTCCGGGCGAAGGTGCTGGCCGACTGGACGGCGGCAAACCCGGGCAAAACAGCCGACCCGACCCAGGAAACGACACTGCGCGAGAAGCTGGAATTCGCCGTGTTCGATCAGGTATGGACCGTCGAAGATGAAACGGGAGAGCGGTTCGGTGCCCCGGCTGGAACTCCCCAGGACGGCTTCTTCGCCACGACCGACCAGGCTTTGATGATGGAGAACAACCCTGGTTTCCTCGGGTGGCTGAAGCCAAACGAGGGGACTCTCACCCACCGGCTGCAGGTGCTGCAGGATGCGGGGGAAGTGGCCGACGAACTGTACCGCTCGGTTTTCGCCCGGACTGCCGATCCTGAGGAACGGGAACAGGTGGTGCGCTGGCTGAGCCCCCCCCCGGCAGCACCCAATGATGCCAATCCCGCTCCCGACCGTGCGGCCCTCGTTCAGGAACTGGTGTGGGGGTTGCTGACTTCGACCGAATTCCGGTTCGTTCCCTGATCGCCCCGACTCACCTCCCAGCTCACTGGGCCCCTGGCCCCTTCAGTCCGCGACCTTCCGACGGAGGACCATGATGATTCCACAACACTCTCCCCAGTGCCAGACGCCCCAGCATCTGCTGGGACGGCGGCAGTTTCTGGGAGAGACCCTGGGAACTATCGGCGGACTGGCGGGTGTCAGCCTGCTCGCGGAACCAGCCGGGGCGGCCGAGCTGTCCCAACAGGGAAAGTCGGTCGTGGTGATCTTCCTCGACGGAGGGATCAGCCAGTTCGAATCGTGGGATCCCAAGACCGATCTCGACACGGGTGGCCCGTTTCGCGCGATCTCCACGTCGGTCCCGGGGATCCAGGTTTCGGAACTGTTGCCCTACACCTCCCGGCACCTGCACCGCATGGCGCTGATCCGCAGCATCAGCACCGATCTGGATGATCATGGACTGGCCAAAAACATCGTGAGGGCCGGACGGCAAACGCGGACCGCCACCGAATACCCGGAACTGGGGGCGGTGGTCGCCAAGGGGCTCGAACGCCCCGGGTTTCCCCTCCCCGGGCACATCCGCACGATGGTCGCCGGGGTGGGGGGCCGCGGCCGGGACGCATCCTACCTCGGTCCGGGGTATGCCAGTGTCTCCGTCGGGGCGGAGGCTGGGGGAATTGTGAACAACAAGCTGCCGGAGGGGCTGACGGTCGAGGCCGACAACCGCCGGCACGACTGGCGGCGGTTTGTGAACGACCGGCATCGCCGGCGGGTCCGGTCGGCCGAGATGGATGCCTATACGCAAACTTTCGAGCAGTCCCGCCGGCTGATGGAACGCAGGGAGTTGTTTGACATCGCCGCCGAACCACCGGCGATCCGGGAAGCCTACGGCCAGAGCGAGTTTGGCAAGCAACTGCTGCTGGCCCGCCGGCTGGTCGAGCAGGAGGTGCCGTTTATCGAGGTCAGCCACGCCGGTTGGGACTTTCATCACAACAACTTCGAGTTCCATCTGCATTACGTGGCCGACTTCGACCGCCCGTTCGCCCACTTCCTCGATGATCTGGACGAGCGGGGGCTGCTTTCGCGCACCCTCGTGATTGTGATGACCGAGTTTGGCCGGACCCCCAGGATCAACCCCGGCTACGGGCGGGATCACTACCCGGCGGCGTGGTCGATCGCCCTCGCGGGATGCGGGATCCACCATGGTGCCGTGATTGGCAAAACCGACGCGAAGGGGATCGAGGTGACCGACCGAAAGGTCGACCACCGGCACCTGTTCCACACTTACCTGCGGGCGGTGGGGATCAAGTCGTCGGGTGACTTCCGGATCGGGGGGCGCGCATTCCCGATCGCCGACCCTGCCTACGGACCGATCGAGGAGTTGCTGGCATGACCCTTCCCAGGCTCGATGAATCCAAGGCGAAGCCCGAACCGCGATTCGATCCGCGGGCCACCCACACGACCCACGACTGGGCCCACCCGGCCCGCCTGTTGTGCTGCCGGGTCGATCCCACCGGCCGCTTTGTCTGCGCGGGTGCAACCGACCACACCGTGCAGCGGTGGGAGATCGCCACGGGGACGAAGGTGCCTCTGGCGGCCCACACCAACTGGGTCTCGGCTCTCGGGTTTTCGCCCGACGGCGCCACGTTGTATTCGGGAAGCTACGACGGGCGACTGATCGCGTGGGAAACGGCCGCGGCGGCTCCCCAGCCGGTCCGCACGATCACCGCGCACGAGGGGTGGCTGCGGGCGATTGCCATCAGTGGTGATGGCCAGTGGATCGCCACCGCCGGGAATGATCGCCTGGTGAAGCTCTGGTCGGCCGCCACGGGAGACAAGGTGCGGGAACTGTCGGGGCATCCGCAGCACGTGTTCTCTCTCCAGTTTGTCCCGGGAACCCGCGAACTGGTGAGTGGCGACTGTCTGGGAAATATCCATCACTGGAATGGGGACGACGGCAGGCTGTTGCGGCAATTCGACGTCCGCGATACTTCCAATCTGATAGGAGACATCGCCCCATTTGGCGGAGTTCTCAACCTGGCGTTCAACCGCGACGGCAGCCGGCTGACCGCCGTGGGCCACTTCAAGGTCTCGAACGCCCCGGCTGGCAACCGCCGGGCGGTCGCCACCACGTTTGACTGGAAGAGCGGCGAACGGGTCTTGCGGCAGGAATCGGTCAAGGAAGAACGCGATGCCACACTCTGGCGGGCCGTGCATCATCCACGGGGCCCGATGCTGGGAATCATCGCGAAGGAACTGGGGTTCTGGGAGCCTGAGTCCGTCGAGTTGTTTCACCTGCTGAAGACCCCCAGTGAGATGTTCGATTTCGACCTGCACCCCAACGGTCTCGATCTCTTCACAGCTCATTTTGACGGGCATCTGCGGGTCCACCGCTGCGCCCCGGCCTGACGTTACACCGTCTCAAACACCACGGTCGTCACCGGTTCGGCCTCTTCGGCCTCGACCGCATCTCCCTCAGGAGTCCCCTTGGGCCAGATGTGGAAGCCACCCCGTCCCGCGATCTGGGGGATTTCCCACAGGCCCCAGATGCCCTTCCCCTCGGCATACCCCTGGTAGGCGACGTCGTGCCCCTTGAGATAGCGCTTCGTCCACCAGCACTTGCCATCGTCGATCTGGTAGCGTCCCTTGACGATGAACTCCCCCACCCAGTCGGCCCCGGCTCCGGAGATCAACCCGTCCTTGAAGAACAGATCGAGTTCGGTTCGCGAGCGGGAATTCCACTGGATGAAATAGCCGACCCAGGTTCCCGAGGGGAAGCGGTCGTCGGTTTCGCAGGTGGGAACGTCGGGCAGATCGTCGTCGTGCATGGCACACCCCTTTCCGGGGGCAAACCGCTACGGACCGTCGCGGTACACCAGCACGGCCATTCACCACGAATGGACGGGGCACTCAGACAGACCGCCGGTCATCGTACGGGGGTGTCCAACGGGGAATCAACGGGCCTGCCAACCACGCACATTGGCCGCCCGACCGGGGACGGTGCCTACCCTTCCACCTCGGCGAAGTTGCGCTCGATCAGTCCACCGCCCCAAATCCCGAAGGCGATTCGGCGACACCGCCTGCCAGCCCGATGCTCCCTCACCGACTGGAAAACCGCTCCAAAACCATCCCAGAAATAAAGGGTGGCCCCGCCTCGGGGGCTGAACCGGAACCTTGTTATCCTCCAGGCCTGGAATCGCAACTCGTTTTCTGAAAATGTCTTACAGCGAACGGAAACACGGTATCCAGCAGCCATCCTTTGTTTATTAAGCTCTTGACAATTTAGTCAGGAAGCCTATTTTAGTAAGGTATGAAGCCGCCCAATGATCAACAGACGGCAGCCCGAGTGGCCGAGTTGCTGGGGGAGTACCTTGGGAACCAATCGGCCACCTCTCCGTTGGAGCCCGTCGGGCCGCAGAGCTTCCGACATGACTACGTCGTGGTCGTCGGCCCATCTCGCTTCGTGACGGAGTACAAAAGCCAGGCGAGTACGGCCTCTGTGATGGCGGCCATTGACTCGTTCGGCAGCCGAGCGGCCGCTGAGCAGAGGGGTACCATGCAGTCGGGCGACATCCCGTTGATCGTCGTCCCCTTCATGGGGCCGGCCGGGCAGGCGCTTTGCGCTCAACACCAGATTTCCTGGCTCGACCTCTGTGGGAACGCCCGCATTTTGGCCCCCGGGTTACGAATCTGGATTGAAGGACGCCCCAATCAGTTCAAAGAACGCGGGCGTCCCTCCAATCTGTTCGCACCGAAAAGCTCCCGTCTCGCGCGTCATCTGCTCACTGATCCAGACCGATTTCAGTCTCAGGCCGATTTGGCACGTCAGACCGGCTTGGGAGACGGCTATGTCAGCAAGCTGGTGCGACGGCTGCTCGAAGAGGATCTGCTCGTCTCCAACCAGCAGGGGGCCGTGCGGCCCCGTGACCCCAACCTGTTGCTCGACGCGTGGCACGAGGCCTATCGATTCAATCACCATCGCACCCTGCGGGGGCATGTCCCGGTCCGCACCGGGGTTGAAATGCTCAGGCATGTGCAGCAGCGGCTCTCCGCCAGTGCACTCGAGTGGGGGGTGACGGGTCTGGGGGCCGCCTGGTTGTATTGTCATTTCGCCACCTTTCGCACAACCGCAGTTTATCTCTCGGAACTTCCCACGCAGAAACTGCTTGACGATCTGGGATTCACCGAAGAGCCCCGTGGCTCCAATCTCTGGCTCGTTCTGCCAGATGACCCCCATGTGCTCCGCGGGATGCGAATCGAAGAGGGGATTCGCTGCGTCAGCCCTCTGCAGGCCTATCTCGATTTGAAAGACCAGGGCGAACGCGCGCCAGAGGCCGCGCAGGAACTGCGCAACACTTATCTGAACTGGAAACGACATGCCTGACAAACCACGCCACGCCGATGGGTATCCTCCCCGGGGCCGCGAACTCGCCCAGAGTGCCAGCCTCTATCTGGCCACGAGATTGGGAGACCTGCTGGATGACCTGGTCATTGTAGGGGGAATTGTTCCCAGTCTGATCATTCCCCAAGAATTCCATGATTCCAGCCGGGAACCGCATGTGGGGACTGCCGACCTCGACCTCGGTTTGTCGCTCGCTCTTCTGGAGGGCTCCCGGTACCAAAAGCTCTGCCAACGCCTGCGGCAGGCCGATTTCGAGCCCGATACCAATTCGGCCGGTCAACCGGTCAGTCAGCGCTGGCGTCTGAAGAGCACCGCACATCCCATCACTGTCGACTTTCTGATTCCACGATCTCATGCCACAGATCAGGGGGGCCGATTGAAGAATCTTGAAAAGGGATTCGCCGCGATCATCATCCCGGGACTGGAACTGGCGTTTCAGGATCGGACTCAGGTTGCTTTGGAGGGGACCACACCCTTCGGTGAACAGGCAAAACGCTCGCTCTGGGTCTGTGAAGCCGGGGCCTTCACGGTGCTCAAAGCCATCGCCTTCCGTGGTCGGGGGGAACACAAAGACGCCTATGATCTCGTCTACGTGTTACTGAATGACCCACGGGGAGTGGCCGAAATCGCCCGACGCATCGCAACTCTGAAACCGAAATCTCTGGTTCAGGAGGCACTGGAGATCTTGCGGCAGGACTTCACGGCTCTCGAGGGCGTCGGCACCAGGCGGATGGCTGATTTTCTGCGTGATGCAGATAACGATTCCCTGCGGGCCGATGCCGCAGGTGCCGTCCGCGCCCTGTTGCGACACTTGAGAGATTCCCCTTGATCCCCATTCACTCAACGAGCCCCTCCTCAAAACGGCTGTCCCAGGTCCTCGAACCAGGGAGGAGTATCTCCCCAACGGCTGGGGTTGATGCCGGGGGCCTCCGTCCGCATGCCGGTCGGTTTGTGTTCCTGGTGCCAGTTCGCCCCGGTGGTGTTGAGGCTCTTCAGGAACGGCTTGGCTATTTCGGGGGCGTTGGCCACCAATTGCACGTCCCAGTCGTCGACCGGCTGGATCGGCCCGGCCCAGGCGGGGCGGTAACCCAGCTGCAACAGTTCGCGTGGCTGGGTGTCGCGGTTGGGATGACTGCCATGCAAGAGCAGCGAGGGAATGATCACCGCCGACCCGGCGGGAACGACCAGCGAGATCTCCTCGGGGTGTGACTTGTAGCGTACGTAGGGGCTCGCCTCGGCATGAAACGACAGATGCGAGCGGGGAATGAGCCGGAAGGGGGCCCGCTCGGGGGTCAGGTCGTCCAGATAGTACAGCACGCGGATGAGGCGCGGGCAGCTCCCTTCCCAGCCGAAGAGATTCGAGCCGTGCGGCTGACCGTCGGTGTGCATCGAAATCCCGGGGGAGCCGGGGAGGGTGCGCTGGAAGAACCCGCGGGTGAAGACGATGTCGGGCCCCATGAGATCGGTCAGGAAGTCGATCATGGGAGGGAGGCCGATCAGCTCGCACGCCGCCCGGCTCAGCCACTGGGGCTGCACGGTCGAGCGGGTCTGGGCGGTGCTGTACGAGGTGTGCCCCATCTCGGCCGCCGCGAGTTCCTGCTTGATCCGGGAGATCTGTGCGGGGGGAATGATCGACGGCAGCACGATGTAGCCTTCGACTTCAAAATGGCGGATCTGCTGCGGCCGGGTGAACTGCGACCAGTCGGTGTGGTCGAGTTGCATGAAGCCGATGTCGTCGTCGGGAGTGGGGGTCATGGGAGGGCAGCACAACTGGAGAGGGAATCCGGGAAGGCTCCAGTGTAATGATGCTGTCCTCAGACGCAAAAAGTACGGTTGTTCTGGTCATGATGGAATCGAACGCGACGGCCCAGGTCCTGCCGGCCGGCAGACACCCGGGCAGCCGGGACACAGGGTGATCCAGTCAACCCGCCTCACTCAGACTTTCCAGGGAGTCACCCTTCCTAAACTACGGGCGGGCAGTCTCCCGCAACGCCTTTGAACTGGATTGGACTGTTTTGGTTTGCATTGTAGGCTGGGACCCAAACGGCGGCGGCATTTCGGAACAGAGCCAACACAACGAGATAGTTGTTGTCGCCAACCTTCGCCCCAACAACACGGTAGTCCCTCTGGACTCCACTGTAGATCCCGTTTTGAAATTTGATGGAGCTCTGGGCCTGAGTGCCATAGTCAATCACTTGCCAACCAGTCGAAGTCAGTCCCGATGGACTGTTCACCGGAGGCAAGTCGCTGGACGGGATGGGGATTTGACCAAAGATTTTGCCAGCCACCTTGATGATACCCGCCGTGGGCTGCGCCGCCGCTGCCTGACATTGACACAACTTCACGTTGTTTTGATCGATGATGTAGGAATTCAGCGGAGCTCCCCGCTGGAATGGTGGCTGAGGTTGAGTCACCGTAAACTGTTCCGCGCTCATTGTTCAAACTCCAGTTGGGGGGACATCAACTCGACTGCACTCTTTTGCAACACAAATCCACAGGGTGCCCTCACAGATCCAATCGCTCCGAAATCCTCTGCGTTGATTGCGATGTTGACCGCAACCCCGTTGATTTCGAGGGTCGTCAATTCTCCTGCGTCGAATCGCAGTGAAATCTCAAAATCCTGCGGTGGTGGCGTCTTCTCGAACATTTCCTGCTGCCAAAACGGGCGTATCGGAGACACCATGGCCTGCAACTCATCAACGCCAAACAGCGTCTGATGGGCCCAGATTTTGGGAACCTCGTTCTCCGGATAAGTCATATGAAACAGGAGCCCCCCAAATTCGACCTTACCCGAAGGCAATTCCCGCCAGTTGTAGAAAAATCCCCAACCATCGAAATCGTCGGTCCGCATTCTCCACGTCACCCGCCGGAGATTTCGTTCCGCCTTGAGCGCAAACGGAATGAATTGCGGATAATCCGATTTCAGCAGCAACCACTCTCCGTCAGGGATGAGGAAACAGCGTTGTTCTTCCCGTCGATTCCGAAATCTCAGCAGTCCTGGAGGAACCGCCCGCCCACCTTGCCACTTTCGACGATGGGCGGCCGACCCCTCTGCGACCAGCATCCGCCCTGGTGCGAACTCCTCCGCCGCCGGTTGCTCAACGGGAGGCGGAGCATCCAAACTGGCCAATCCCGCGCGAATTGGACTGCCAGCAAAATCGTCGGGGACAGCGCGCCCCGCATTCGATCGGAAAATGGTGGACACAGCCACAACCCCGACCAACACGGCCAGCAGCAGACTTCCCGCCACCGCCAACAACCGCCGGGGAACAGTGGACGCGATGACCGGCTGTGCCTTCCCGATGTGGTGCGGCGGCTCCAACACCCCGCGCAGCCGCCGCACCACATCCCCCGCCGTGATGTTCCGCTTTGTGACATCCTTTTCCAGCATCGCCAGGCAGACCGCCTGCACCTCTTCGGGAACATCACCATTCAGCTCCCGGGGGGGCTGTGCCCGACTTTCCGGCCGGGCCAGCCACTTCTCGTGCAACACGATGTTTTCCAGCCCCGGCCGCCGCCCTGTCAACCACTCGTAAAGCACCACCCCCAACGCATAGATGTCGGTCCGCCCCCCTGTGATCCCGCCCGCCTGCTCTCCCTGCTCCGGTGCCTTGTAACACCAGGTCCCCCCCGACGCCGGTCCCTCCCGGACCTGCTGCTCTTCACTGGTCGCCAGGCCAAAGTCGGCCAGGTACACCTGCCCCTGCTCGTCCAGCAGCACGTTTGCCGGCTTGATGTCCCGGTGATAGATCTGCTGCGCGTGCGTCAGCCCCAGTGTCTCCGCCAACTCGGCCACCACCCGGCACGCCTCCCGCCAATCCCGGGGACGCTCCCGAATCCGCCGTTCCAACGTCCCCCCCGGCAGATACCGGGTCACCAGGTAGGGCCACCCCGCACTCACGTCGGCACTCAACACCTCCAGCACCCGCGCCCCCTGCCTCCGCAGCAGTTCCAGCTTCTGCCCTTCGGCAAAAAACGAGGTCTGATATGGCGAGTTCAAATGGATGGGCCGCAACAGCTTGATCGCCACCGGTCGGTGCAACAGCGTGTCCCACCCCTTCCAGACCTCGCCAAACCCCCCCCGACCCAGGAACTCTTCCAGTCGATAACACCCCAACATCACCCCCGTCCGCCAGGGACTGGGATCCTCCGCTGGAACCCGGCGCCGGGCCGGTGGAACTCGCACAGGCTGCACCCGGGCCGCGTCCCGCTGTCCCGGATCAATCTGGATGGGCGAGAGCGTTTCCAGGGCCGTGGGGGTCACCGACCACTCGACCTCGGCCCGGGTGTCCACCTCCGTCTGCGCGCGCGTCGAAAATGCGATGCTGATGGCGTCCGACGCTTCGGGATACCGTTGCCGATATTCCCGCTCACTCGCCTCTTCCCCCCGCTCTCGCCGGGCCTGCACTTCAATCCGCAGCAGGTTCATCAAAGCCGACGAGCGCTGCTCCCGCGGCAGCCTTTGCAAAAACGAGTCGAGATCGGGTCGACTGCCGCTGCACCAATTCTCGGCGAACTCGCCGCATAGACTTTCAACACGAGACTGCACTCGGGTCGGCTCGGCCCCCCCGTCGGACTGTTGCTGCTCGGCCATCCCCCGCCCCCTTGGCATCGTCCGAAAAAGTCCGAACAAACCTCTCCATCCTTCACGCACCCCTCCACGGATGGATCGTCCTCCGGTTGCACTCTGCTCTCTGAGGAGTCAAATCTCATTGAGCAATGTGACATTTCGCCGGAATTTTTTTCTGGAGAGACCAGTTTTCCCCCCGGACACAAGGCCCAATTCCGCCCCACAAGTCCGGTCCGGCCCCTGCATCCGCCCGGTCCCGGCCTCTCCCCACGCCCCGCCAGGCCCCGGTCCCGACTTTGCGGTCGAGTCGACTCCATTTGATCTTCTGTCGACGTCTGAGGCAGACACCCCGCAGCCTCAATTCCCATCCCCCGCACGCCCCATGGCCGCCCTCCAGCCTCCCGCCGTCCTGCATTTCCAGTGCACCGTGGGGTGGCTCCGCCTCAAAGATTCGGACGAGTCGACGGATGATTCCGCTGACAATCGTGACTCGACCTGCCTCGGGACCAGAGAGTGAGGTGCACCTCACAGATTCCCCTTCTCGCCGGATTTCGTCAGTGATGATGCGGGAGACAAGGTCATGGTCCAGTCCGACGCGACGCCGGCTGACATCACAACTTCCGCCCGCTCAGACTGGTCGCGAAATACCTGGAATTGCCACACACCGGCCTACCATGCCGGGAAACCTGCCTGCGACGTTCTTGCGTGCGACCCCGTTCATGCTGGGTGAAGTCCGACACGAGACAGGGCCGCAGTCGCAGGCCGTTGACTCGCAATCTCACCGATGCCAACTCGTCGGGTCTTTCGTGGAACAGACTTCCGCCGCGGCCGCTCGCGGCACTCCGTTCTCAATCCGAGCTTTGGAGTCCGATTGTCCCAAGAGTGCCGGTCATCCGCCGTTGAACCGTACTGGACCATTCAGCAGTTTTGTCCACGGAACGCCCGCCAGATTCTGCTTGGCCCAAACCATCAGGTAGTTTTCGTTTCCGGCAACCACACCGCCAATCCGCTTGTCGAAAATTCTTCCGTTGTAGTCCCCCCAGTAGAACTTGTACCCGAGTTGGCTGGCCCCAAACAAAGTCTCCAATTCGAGATACACGGGAGAAAGACCGGCCGTGATGGGCGGCGGCGGATCGACCGGGATCGCGGCGACACTGCGAAATACGCAGGCCGCCACCTTGGCGATTCCCGACACCCCGGCCATCGGGTCGATCTGATTCCCGATACACTCCTTGAGTTTGGTTCCGTCCTCGATGGTGGGACGCATGATCTGCGAACCAAACGGACGCAGTGGCGATGACACATCATGCTCGAATGCCCTGACAATCGGTTGCCGCCGGGTATAACCGATCAGATCGACTTTCAGACAGATCTGCGACATGACCCAACGTCGGTAACCACGCACCTTCGCCCATGTAACGAGGCGCACATCCGGCGAATCGACGTGAATGGGAATTCGTCGATCCTTCGTATTGAACGAATCATCGATGAAGACATACGCAGCCACTTCGTCCGTCTGTTGTACGACCAGCGCCTCGCTCGCCCAACGCGCGGGAGGACGCCGGGGAATCTTGCTGTTGGGGGGAAGACAGGCCCCAACAACGGTTTGCACATTGCCTCCGTAAACGACTCCATCAGCAGTCAAATGGGGACGCTGCTCGGCGTCAAATTCCACCGGAACCTTTGGGGCGATCACACTGTGCAACAGGGTCGGATGCAGAATCAGATTTCTGACGGGAGCGCTGATGAGTTGGGGGCCTTCTTTGGGCTGTTCGAGTTCGGCATTGCTCATGGGTAGACCATTTTGGGAGGGAACAGGACTAACTGACCAGATTTGATGAACACCCCAAAGGGCGGAACGAAAAGGGCACGACTTGGATGTTCCAGATCAGGGACATCAAGCTTCTTTCCATCCAGTTCCACAGACTCGATGTAGCCATTCTCGATGTTCACCGACAGTCGTACGACACTCCGTGGCACAAATTGCGGAGGGATGGGACTCTCTCCCACGGCATGCTGGCCCTCCATCGAACCGGTCAGGGGATGAATCGAGTAGGTGTTGGATGTCAGCAGCAGCGTCACGCCATCTGGCTGCGTCACTTCACGAAACATCAGCCCCCGAAACTGCGTTGTCGTATTGTTTTGCTGCAGAACCTCCTCCTTCTGATAGTACAGCCCGAAACCATCCAGGCGGCTGCGTTGAATCGTCATTTCAATCCGGCTGGGAATCGTCCTGAATTCCGTCGCGAATTGCAGCAATCGCAATTCGTCGGTGTTCAGAATCAATCGCTCCCCCTCCACATCAAACACCACCAACTCTGTTCCCCGGATACCAACATGTCGCTCAACCTCTGGGGTCACCCCCGACGTCTTGATCCAGCGATCCCGGCCACCAACCGCAAGTCTGTCATCGTCCTGAACCCCACGGCTCAGACTCAGAACACCTACACCGGAAAGTCCCAGAAATCCCAGAGCCACCACCGCCGCCGCAATCCACCGATTCCGCCGCGTTGGAACCGACCGCTGAAGCTGCGGCGAAACCTGCGGCACCAACACCCCGCGAAGCCTCCGCTCCACATCCCCCGCCGTGATATTCCGCTTGGTGTAATCCTTCTCCAGCATTTCCAGGCAGATTTGCTGCAGTTCCCCGGGAATGTCCGGATTCAATTCCCGGGGGGCCTGGGCGCGCAAGGCCGGCTCACTGAGCCATTGCCTGTGCAGCTTGCTCTCCGTGGGACCCGGCCAACATCCGGTCAACCACTGATAGAGCACCACACCCAAACTGTAAACGTCACTGCGCCCCTCCGCGATCCCGTGTTGGGCCTGCTCGGGAGACCAATA
>Ga0315902_10001133_pt1 | contig 43267 bp, 29 predicted proteins | sample LakEriMetagenome_9_FD_203523 | JGI IMG/M metagenome (GOLD analysis project Ga0315902, IMG submission 203523) | Freshwater fungal communities from buoy surface, Lake Erie, Ohio, United States - Buoy 12 MA117 | ecosystem: Environmental > Aquatic > Freshwater > Lake > Lake biofilm | place: USA...
GGCCCAGAAGCGGGTCGAAGAACGCCACTTCGAGCAGCGGAAAAACCTGCTGGAATACGATGAGGTGATGGATCAGCAGCGGCGCCGGGTTTACAACTTCCGCCAGGAGATCCTGGACGGGGCCGATTGCCGGGGGCTGATTTTCAACATGTTGCGCGAGCAGGTCTCCGACTCCGCCCAGGAGATGCTCGATCCCCGGTATGGATTGCAGACCACCGCCCGCTGGGCGACCCAGGCCGGCGGAATCCAGCTCGAACCGAGCGATCTGCGGGACGACGATCCCGAGATTGTCTCGTCGTTCCTGCGGGAAGAGGCGATCAGCCAGGCAGAAGACCTGATCCAGGAAAAGATCGAAGAGGATTTTCCGAAGGAAGTCGAAGACGAGCGGGAATGGAACTGGTCGGCGTTTTCGAAGTGGGCCAATGCCCGCTGGGGATTGAAGACGACCGATCGCCAGCTGAAACAGATCGGCCGGGATGGACTGCACGAGTTGATCTACGAGCAGGCCCGCGAGGCGATCGGCCAGGCCGACTTCTCGCCCCTCAAGGTCTTCCTCGAAAAAGACTACGGACGCAAGTCGCTGTCTGCCTTCCTGGCAAACCAGTTCACGGTCGAAATTGAGCCAGCCCGGTTCGACGGTCTGACTCCGGAAGCGGCGACCGACCTGGTCCTGAAAGAGCTGGAGAGCCAGTACGAGAAAAAGGAGATCGAGTTCCCGGTCTCGGTCGGCATGTCGCGCTTCATGGCCGACCATGCCGGCAGCAATGTGCAGCGTTATGACCGACAGGGGCTGGCCCAGTGGGCGAGTGCCCGGTTCGGCAGCCCCGTGGGGGCTGGTGCGCTGGAGTCGCTCTCACGCCAGGATGTCTCGCAGTTATTGACAGGTCTCAGCCAGAAGTTCCGGACTGCCGAAACGGGCATGAAGCAGGCCGAAATGTTGCTGGATCGGGCTTATGGCCCCGTGGGAGAGACCGACCCGACCCTGATGAAGGTGCGCGATACGAGCGCGTTGAAGGATCTTGAGCAATGGGCAGACCTGCAGCTCGATTCCGATTTGACCGCCGACCAGATGGCGCAATTGCCCCGCAGCGAGGTCCAGCGACTGTTGGCTGACGCCTACCAGGGCCGATTCCGACCCGAATTGCGGGAGGCCGAGCGGGCCCTGCTGCTGGAAGTGCTCGACACCTCCTGGAAGGATCACCTGCACTTCATGGACCACCTGCGCCAGGGGATTGGCCTCGTGGGATACGCCCAGAAAGATCCGAAGGTCGAATACCGCCGCGAGGGAATGAAGGCGTTTGACCAGATGTGGAAGGGAATCGGCCAGCAGGTGACCGGTGCCATCTTCCGCCTCGAGAAAGAAAGCCCGGGCTTTGTCGGTTCGCTGTGGCGAATCACCGACATCCGACACGATGCCCCCCCCGTCGAAGAGGCTCCGCTGCCAGGTGAGCCGGGAGACGAGGCAGGGATCCCCGACGGTGGCAAGACACCCGAGCAGTCGAGTGTCGAACCGATCCGCAACCGGGAAACGCGCGTCGGCCGCAATGACCCCTGCCCCTGCGGCAGCGGCAAGAAGTTCAAGCACTGCCACATGCAGACCCGGTGATCGAACGGCCGGGCCACCAGGCCTGGCGATCTGCGATTCGCCCCGCCCCTCACCAGGGAAAGGAATCCCGTGCTGGTGAATTGGCTGTTCAATCTTGGCTGGATGCTGGTCCTGGCCCTGGCAACTCCCTGGCTGGCGTACCGGCGGTGGGTCCAGCAGAAGAGATTTGGAAACTGGGGAGAAAAGCTGCTTGGTCTCGTGCCGGTGCGGTCAGGCTCCGCCCCATGCATCTGGCTGCATGCGGTGAGTGTCGGGGAAGTCGTCCAGTTGTCGTCACTGATTGCCGAACTCGAGCGTCAGGTGCCCGGGCTGGAGGTGGTGATTTCGACCACGACAACCACCGGGAATGCCGTGGCCCGTCAACGATTTCCCAATCACACCGTCATCTTCTGGCCACTCGACTTCACGTGGGCGATCTCGACGGCACTGCGGCGACTTCGCCCCAACCTGGTGGTGCTTGTCGAGCTGGAGCTTTGGCCGAACTTCCTGAGCCTCGCCCGGCACCATCACGTCCCCGTTGCGTTGATCAATGGTCGAATTACCGAGCGGAGCCTGAAGGGGTACCGTCGGCTTGGTCCGCTCGTCCGCCGAATGCTGTCACAACTGGATTGGCTCTCCGTCCAGAATCGCGAGTATGCCGACCGGTTCCTGGAATTGGGCGTCCCCCCCGAACGCCTGAGCATCACCGGGTCAATCAAGTTTGACGGCGTCCTGACGGATCCTGCCGCTCCGGCGGTCACCCACCTGCGACAACTCCTCGGCATTCCGCCCAAAGCTCAGATCTTCCTGGCCGGCAGTACTCACGCCCCCGAAGAGCAACTTGCCCTGGCCGCGTGGCAACAGGTGCGGGCCGACTTTCCAGAACTCTATCTGCTTCTGGCTCCCCGACATGCCGAGCGATTTGAGGAAGTGGCGACGCTGGTCCGTTCCCAGCTCGGTCTGCCGCTCCTCCGACGAAGTGAGTTGAAGGGTCCCGGAATGCCAGCCACTCCGGGGACGGTCATCCTGCTCGACTCTCTCGGAGAGCTTTCGCGATTTTGGGGACTGGCAACCGTCGCTTTCGTGGGAGGCAGCCTGACCAACCGCGGTGGTCAGAGCATGATCGAACCGGCAGGCTTCGGGGTTCCGCTGATCTTCGGGCCCCAGACCTGGAATTTCGCCACGGTTGTGGCGCAACTGCAGGCGGTCCAGGGAGCGACCGTGGTTCGGAATGGTGACGAATTGACCGAGTCGCTCCGGTTTCTGATGCAGAACCCCGCATTGGCTCAGGCGCAGGGCCGCAGGGCCCAGGAGTTGATCATCAGCAGCCAGGGGGCAACCCGCTCCATCGCCGAACGACTGGCCCACATATTCACGCCCGTACACTCAACCGAACCAGAAACGCCTCAACACATGGAACGCCAGGCGGCGTGATCGAGGGACCTGTCGAGTGGCAGTGCATCGAGCCAGCCGTTTTGAGTACACTCTGGACATGTTGGGAGCGTTGCGGCCCAATGGACACCACACATCATGGGGCGAGTTCACGAGTGACTGGCCTCCCACAGCTTGAAAGTCGCAGACAGGAGTTTTTCGATGTCGAGTTTCTTCACCAGTGAATCGGTCAGCATGGGGCACCCCGACAAGGTCTCAGACCAGATTTCGGATGGTGTGCTGGACGCTTTGCTGGCCCAGGACCCACTCTCCCGCGTGGCGTGCGAGACATTGTGCACGACGGATCTTGTCGTTCTCGCCGGGGAAATCACTTCCCAGGGAAAGCTGGACTACGTCAAGTTGGTCCGGGATGTGGTGCATGACATCGGCTATGTCGGCTCGGACATGGGCTTCAGTGCCGAGTCGGTACGCGTTTTCGTCGCGCTGCACTCGCAGAGCGGCGACATCGCCATGGGGGTCGACCGTGATGGTGCGGGGGACCAGGGGCTGATGTTTGGCTACGCCTGCAATCAGACCGAAGAGTTGATGCCGGTGCCGATTGCCTACGCCCACCGGATCATCAACCGCCTGACCGACGTCCGTCAGAAGGGGGTTGTCGACTGGTTGCGTCCCGACTCCAAGAGCCAGGTGACGGTCGAATACCGGGATGGCAAGCCGGTGGGAATTGCCGCAGTGGTCGTCTCGACCCAGCACTCCGAGCAGGTCAGCCACAAGGACATTTCCGACTTCGTGATCAGCGAGGTGATCAGGAAGACAATTCCGGCGGAAATGCTCACTTCACAGACCAAGTATCACATCAATCCCACGGGCCGGTTTGTGATCGGTGGCCCGCACGGTGATACCGGCCTGACAGGCCGAAAGATCATCGTCGACACCTACGGCGGGTGGGGACGGCATGGAGGTGGTGCCTTCAGTGGAAAGGATCCCACCAAGGTGGATCGCTCGGCCGCTTACATGGCTCGCTACGTTGCCAAGAACGTCGTTGCTGCCGGGTTGGCCGACGAATGCGAAGTCCAACTGGCATACGCCATTGGTGTGGCCGACCCGGTCGGCGTCCTGGTGGATACCAATGGAACGGCGAAGATCCCCGAGCAGAAGATCTCCGATCTTGTTCGCCAGCTGTTCCCGATGACTCCCCGGGGAATCATCCAGGAACTGAACCTGCGGCGGCCCATCTACCGCAAGACAGCGGCGGGGGGCCACTTCGGCCGCAATGAACCGGAATTCAGCTGGGAAAACACCTCGGTGAAGGCTCCCCAGTTGCGGAAAGCGGCCGGGCTGTAATCGGTTGTGTTCACCCCCCTCTCAAGGATGAGAGGGGGACGTCTTTTCGGACGAGGTCGTGCCATGGATGGTCGCGAGTCCTTTCTCGAGTTGATGCGCGCGAAATTCGAACGGCGAAAGCAGCGACTCGAAGAGGCCGGGGCCGCTGCCTGGTCTCGCTGGTCCGACGCTCCTGGCGAACACGTTCTGCCCGCAGCCGCCGTCGCCGCCGGGACCCTGCTCGTTTCGCTCATCCTGGCGATCCAGATGTGGGTCGGCTCCCTGGAACTGCCTCTGTTCCTGGTGATCTCCCTCAGCGGCATGCTGCTGGGATTGATCCTTCTGACACGATCCCTCCTGGGTTCGGACGGGCCCCATCACCCATTCCGGCTCTCCGGTTTGGGATTTGGCAGTGCCAGTTCCCTCCCGCTGCTGCTGATCGCGTCGGGAGTGTTTTCATTCTCCGGTCGGGCTTCTCTCTGGCCCCTGGCCGCCGCGCTCCTGTCGACGTTCCTCGTCGCGACCTGGGATCACTCCGGGTGGCGCGAATGGCCGACCCGTTTCCGGTCGGCGATCCGACAATTCACTCTCCCGCTTCCCCTTCCCGAGGAGTCTCTTTCCGTGACAACAGTTCTCGACGCTCGCCCCACTGGTCACCCCCGTCTCGCGGCTGACACCGCCCATGACCTTCATCCCATCCAATGGATGCAGCGATCCATGGACTCGAAAGGCACAGAGCGATTGAAAGGAATCACCCAGGTCCACTTTGCCAGCGGGCAATCCATCGTCACTGCCCATATCCCGTTCTATCCTCCGTTCGCCCAGACCCCGATCTTTCACGGACAGCCTGTGGATGCCCCGGAAGTCCGCATTCGTTCCAGCATTGCCTATGCGTACGGTGCCCGCATCGAACTGAAGCGGCAAGGATCGACCCACGCACCACTGTGCATCGAACTCGAATTTGTCGCCCAGTCGGCACCGCAATCGAACCGCGCCGCGTAGCCGATTCACGCCCCCTTGGGCATGACGCACCGTCCAGCACGCGCCGTCTGGAAGCCGCTTCGCAGAATCCCAAAGACTCGATTGCCAGGAACCGAGATCACTCGCGGCTGAGGAACTCGTCGAGATTCAGCAGTACCGAAGCCATGGTGGTCCAGGAGGCCAACTCAGGTGCGGGAATGCCTGAAGGAACGGCCGAATCTCCCACCTTGAGCAGCAAATCGGCCCGGGCAGGCTCTCCCGCAAAAAGGGTTCGACCTTCCGCCAGCAGTGGCAGCATCAGGTCGAGCTCGTCCGGTCGGGGAATGCGGGCCAGGATCCGCTTCCAGAGCCAAACCAGGCGCTCCTGGTCAGACTCTCCGCCATGCTCCATCGATTCCATCGCCAGCGTCCTGGCCGACTCGACGTAGGTGGGGTCGTTCAGCAACACCAGGGCCTGCAGCGGGGTATTTGTTCGACCTCGGCGAATCGTGCACGTCTCCCGATCAGGAGCATCCAGGGAGATCATCGAAGGGGGTGGGCAGGTCCGCTTCCAGAAGGTGTACAGGCTGCGGCGATAAAGATCGCCTCCCTTCGAGGGTTCGTAAACCGCGCGTCGCTCGACCGAGACGTCCTGCCAGATACCGGCGGGTTGATATGGTTTGACACTGGCTCCTCCCAGGCGGGTGTTCAGCAATCCGGCGACCGACAATGCACTGTCCCGGATGGTCTCTGCCGACAACCGGTAGCGGGCCCCCCGGCCCAGCCACTGATTGCGTGGATCGCGTTCCACCTGTTGCGGTGATGCCTCCGAGCGTTGACGGTAGGTGGCGGAGAGCACGATCTGCTTGAGAAGGCGTTTCAGATCCCATTGGCTCTCCTGGAAATCCACAGCCAACCAATCCAGGAGATCCGGATGGCTGGGGTAGGCCCCCTGCAGGCCAAAATCTTCAACGGTTTCCACCAGCCCGGTGCCAAACAACAGGTACCACCAACGGTTGACCATGACACGTGCCGTCAGGGGATTCCGCCGGTCGACCAGCCAGTACGCGAGTCCCAGGCGGTTCCCGGGCACTCCCTCCGACAAGCCGGGAAGGGCCGCCGGGACACCGGCCGTGACCGCATCTCCCGGTTGGTCGTATTGGCCCCGTTTGAGCACGAATGATCCCCGCGAATCGGCCAGTTCCTGCATGACCATCGTCGCGGGGATTTTTCCCTCGAGGCTTGCCAGGGCTTGCTCGGCCTGTTGGCGGGCGCTGACCAGGTCGCGGTACCTCGAGTCGACCTGGGCGAGATAGTGGCGACGGAGCGTTTCTTTCTGGGAGGGAGTTCGATCCTGTGCCTCGAGTGCCAGGATCGATTTCAACGCCCCGGAGGCTCGACGATCCTCCACGAGGGCCGCAATGTCTTCGGCCGCCAGGCTGGACCGAAACAGTTCCACCTCGTCGAGGCGTCCCCGAAATGCCATCTGGCTCGTCCGGCGACCGATCCGCAGAGGTTGATCTGTCTGGATCGAACCGGTGAGGGTGTCGTTGGTAATCTCGGCCTCCTGCCGCTTGCCATCCACGTACAACTGGATCCCAGCCCCCTGGCTTTTCCCATCATACGTGGCCGCGACGTGATGCCATTGATTGAGCGCGAGTGGTGTTTTGGAAATAACTTTCAACCCCTGCGCGGGCCACTCATGGATGAGATGAGTTCCAAGGCGGCCTCCCTCAAGAACGAAGTCGAATCCCCGAAAGGCCGCCCCCTCATCCATCCTCGAAAGCACGGCCATCGGCTCGTTGGACGTCGGAAACACCCAGGCCGACAGGGTGAACGGCGAATCGGACTCAAAACCGGTCCAGCCAGAGACCTCGACATGGGTCTGGCCGTCAAACTCCAACCCCCGTCCGGAATGTCCATCGACACGCTGGATCGCCCCGACGATTCGGCCCTCGATGGTCGAATCCCGGGTGGAGGCAATCTGTTCTCCTTCGGATTCTTCGAGGTCGAAACGCAGGATCGTGTCATCGGGGAGCCGGGCCAGGTCATCCGCGGTCAGTGACTTTTCCCAATCGGCGAGACGCTCGTCGACCCCCTGGAGTCGCTCCGCCACTGCCTCCCCCGCCGATTGCCGACGTGCCGCCAGCGCCGCCTGGTCCAATTGCCACCGCTGGGGCAGAATCTTGAGATACGGCTCCGCGGGCGCGCCCGAGTTGTAGCCCACCGTCTTGTCCTGCACATTGTTGAAGAAGGCGAACAGACGGTAGTAGTCCACCTGGGTGAACGGATCGTACTTGTGATCGTGACACCGGGCACATTGCAGCGACAGCCCCAGGAAGACCGTGGAGGTGGTATGGACCCGGTCAGCGACATACTCGACCCGGTATTCCTCCGGGAAAATCCCCCCTTCGGTCGTGATCACATGATTCCGGTTGAAGCCGGTGGCCAGTTTCTGCTCGGGAGTGGCATTCGGGAGCAGATCACCGGCTATCTGATCGACGATGAACTGGTCCATCGGCTGGTTGGCATTGAATGCGTCAATGACCCATTCCCGCCACAACCACATCGTCCGCTCTTCATCGTTGTTGTATCCGTTGGTGTCCGCATAACGGGCGAGATCGAGCCAGATCTGTCCCATTCTTTCCCCAAACGCCGGCGATGCGAGCAGACGGTCAACCAGCCTTTCATAGGCATCGGCCGATTCATCGTGCAGAAACCGATCGACTTCCGACAGCGTCGGGGGAAGGCCCGTCAAATCGAGCGACACACGTCTCAACAGCGCCAGTCGCCCGGCCTGAGGCGAAGGCGAAATCCCCTGCTGTCCGAGACGTTCCGCAATGAACCGATCAATCTCATTGATGGCCCATCCCGCCTGCTCATCCGTCACCCGGGGAAGAACCTTCTTGACGGGGGCCACAAAAGACCAGTGCTCCTCATAGGGGGCTCCCTGGGCGATCCACTGGCGCAGTCGTTCACGTTCCTCCGACGAGAGGGTCTTGCGAGAATCGGGAGGTGGCATCACCTCGGACGGATCGTTCGAGAGAATCCGGCGAACCAGTTCCGAGTCTTCAACCTGTCCGGGAACAATCGCCCGCTCTCCAGAGTCTGCCGGCGCGTAGGCCCGGTCGGCCACATCCAGCCGCAATCCCGATTTCCGGGACGCCTCATCCACACCATGACAGGAAAAACAGGCATTCGACAGGAGGGGCCGAATGTCGCGTGAGTATTTCAACGGCGATCCGGGAACCGCCGCGGCTCGATTGGCAACGACGGCAGACGGGTCCTGTGCCGCACACGGCGTGGAGCACGCAGCACAGGCGATTGTCAGGGCCAGACTTGCCAATCGGGCCACCAGATCAACGGGACGTGACATGTCAATTGCGGTCGCGAGGAACTTCACCGGAGAAACCACGAGAACTGGCTTTGATTATCGCAGCCTCGTGATCCATCCGACAGTCCGCCGGCGTTGAGCAACCCCGCGATTGGTCACAATGCCCTCTGCCGACACAGGGGTCGCTAGTCCGCTCAATCTCAAGCCACGGCTTCGGGACGAGTCTCGCAACGCCTGGCGACCACGGCACGCACCGGCCCCGGGTCCTGTGGTGGCACCCCAGGCCCGCCGACTCTCCCTACCACCACAGGCGGGCGGGAAAGTACTCACCGATCAAATTCTCGTACCAGGGCTTCAGTGCCGCGACATCGGGTCGGGCCGCTCCCTTGCTGTACAGATCGTAGGGATTGAACGCCCGAACCCACGCGAACATTTCCTGGTCGCGGGGGGTCATCAGGTGATCGTACGCCTGCTCGCGATGCCCTGGATAGAAAGAATGGTACCGAATCATCCACAGCGCGGGTTCCGGCAGATACTCCTTGACGACCTGGTACAGGTACTCGTCATGGCCCCACGAGAGGTGGATGTTTTCAAGTCCACACCCCGGCGCATAAATGCCGCAGGGGGACTGGTATTCGGTGGTCCGCGAGTCGGGATTGTCGGCAAAGAAATCCGGGAAGACGATCTTGTCGGAAAATCCACAGCCGACCGGAAAGGTGTCTCCCACGACCGCCCATTGAGGTTCACCGAACAGGCACAGGATTTTCCCGAGGTCATGGATCAGGCCCGCCAGGATGAACCACCGGGGATGGCCGTCACGACGGATCGCCTCCGCGGTCTGGACCAGGTGTTCAATCTGGCTGAAATCGGCATCCGGATCACTGTCATCCACCAGGGTGTTCAGAAACTCCATCGCCTCCCAGATCCCCATCTCCCGGCGTCTGGGGGGCAGATATTCCGCCTTCTTGCGGAGCACGAATTCGAGAGTCTGGTTCCGATGATTCAGGCGGTAAAACTCCCGCACCGTATCTCTGGGGGGAGCCTGGTAGTTGCGAAACTGTTCCCGGGGGCGCGAGCTTGCTTCCAGCACAGATTTGACCGAGTTCTCAACGGAGGGGAGCCCCGTGCCGGGAGAGGTTTCGGACGACTGTTGGTTGGGCGCGGGATACCGTTCGAGGAGTGACTTTTCCCAATCGTCAACATGCGGCAGTGGTTGAGGATCTTCCATGACCACCTCAGGCGTTGGCCACCTGCTCCAGGACCGAATCGTCGACATAGATGGGAAGCGCCGGCTTCGAATGAACCGCCAGGGCAATCGCATCACTGGGCCGGGCGTCCACTTCAATCAGTTCACCATCCCGGCGAATCCGCAGCGATGCGAAATAGGTGTGGTCTTCCAGGTTGTTGATCACCACATCCTCGAGAGTTCCACCGAGCGCTTCAATCACGTGGCACAACAGATCGTGCGTCAGCGGACGGGGCGATTCCTCCCCCTTCACATGACGATTGATGCTGGTCGCCTCGAAAATTCCGATGACGATTGCGAACGCGCGCGGGCCCTCGCACTCGCGCAGCCAGACGATATGCTGATCCAACAACTCGCTGATGATGATCCGCGAGAGTTCCATCTGTACCAGCACGATCAACACTCTCCACGGAAAAGCTCTTCGCAGAACTGCCCCAGACCAACCCGGTCTGGCCAATCGCATCTCCGCCACAGCAAGACGAGATTATACGGAAGGTCGAAAAGTGCAAACAAGCCGAGCCTTGCCCAACGAACACGGTTCTGTTCGCCTGCCGCCTCAGGCCAGGATCGGGTGGATCACCTCACCATGGTCGATCTCCAGCCGCTTTCGGCCCGGAATCTCCAGGCGACGCGAATCGAGCCCCAGCAAGTGGAGAATGGTGGCGTGAATGTCGGTCACATAATGCCGGTCTTCCACGGCATGGAATCCGATCTCATCCGTCGCACCATGAACGACACCACCCCGGATTCCCGCCCCCGCCATCCAGACGCTGAACCCGAAAATGTGATGGTCTCTCCCATCGCTTCCCTGCGATCCGGGCGTCCGGCCGAATTCCGTGGCAAAAACGACCAGGGTGTCGTCGAGCAGACCGCGACGTCCCAGGTCCTCCAGCAGAGCGGCAACAGGCTGATCGACCGCCAGTGCATTGCGTTCGTGGTTTCCTTTCAGACCGCCATGCGCATCCCAACTCCCCGCGCCGCCGGCTCCATGTTGCACCTGGACGAACCGCACCCCCCGTTCAATGAGACGGCGCGTCGCCAGCATCTGCATGCCAAAGTCACGGCAATGGGGCTTGTCGAGCCCATACAGCGACTGCGTCTCTGCCGTCTCTCCCGAGAAATCCACCGCCTCGGGAACCGACCGCTGCATGCGGAAAGCCAGTTCGTAGGAGGCGACGCGCGCCGCCACGGCCCCATCCCGCGGTGACTGCTGTTGCCGTTCCCGGTTGAGTTGCTGCAGCAACCCGACCGCCACCTCCCGCGCCCGGGTGGGAATCTCGCGTTCGGCTCGCGCGAAGTCGAGCGCATTCGCCGGATCGACCCGCAAGGGAGTCGCATCGTGGGCTGGCCCGAGGTAATGGCCATCTTTCTTGTTCCAATACTCCCGTGCCCCCAGGGAGATGTACTGCGGGAGATCCTCATTCAGCGACCCCAATCCATAGTGCACCCACGCCCCGAGATTGGGAAAGTCTCCATCATTCTGGTGCCGACCTGAATGAAACTGCGTCTGGGCACCATGATTGCTGTCGGTCGTCCACAGGGAACGGACAACGGCAATCCGATCGATCTGCCGGGCGATCTGGGGAAACCAGTCACTCACTTCGATTCCGCTTTGCCCGTGCTTCTGAAAACCGACCTGCAGCGGATACAACGTATTCCGCTGGTTGCCGTTGCCATCGGGAACGACCAATCTCTCGATCGCCAGCCGCTTCGGATTCTGGACTTCGGCAAACGGTGTCTCGGCAATGGTCTTTCCCGCAAACTGGTTCAGCGCCGGTTTCGGATCGAACGACTCCATGTGGCTCATCCCACCATTCATGAAGAGCCAGATGACGCTCTTCGCCCGGGCCATTCGGGAGGGCAACCCGGTCGGGGGCTGCCACTCCCCGTCACGGGTAATCCCGTCGCGGGCCAGCATGGCTCCGAGGGCCAGGGCCCCGAACCCACCACACAACTCCCGGCGACCGATCATCGCGGGCTGTCGAAACACCCGAGCTTCCCGATCGAACATCGTCTCCCCCACTGGTTTCCGGCTCATTTCCAATCCTCCTTCTCTGGCCCCTGGCACCACGGGGACCGCCCCGTGGGAAACGGATTCACTGCACCGTCACGAAGTCACTGTGGTTCAAGAGAACCCAGACCAGTTGTGTGTCCACTTCTTCTGACGCTCCTCCCCACCCGGGGATCTGACGCCAGAGATCGAGCGACTCCTGGCACCGGGCAATTTCGACCGCATTCGGTTCGGTTCCAAGGACAACCTGGAAGACGGATCGAATGAATCGGCCGTCGGGCGTCACATCGGATCGGTCTCCTCCCACCGCCTCCCGGATGCGTCTGGCAATGGGGAGTGCCGACTCGAGAACCAGACTGCTGTTCGACAGCGCCAGGGCCTGCTGGGGAACAACACTCTGCTCCCGGCGGTAACACTCCTTGACCAGCGCTTCGTCAAATGTCGTCAGAAAGAGATTGCGTTCGTTGTTCGAATGGAAGAAATACAGGCTGCGACGGTTCGAGGTCCCCTGCTCGGCCGAAGGAACTGGCGGTCCTCCCACCCGGGTTTCCAGCCTCCCGGCGAGCGACAGAATCGCATCCCGCACAGCCTGCGATTCCATGCGCACGGTTGGCCGTCTCCACCACCAGGTGTTGTCCGGATCCCGCGCCAGGTTGTCATCACAATCGCGCAGGGATGACTGCAGACGGTAGGTCTGGGAAAGCACGATTTGTCGATGCAGATTTTTGAAACTCCAGCCGTTGTCGATGAAGTCGGCCGCCAGCCAGTCGAGCAATTCCCGATGGACGGGAGGAGGAGACTTGAGCCCGAGATCAAACACCGCGGGGGCGAGCGGGGCCCCCATGTGGCGGGCCCAGACCTGGTTGACCACCACCCGCGCCGTCAGTGGATTGCGGGCATTCGCAATCCACTCGGCCAGGGCCTTGCGACGCCCCGTGCTTCTGGGAACGAACGGCACCGCGGGGTCATCCTGCGTGGAATTGAAAAACCGGGTGGCCGTCCAGACCGCCCCCACCAGGGGTGTAAACTGCTCACCGGGCTCATTGCGGGCGGACACGGCCTTGTCGAAGTCCATTCGGGCCGCGGCCAATCCCTTTTCGGCGGCTTCCCGCTTGTCGGGAGCTGCTTTTTTCAACTGCAGTTCCCGTTCGACGGTCGCCGCCTCGGCTTGAGCCACCCGGTACTGTCGTTCCGCAAGGCTGGCGGCACTGGCCCGGGCCGAAAACTCGGGAACTCCGGGAGACAACTGTTGCGCCTCAGCACGTCGCTGCAGAGACACCAATTCGGCTTCGGCGGCGATCACTGCCAGATCCGCGATGCGGGCCTCGAGTCGGGCCACCTCGAGTGCCTCGACCGGGCTGAGGCCCGTTTCCCCGGGTTCGCGCAGTCGGGTGGTCGCCGGCAATTCATCCACCACCACTTCATGCAGGGTGGCCAGGCAATCAAAGGTGATGACCTGGAAGTGTCCCTCGCGCCGCTCCAGTGGCGTGCGAAACGCAACGACCAACACATCATCCAGAAACGCATTGATCAGGGAACCCCGCACCTGCAACTTCAGCACATGCGACCGGTTGAGTTCGACAGGCCGAGCCGAAGCCCCTTCGGGAGGAAAGTTCCAGACCCCACCCTTCTGCCAGGCCGCCTGGACCTTGGGGCCCTCGGCAAACGCACTCACATACACGTTTTGCTCGCTGTCCCCTGCCCCTTCCGGTTGCCGGGGATCGGGATTGGTGGTGTCGAAGGTGATTCCGACGCTGCGCCAGCGACTCCCGCCGTGAATGGTCACCTTCAACGATGCTTCAAAGTCCCGGGGAGCCTTCCCGATCCAACGGAGAATCCCCCTCTGTTCACCATCTGTCTTCTGCTGCCACCCCGACTCAACCTGATGCCAGGTTCCTCCCAGAATTCTCCAGCGATCTTCGAGTGGACCTGTGAACTTCTCGTCGAGAAGTCGTTTCGGCTGCTCTCCGTCTCCCTCATCGGTCGCGCGGTCGGGCATTGCCCCTGCCAGCTTTGACTGCTCTTCGGCCATGGAGAGGTTTGTCTGGGCAGCCTGCTGGCGTAACCTGGCTGCGGTGATCTTGTCGTTCAATTGCTTTCCCAGGCCCTCGGCGATCCAGGGGCGCACGCCTGGCTCAAACGCCTCCCGGGGCAGATCGACCGGGGAGATCTGAAGTGGACTCCACTCGAGGAATCCGGGCAGCCCCGGCGAAACCGCCTGTGACTTGTCAGGAGCATTCTCGTTTCCACGAATGAAGACCCAGGTCGGCAAGTCGGGGAGACCATCGAACACCCGGGGAAGTCCATTGCGATTCAGGTCGGACTCGCCCGGAAGAAGATCGACGCGGACATGGTACGGCTCGAAAAACGCCCGCATCCGGTAATAGTCGACCTGCGAGATCGGGTCGTACTTGTGATCGTGGCATTTCGAGCAGTTCATCGTCAGCCCAAGAAACCCCTTCCCAACATGCTCCACCACCTCGTCCATCCATTGGTTGCGGTTGAACAGGAAGTAGTTTCGGGCGAGGAAGCCTGTGGCCCGCAGGCGATCAAGATCGGTCGGGGTAATCTCATCGGCCGCGAGCATCAGCCGAATCATCTCGTCGTAGGGGAGATCGACATTGAGCGATTCGATCATCCAATCTCGCCAATGCCAGATGTGCTTCTGGCTGTTGCGCAGCTGATCACCCAGTCCCCACCAGTCGCTGTAGCGCCAGACATCCATCCAATGTCGGGCCCAGCGTTCGCCATGTCGGGGATCCGCCAAAAGTCGCTCAACGGTCCGTTCATACCACGACTCCTCCGGTGCCCCGAGGGCGTCAGCGATCTCTTCCGGTGTGGGCGGCACCCCGATCAGGTCGAGAGACAATCGCCGCAGGAGAATCCGGCGGTCGGCGGTCGGCTGGGGCTTCAATCCCTGCTTCAGGTATCCGCGGGAGATGAAGGCATCGATGGGATTGTCTGACCAGCCCGGCAAGACCTCTGCGGGAATCCCGGGGCGAAGAATCGGTCGATAGGCCCAGTGCTCGCGCGGGTCGGCATCTGGCTGTTCGTTGTCCGGACGATGCGCCCCGGCATCAATCCAGTCCCGGATCAGTCGGACTTGTTCTGCGGACAGGGGTTCCCCTTCCGGGGGCATGCGTTCCGCCGATTCGGCGGCCGAGATTCGCTCCAGCAGGAGACTGCGGGTCGAGTCGCCGGCCACGACCGCAGCACCGGAATCTCCGCCACGGAGCAATGCCGCCGCCGTATCCAATCGCAAACCGGCCGACTGCTTCAAGGCCCCATGACAGGCAACACACCGTGCCTTCAGCAAAGGTCGGACCTGCGCGGCGTAATCCACCGGGGGTGGTGTCTCGTCGGCTGTCACTGGGATGACACATGCAAGTCCCCCCAGCCACGACACGATCCCCAACAACTGACTCCAGGCCTGCTTCTGACAGCCCATGAATGCCGCTCCCATCCGACCAACCAACAGACTCGCAACTCCCTGAAACGGCCTGCCGGTGCTGTTTCCGGCGGGACATCTTCCGAAGTTCCCATCTGCCTATCTTACACGATTGGGAGGACAAAACATCAGCACGCACTGATCCATCAAGACGTCTGGCCGCGAGCCCCGGGTCACTGCGAGGAGACTATCGGCCCGGGCGACGCTCATAATCGAAGTCCAGTGTTTCCTGCGCCAGGATCAAACCCTCAATCGCTTTGAGGAAGTCGGCTCGCGAGGGGTCGCCCGAGCGGAAGGTCGGCTGTTCTGAAAGGGCATACACCGTGAGATGGTAGGTTTTTCGGCCGGGGCCCTTGGAGCAGAGGGGTTCATAACTTGGACGGCGGCGGTCGTTTTGACCCGTTTTGCCTGCCGGTTTCATCCCCTGCTTCAATTCCTTCACATCGACCGGAAGGTCGTAGACCAACCAATAGGATTTCTCCTGATCGGGAGCCGTATGCCAGAGACTCACCGCCCAAGACCTGGTCCCCTCGGGGAGTTGCTTCCAGGCGATGGCCGGTGAGAGAGACTTTCCATCGCACGTGCAATCGACATTCAGCAATCCCTCGGCATCAATCGACTGGCTCGACAACCCAAGAGGACGGGGGGACGAATCATTTCTCGGCGCGGGGCGACGATTGTCGCGTGGAGGGCGATCATCGCCGCCGCGCGGACCGTCGCCACGACGGCCGCGTCCATCACCCCGCTGCGGGCGACGGGGCTCCGCCACCTCGGTTGTCACTTTTCCCCGAGGATCCCGATAGGTGAATGCCACTTTTCCTCCCTCGGCAATCCTGTATTCCACCGTCCCGGAACGTCCGCCGATTTCGTACGTCAATCGGAATGCGTTCGCATCGAGGGATTCGAAACGCGTGATCTTCGCACCTTTCAAAGGTGGGAGTGCTTCGCGGACCGGTTCGGCGCGCGGTTGTGGATCGACCTGCCCCTCACGCTTCGTGACCTCCCCAAAAAATCCACCGATCAGGTAGGGATACGTCTTCGTCGCGTGGTAATGGTAATTCCCGTCTTTGCCCCGATGTCCGTTGAGCTTGTCCAACGGGGCAAAATCGGGATCCCCGGGCTGCTGGTAGCCATAGACCGGATAGCCATCCAGGGCGTAAGCGATGGGCTTGCCGTGGCCCACCACTTTCTCCAGGTGGACCGGGGCGAGGTGATAGTGATAGTCGTCGGCGCGACCACAGTGCCCCCCAAATTCATCCAGTTCGCCTGCGAGAAACGCGTCATCTCCCCGGTTGTTGAGCGGATTGAAGATGGGAATGCCATTCACAGCCAGGGCGATGGCACCACGCAGGAAATCGTTCCGGGTCGACTGCGGATTCCTGGCGGGGACGGGATTCCGGGGGATCCGCCAGGCATTGTCGCCACGATAATCTTGTGGAAGCGGGACCTGTTGCTGCCAACTGCGAATCCCCACCATCATGGGATGTTCCGGCATTCCATTCGACTCGACAAACAGAAAGTCGCGATCCCAACGAATGCCCACCGTCTTTTCGAATGGCTGAAAGTCCCGGGCGATCTCGGGAGCCTCCTTTTCGGCGCGCTGTCCGGCCACCAGATTGTCCGGTCCTCGCAAAGCCACGGCCCACTCCCCCGGGGCATTGCGTTCGCGAACTGCAGAAACCACCTGCCGGACCCAGACCTGGTCGATGTTCGACAAACCAGCGAGGGGAACATCGACCAGATCGCCCGCTTCTGCCCGGATTCGAACGAGTCCGTCCCGGACGAACAGCAGTTCTCCCCGTGCGACACGCTCACCCGTCGTGAGTCGAAAAGTATGGGCCGCAGTGCCCCGGCGCTGGCTTCCATGCCCCCCGGGATGCGCCAGGGATGTCAGTCCCCAGGAGATCGCCACAAGGAGGGAGCCCAAAAACACCAGCTCAGGGGGGCAGCGCATGGTTCGTGCTCGAAGTTGCAATCGATGGTCGTGCGGAAACTGTCACCTCCGGGATCCAGCGACCAACGATGACGACGTTTCAACGCCGCTTCCACAACCTGGTCCGGCTCCCTGAAGTATTCATCACCCATGGCCGCCCAAGGTTTCGCGACTCCCACGAAATACACTCCACAGCCGCGTTAAAGCCCTCCCAATCAAACCACAATTCCAACTGAACACCATCGCGGCATCAAGGCCGAACTCCACCGCGACGACCACCGGGAGGCACTGTGCCAGGGACAGGCCAATCGTCGACGGTACGACTCGCATTCTCTTGACTGGCCCGGTTGCATCCAAGCGAACGCTCGGGCAGCAAGGCGAGTTCCGTTTCGCGTTCGGGGCGATCCGGAATCACTTCAACACACGCCGTGTCTCCGGAAGGGACTCTCCAGAGCGGCACCGCCACACGGTGGAAGGGGGACTGGCACAGGGTGCTGGCGCTGAGTCACCGGTGCGGTGCGAACGCTCTCTCAGGACCTGGGGGCCGATCTCTCCACAGGTGAAACGGGGCCCGGTCAGGGAACGACAGACAGCCGGTTCTCGACGGCAACCACCCCAGGAGCCGACCAGGCAGCACGCTGCGCCTCTTCCCGCTCATGCCACGATCGCACATTCCCCTTGAGGACAACTTTGCCGTCCTGCGATTCCACGTCCACCCGGCGTGCGTCCAGTTCTGCGCTCCGCCGATAGACCTCTTCGATCCGCCCCTTGATGTCACCGGTCCGAATCTGAGGCTTGACCTGGACACTGTTGGTAACACCACACACACCAACCAGCGAACGTGTCAGTCGCTCGGCCAACTCCCGCTGGTAGTTCCAGTCCACCTGGCCCTCGAGCGTCACCCATCCCTGCCGTACGCCCACCTGAACGCGTCCCTCGGGAATCGATGTCTGCCAGCGCAGCACCTGAACGGCCATCTGGGCGATGTCGGCATCGGATCGACGACTGACTCCCGGCAGTGCGACCTGCAACTCATTGGCGACGGCCCGCACCCCATAAACGCGCTTCGCCACGCGATCAGCGGTGGTTTTCTCAATGTAGCTGGGGACGGTCCCAGTCAGGGTCACCACGCTCTCCTTGACGGTCACACCGATTTGCGTGGCATCGAGACTCGGCTCCCATTCGAGGTGGGCCAACACATCGTGCTGCAGCTTGGAATCCTGGCTCACAGTCACACTCCTTCATCAAAACAGGAATCGGAACAACACAGTCCAGAAACCGCCCTGTGGCAGGAACAGGGAATTCCACACAGAAAACAGACCATCCTCAGTTGCCGAAGATCGTGTCGCCCGCATCGATCCCCATCGGCCAATGTCACGGGTACGTCATCCCAGCCGATGGGGATGACGATGAGTCTCAGGGGGCGTGGTTTCCGGACTGGACCGGAATGGATCGGGGCAGTTCGCTTTGTCCCCGGGGAAAAAAGATCTTCAAGACTCCCAAATTGAGTGTTGCCACTGCACTCCCCTCCCGGATTTCGAAGGGCAACTCAACTTCCCGCAGGAACGGACTGCGTCGCCGCTCGCGCCGATACGAATTCAGGACGGCGTCACCATTCTCGCCGGACACTCGCCCCTGGATCGTGACGACATCTCGCCGGACTTCGATGTGAAGTTCACCCGGTTTCCACCCGGGCAAATCCATCGAGACGACGAATCCCTGCATGGTCTCGACCAGATCCATCGGAGGCTTCCCGCCCGATACAGCCCCATCGGCTATCGGTTCCCGATCCGGCAATTCTCGCTGGATCACAGCCTGAAGCCCCACGAGGGGATCCCGTCCCCAGAGATGGGGCGAGAGCAAGGAAAGGTTTCCCTTCCAATTCAAAGACATGGAATTTCCTCCCACTGGAATCTCCGAGGCATGCACAATCCGGGGCGCCATCCACCAATCATCCCCCACGCGACTGCAGAGACAACGGCTGGATCATCTCAGTCCAGGTTCACTCCCGGCCGGAGATCAGCCGCCGGCGACGGCGAATGCGTGTGACATCGCGGACCTGTCTGAACTGAACCTGTTCCACATGACGCCACGGTTGGATTCTTCCCACGAACCACACACCTGCAATCCGGCTTGGGAGGAGTTTGGCCACCGGACGGGGAGGATCTGCCACGCATGGAATCCCCCGCCGGCCTCTGGACCAGTGCGGTCGTGAGACTGGCCGAGCGAAGAAAAATCAAACATGGGTTGAATGCTCCGCAACCGTATTGCAGCCGTCTTGAAGTCGGAGAGGGTGCGAGCCCTCGCTGGGGAGTAACGCACGTTCTCACCGGCGATATGCGCATCGCCCTGACATGCTGCCAAGACACGTCGGCCGGGCCGTGAACAAAAACACGCGATTTCAATCTCAATGCGAATGCCGGCCGGACCGGTCCGAACCGCCGGGCGACACCAAACCAGACGCCGTCTCAAAGGGCGTCGCCCCCAGGATTTCACTCAAACGAAATCCCCCGCCGAAACCAGAGTTTCGGCGGGGGATGGAACTCAATCACGAATCCAGCGACTCGCTCCGTTCGACAGATTGTCGTTGGAAAGCAAGTCGGGGATTGGTGTCACTTGATCTCATCGGCGGCACAGACCCATTCCTTCAGGGTCGACTCATAGCTGACAAGTTCGTTGGGCGAGAAGTAGACCGCGATTTCCCGCTGGGCCGCCTCGACGCTGTCGCTGCCGTGCATCAGGTTCATCTGGCGACTGACGCCGAAATCACCTCGAATCGTCCCTGGAGCCGCCGTTTGGCCGTTGGTCGGCCCCATCATTGTGCGAACCACGGCAACGGCATTGGGGCCTTCAGCCACCAGGGCCACCACGGGGCCAGAGGTGATGAACGCCTCGAGAAGGGGATAGAACGGCTTGGAGACATGCTCGGCATAATGCTTGGCCGAGAGCTCCTTGGTCACCCGCAGCATCTTCAAGCCGACAATTTTCAACCCCTTGGTTTCCAGCCGGGAAAGCAGGGTGCCACAGAGGCGGCGTTGAACCGCGTCGGGCTTGAAGAGAATCAGCGTACGTTCCATGAACTCAATCCTTGACAACAGAACCTGACAGAAAAACGGTGCTCAACGACAAAAAACAGTTTCGCTCAAATGATTCGAACAACGGCGGACATGGTCCCGACTGTGGACGCTCCATACTCCGCACGGGGCCACTCCCATCGGGGTCTGAGCGGCCACCTCGTCTCATTCATCACACGAGACCTGAGAGGGAATGCAATCGTGAATCCCCCCTGGCGTGAATTCCCGCGACGAGCGAGGGCCCAATGAGCTGGATCAGCCCTTGAATGGTCCCTGGAGACGGGCCAACTCGAGCTTCGACAGGGGCTTGCCATCGGGGCCAGTGGTGGGGACCGCCTTCTTTTCGGCGGGAGGAACCGGTGCAGCCGCAACGGGCTTTGGCGGGGGGGGAGCCGGCGCCGCCTGAGGCGCAGGTGCCGCGGCACTCTTGGCGGCGGCACCACTCCCCACCGCCCCCTGCATCCGCGCCAGTTCGAGCTTCGACAGGGGCTTGCCGGAAGGAGCGGCCGGAGCGGCAACCGGCGCCGGTGCAGCAGCAGGAGCGGGAGCAGCCGGGGCCGCAGCGGGAGCAGCTGGCTTGGCGGCCCCTGCGGCCCCCTGCATGCGGGCCAGTTCGAGTTTCGAAAGTGGCTTGCCACCAGGACCGGTTGGCACAGGTGCCGGTGTCGCCGGTGCGGCAGGGGCGGCCGCGGCAGGGGTGGCCGGCGATGCTTTGCCAACGGCTCCCTGCTGGCGAGCCAGCTCCAGTTTCGACAGAGGCTTGCTGCCAGTCGCAGCGGGGGCAGCTGTCGCCGGAGTGGCCGGGGCGGCCACTGCCGGGGCTGGTGCCGCCTTCGCTGGTGCCGCCTTGGGAGTCTCCGCCTTCGGGGCTTCCGCAGGCTTCGCCGCAGCGACCTTTTTCGGCTTTCCTTCGACGATTCTCAGGTAGGCCGGGTCGATGTCATACCAGCCGATATCCACCGGATGATCAAACTGAATCAACAGCCGACCATTCATGTTCACCGTCTTGACCGTGCCGGTGAGCCCCTTGAACCGGCGCAACTCCGGCACCGATGGATCGACCTCGACCAACTTGTCTGTGTACTGCGACTTCAACTGCTCGACTGCTGCGAACGACATGCCGGATCCTTGAAAGCGTCTGCTCCACTGAACTTCGCCCGATTCTCTTGCAAGATTTGCTTGAAATCAAGCCTGTCCAACAGCTTCGATGGTGTACTTCCACCGCCATTGCAGAAGATCGGACTGCTCCGCTCCCACCAGAGGCGCAGGATATCCAGCCACAAAGCCGTCTCCCTCAAACACCAGATCCTCCGGGGGCCGAGCCGTCGATGTCTCCAGCGGCTCCATTCGGCAATCCACTCCCTGAGCCTGCAACCAGGTGCGTGAGCCCTCTCCCGCGGGAACGCCTGGAATCTGGTACCGCGACGTGGCCCAAAATGGCCCACGGGCCTTTTTCCTTCGCGCACAAACATCGAATTCGAGGCGATTTCGCTCCCCATCCACATGGACTGCCACCGAGTAGATCGCCACCCCGGCCTGTCCCATGGCCTGGACTTCACAATGCGAGTCGTCGCGTCTTTCGAACCACAGATCCTGAAACGCCGGACTGCAGGGAATCGTGTCGTCGGGGCCCCCTTCGACCGACACCACTCTCCACGGCCGTCCGTCGGAAGATTCCACAACATGCTGCCAGCGATCATGCCGCCATTCGAACTGCAAGGTCATCCGGGTCAGACGGACAATCAGGGAATGCGGGGTTTGTTGAACATCCACAACGGCTGGTCTTTCTCGGAGAAATCGGGCTGGAGCGTCGTGGCCCCCCTGCACGGGCCCTGGCAGCGAAACCGAGTCCGTTGCCCCACGAGTGCCCGTTGGAGTGCCACGCCTCCTCCCGATGATAGGCGTTGGAATCGAACGGCAACAGCAATTGGGCTTCGGACTTCCGAGAGATGCCCAAACCGGAATTCCCGGTTCCGGGTCCATTCGATCGATGACTGCCGTCCCGACCTGGCAAATCTCGCAACCGTGATCCGCAGAAACGGTCTGGACCGGTCGAAGATTGGCAGTTTCCCTCACGACGGCAGCCTGATCCAAACGGCTTTGCGTCTGGAAGTTTCTGGCAATCTCGCACCTTCCCGTCCCGGTGGACACGAGTAAACCAGCATTGCTCTTCGGCCAGCCTGCCGATAACGTTTGGGAGAGCAGGTTGATCAGGTCTCCCGGGGACGATTCGATGTCAGACAGCAGTTTCGGGAATCGATATCCGGCGGGGGCTTTCGGACCTCTTTCCGCCGAATCGTCTCACTTCTGCCGGGGACCGGTCTCGCGGCGTGGATTTCTGCATGCCGGAGTCCTGGGAATGGGGGCCCTGTCGCTGGCCGACCTGCTGCGACTGCGGGCGGAAGGCAAAACCGTCCGGGGATCAGCGGCCCAGACCGAAGACACCGCGGTGATCTTCGTCTGGTTGCCAGGTGGCCCTCCCCACCTCGACATGTACGACATGAAACCCGAGGCACCGGTCGAATATCGGGGGCAATTTTCGCCGATTGCCACGAAGATTCCGGGGTTGGATGTCTGCGAATTGATGCCGAGGCACGCCTCCTGTGCCGACAAATACTCGGTCATACGCTCGATCGCCCACACATTTGCCGACCATGGTGGTGGACACAAGCGATTCATGACTGGTCGCGACCCGCTCGAACCAACCGGGTTTGTCAACGATTTTCCGGCGGCTCCCTCGTTTGTCGCCAAGTCGCGGGAGGGACTGCGGAACGGCCTGCCGAACTATGTTTCGTTCACAGATGGTGGCCGGGATGGAGTCGATGTCTTCTCGTTCGGGGCGGCCTATCTGGGGGCGGCCTATGTCCCGTTTGCGATCCCCGGCGATCCCGTTCAACCGTCGTTTCGGGTTCCGAATATTTCCCTCGACGAATCACTGGCCAACCGGCTGGATGACCGACTGGCCCTGCTGAGGGGATTTGACCAGATCCGCCGGGAAGTCGATCGCCGGGGAAGCATGGAGGCCCTCGACGAATTCCAGCGGCGGGCCACCGAGTTGCTGACCAGCGATGCAACGAAAAACGCCTTCGACCTGACACAGGAGAGCGATTCGACCAAAGCCCGGTATGGTCATCACGCCTGGGGATACCGGGCCATGCTGGCGCGCCGCCTCGTCGAGGCGGGTTGCAGTTTTGTCACCGTGGTCATGGAAAATCCGTACCAATCGGGTGTCGATTGGCTGAAGCAGGGGACCTACAACTGGGACTCTCATGCCGTCAACTGCCACATTTTCGACGACGCCAAGGTCCGGTTTCCCATCTACGATCAGGCGGTGACCGCGCTGATTGAAGACCTGTACGCACGCGGTTTGGATCGTCGCGTGCTGCTGGTTGTCACCGGAGAATTCGGCCGGACACCACGGATCGAAAACGTGAAAGGCTCCCAAACCGGGGTGACTCAGCCCGGCCGCGACCATTGGCCCAATTCGATGAGCCTGATTGTTTCCGGGGGCGGCCTGAAGATGGGGCAGGTTGTCGGTTCAACGACGTCGCGCGGCGAGGTCCCCAAGGATCGTCCGATGACCCCGAATGATCTCTGGGCAACGGTTTATCGGCACCTGGGGATTGACCCCGAAAAATCGTACCCGGATCACCGCGGCCGGCCGATGCCGATTCTCCCATCAGGACGACCGATCGTCGAATTGATCTGAGATCGGCGTCCTTCCACCCCCAGCAAGATCCCGTCCGCTGACTCCGCGCACACTTCATGGGGGATCACCCCGCGGGAACAGAAACGGTTGAGAACGGCATTTGTCCCATTGCTGCGTTTGTCCCATTGCTGGAGGGGCGTCAACGCCGAATGCGTTCCGCAGCCGGTCGCCCGCCCGTCACGCCCGCCGCTTGCCATGCCGGCCAATCGTCACGCTGAAGGTTGACCCGCGTCAGGTCTGGCCTCAACTGGACCCGACTCAGACATTCGCAGTGCCGTCATGAGAATCAGCTTCAGGTCGAGCCAGAGAGACGACCGGCGGATGTATTCTTTTCCCAATGCAATCTTGTCGGGAAGGACCACCTCGACGTAGGCCTTTTCAGGATCGGGGTACTGCCCGAGAATCTCTGTCTCGTGGCGATACTTGAGAGAGGCGATGTCGGTGATCCCCGGACGCACCCGGAGCAATTCCGCATAATCTTCAGGATACTTTTCGACGTATTTGCGGACTTCCGGCCGGGGCCCCACAAAGCTCATCTCCCCCTTGAACACATTGATCAACTGGGGAAGCTCATCGAGCTTGGTCTTGCGGAGAAATGCTCCCACCCGGGTGACTCGCGGATCGCGACCGGCTGTCAGTGCACCACCGAGACTCGGTGCATTCTGAACCATCGAGCGGAATTTGAGGATATGAAACGGCTTTCCGTTCCGCCCCATTCGCTCCTGGCGAAAGAAGACGGGGCCCTCGGACGTCAGCCAGACCAGCACAGCGCAGATCAACATGACCGGCGACAGCACCAGCAGCCCACAGAACGAAACCACCAGGTCAAACGCCCGCTTGATCACCGCCGGTTCTCCCGGCAGATGGTCTTGATGACCTCGACCACTTTCTCAAGGTCTGTCCGTGAGAGCCGGGGATAGAGCGGCAGAGAAATGATCTTCTGGTACGCATTCCAGGCGACAGGCAGGTCTTCTGGCCGGTAACCCCAGACGTCGCGGTAGTACGGATGCATGTGCAGCGGCGTGTAGTGCACACTGGTGCCGACCCCAGCCGCATTCAGTTTCTCAATGAACTGATTCCGGTTGATCGTCAGTCGCTCCGGCTGCACCTGGATGACATACAGGTGCCAGGCATGCTGAACATGGTCGAGAAGGGGTGGCGTTGCGACCTCGGGGACATCCGCCAGCAGTTCGGTGTACCAGGCGGCCCGCTCACTGCGTGCTTTCCAGAAATCGTCCGCCTTCGCCAGTTGATGGATCCCCAGCGACGACGCCACGTCGGTCATGTTGTCTTTGTAGCCGGGGGCGGTGATTTCGTAGAACCACGATCCCTCGGCACTAAAGCGTTTCCAGGCGTCCCGGCTGATTCCATGCAGTGACATGATCCGCATGCGGTCGGCGAGTGCATCGTCCGAGGTGGTGATCATCCCCCCCTCGCCGGTGGTCATCGTCTTGTTCGCATAGAACGAGAACGCGGTGATTTCCCCCAGCGTTCCCACCATGCGCCCCTTGTACGAGGCTGGAATCGCATGGGCAGCATCGTCGATCACCCGCAGGCCACGGCGGCGGGCGAGGTCCACGATGGGATCCATTTCCGCCGGTTGTCCCGCGTAATGCACCGGCATGATGGCCTTGGTGCGGGAGGTGATCTTGCTCTCAATCGCGTTCGGATCGATGGCCAGGGTGTCTGGCAGCACATCAACGAGAACCGGACGGGCCCCGAGATGAACGACGACTTCCGCCGTCGATGCGAAGGTCATGGTCGGGACCAGCACCTCATCATCGCGCCCCACTCCAATCGCCTCGAGAGCCAGGTGGAGCGCCGCCGTGCAGGAGTTGACGGCGATGGCGTGCTTGGCCCCCATCTTCTGGGCAAACAGTTGCTCGAACTGCTTGGTTTTCGGCCCCGTCGTCAGCCAGCCGGAACGCAGGGTCTCGACGACCGACTGGATCTCTTCTTCGCCGATCGTGGGAAGAAAGTAGGGGATCGAATGTTGCTTGAGAGCAGCCGGTGCCTGGGCCATTGGATCAACTCCTGTCACGCAGACTGTGATCAGCGAACATCACCGGAGGCCCTGCGACATTGGCTTCCGGCAGACGTGGATCCGATCTCACACCGGATCAGAAGTTGCGAACCACCACCCCAGCACAAGTGTCCGCCAGCAGTTCCCATGCGACGCACAGTTCCGAGGGGTGGCCTCCCGCGGGTCCTTTACGACTTGGCGTCCACAAGTGCAGCAGCACTCTCGGCACCAATCAGGTCCAGGCCCCAATCCGCATCGCTGGAGCGGATGACCTCAATGGCCCCCGCCTGGCTGAGGTACTTCACGTTGCTGTACTGGGGGTCGTTGTAATTCGAGATGGTGCCATTGGCCACCGCCTCGACGACCTGGTGAATCCCCTGCTCCAGGGACCACGACGGTTCGAACCCGAGCGTGTTCTTGATGTGAGAGAACCGAACCCGATAGTTGCGGCGGTCGGTGATGGTGTCGGAAGCCACCAGTTTCGCCCCAACCACCTGATCGCGGATCATTTCCCCGATCTGGGTGATCGTTTTGTTCTGGCCTTCGGATCCCACGTTGAAAATCTCGCCCGCAGCAAGCTCAAGGGGGGCCTTCAAGGCCATGAAAACGGCCTTGGCCGCATCATCCACATGCACGAAGGGCCGCCACTGGTTTCCACCATGCACGGTGATGATCCCATCGACCTTGGCCTTCGCCGCCAGGAGGTTGACAACCAGATCGAATCGGGTGCGGCCAGACAGTCCGTAGATCGTCCCGAACCGGAGAATGGTCGGATTGAAATTCTCGTCCACCATCTTCCGCAGCCCCTTCTCGGCCGCCAGCTTCGTGCGCCCGTAAAGGGAAATTGGCTCGACCTCCGAGCGTTCGTCCAGGATCTCGTCACTGGCTCCATACACAGAGCAGGTGCTGGCGAAAATGAAGCGGCGAATGCCGGTCGCCTTCGCCACCTGCGCGATCATCTGGGTGGCACTCAGGTTGACGGTCAGCGTGATGTTCGAATCCAGGTCGCAGGCAGGATCCCCGACGATGGCGCCGAGGTGAATCACGGAATCCACACCCCGCATCGCCTCCACGACCTTCTGGACGTTCCGAAAATCTCCTTCCAGCAACTCCAGCTGGGGATGATTCACCACATCGCGGATCGGATCTTTCCCATACAGGAACAGGTCCAGAACCCGCACACGGTATCCCGACGACAACAGTTTGGGGAGCAACGCGGAACCGATGTAGCCCGCCCCACCGATGACCAGAACATGCTTTCCCTCGGCCCCCACAAGGCCCGCCACCGGGCTTTTCTCGGGTCGGACGAACTTTTCCCAGAGGAAGGTCCAGGTCCGTGCCGCCAGGCACATCGCCGTGGTGATCAGGAAGGCAATCAGCAGCGAACTGCGGGGGATCGTCGGCAGTCCGAAGCGTTCCCAGATGAGATAGATCAGCAGGGTGAAAATCAGGAAACTGTTGGCCACCGCCTGCAGAATGACGAGAGCCTTGTAGCGCCCCTGATAACTTCGCCCATAACTGTAGAACCCACTCAGGGCGAAAACCGTGAGGCAGATCGCAGTCAGCAGGGGCGCCGTGCTGACGTACCCCATCGCCAACTCCTGGAAATTCTTCTGGTTGTCCTGGGCCGACTGGCCACCTGTCAGGGTCACAAACAGAAAATTGAAAACCAGTGCCAGAATCAACGCCGTGTTGACCATGACCGCATCCGCGGCGATGCGCAGAAGGGCGGCTCGCGACAACTTGAACTCGGACAGACTTGCCATTAGGCGACTCTCTGGATTTTGGACCGGGGATGGAGTGGGGACACTCACTTGACCCTGGGCCAGAAAATGGACCTCGCGATGGACGATCCTACTCTTGCCCCGGACGTATGACAACAATTAGATCGCCAAAACAGGTGCTGAACGCGATTTTGTCAGGGCTTTCCCAATCGCCCACAAGCTTCGGTAAATTCAGAACCTTCCACACAGACGGCACCTGATTTCCTGGAATTTCAGAATTTTGCCATAAGGTGACTTGCGTGCGGCCACATGAGTGGCCCACTCTGCGACCAGCGTATGGCGGAAATGGTGTACATCCACATCGGACCGGGGGTGCTCTTCACGCAAGAACGGACCGTTTTCCAGCATGAATTTCCACCATTGGCGAGGGCCGGCCCACTGGTCCCACCATGGTCTCGGCCGCGGCGCCCATGCGTTCACGGTCTTCCTTGTCCAGGCCCCCCGTCGAAGCCGACCCGCTCGGTTCGCTTCCAGCGTCCCGACATTCCGAAAAAGGTCCCCTTCAACAAGCCCACCCCCATGGCGAGGTGGCTCAGCACGAAATAGAACGACACGTTGACTGGACGCAGTTTCAGAAGTCCGGGAACGATCGCCCCCAGAATTGCCATTCCGTAAACGAGTCCCTGGCAGAGGATTGCGGCCTGAAAAATCCAACCATGGTTCCTGAGCGCCACTGAAGTGAGGGCGAGAACCAGGAGGGCAACAGGGCCCAGCCACCTCGCCAGCTTGTGGGAAAACCACCGAAACAGAGCGCCTCCCTGAGTCATCCGTGGGAATTGCCCCCGCTTGATTGCCTGGGCCCCCCCCGCCGCCACTCGGATACGACGCCGGTATTCGGCGGACGATCCGGGAGTTCCATTCTCGATCGCGATCGCCTCGGGATCATAGATGATCTGGAAACCGGACCGGATCACATTCATCGCACTCAGGTAATCATCGAGAACGGTGTCGGTCGGAATCGGCTGGAAAAGTTCCCGCCGAAGCACAAACATCCCACCATCCACAATCACGGTGGAGCCGGTCGCAGTTTCATCCATCTGAAGCTGCCGCTCGATGCGGTAATAGACCGATTCCCCGGACCCAAACTCCGAATCACCGCTCTGCAATTGCACATCACCGGTCACCGAGCCGACACGTGGTTCCTGCAACCAATCCACCATCAGCCGCAGGGCGTTGGGACGGAACATGACATTGGCATCACACAGACACAGGACCCGACCGGAAGAAACGCGGACCGCCTCATTGAGAACGGTGGCCTTTCCCCGATTCTCCTGAAAATCCAGCAGCGTGATTCCCCGCGACTCGAACTCGCGACAAATGGAGACTGTCCGGTCGGTACTTCCGTCGCTGGCCACGAGAATCTGCAACCGATCCCGCGGATAATCGATCGTCAATGAGTTTTCGATCTTGGCTCGAATCACCACCTCTTCGTTGTGTGCCGGGATGATCAACGAGACATGCGGAAGTTGCTCGTCCGGACAAGGGCCGGGGCGACGCCGCGTGGAACACAACGCGGCCCATCCACGCATCACCAGAGAGTATCCGAACTGTGCGTAGACGATGAGCGCAACTGCCGACCAGAACAGCAGAACAACAACTCCGAGCCGACTCATTCCTCACCCCTTCCAGGAATCACCCCCGGACAAACCTTCGGGATCCCAGCAATCCGGGCCTTCGCGCCAGGGCACGCGAGACAGCGAGTCGGAAATTGCGTCACAATCCTCTCGACCATCAACTCCCGCCCATTAGTAGAGAGCCGTGGCGAGCTTGCGACGGTACACCCTGGCCAACTCGGCCTCGTTTCCGAGGAGGTGAAACAGTTTCACCATCGTCGCCCTGGCATGTTCCCGGGATTCTCCCTGACACGACTGGACGACATTCAGACACAATTCCAGCGCCTCCTCGAATTGCTGGGTCGCCCCCAGGGCGTCCGCCAGTTGCAGGCTCAATACCGGGTCCCCGGGTTGGGCGGCCAAGGCCGACCGGCACTGTGCCACCCCGCCCGACTGCGCCGCCGCCAAACGCAGATCCAGTTCGTCGCGCAGTGCCTGTGCCTCGGGCTCGAGGAACCCCCGCGCCTCCAGTTGCTCAATCAACGACCGTGCATCCGAGTTGCGGTGCTGCTTCAACAGGAACCGGGCCAGTGCCATCCGGACGACGTCCTCGCGTGGCCCCGACTCCAAAGCCTCGCGATACAGCGTTTCCGCAGCACTTGGATCGCTGGACTCCAGGGCCCCTGCTTCCCGCAACAGCCTTTCCACGGGGGATGGCAGGAAACGAGCGAGCCAGGCGCGAAGTGCGGATTCGGGCTGAACACCGGCAAAATGGTCGGCAATCTGGCTGTTGCGCAGCACAAACACAGCCGGAATCGACTGCACCCCAAAATACTGGGCCAATCGAGGCTGCTCTTCGACATTGACCTTCACCAGCAGCATTTGACCCGCAGAGTCGGAACAGATCTGCTCCAGCAGCGGGGCAATTTGACGACACGGGGCACACCATTCGGCCCAGAAATCCACGACCACCGGGATCTCATTGGAGCGATTGAGTGCGATTTCCTCAAAATTCTGTTCAGTCCCGACCACCACCGAGCCCTGCCCAGAACTCAACTCCAGATCGGTCATGAATGCACACCCTCGGTTCAACTTCGAAAGAGACCACTTTTTGAAGTGTACAGGCAACTGTGACCCGCAATCAAACCACCGATTTCGCTGCTGCGAAGTCGCCCCCCAGCACTCCCCCCAAGAACCGTCCGGCACGGCTCCATCTCTTCCAGAACTCAATTCCAGCAGTTTGGCAGCCATCAAAAGACTCGTTAGTCTTAAGAAGATGCGGCCGTGAAATCGTCATTTCCGGAGTCCCGCAGCCAGGGTTCCGAGTCGGCACACGCATGTTTGTCCCCCATCCATCGGGAAGCGGAAAACCGCTGAGCAGAACCCATCTCGCCGGGATTTGCGGTTCCGGGATGCGAGCCCTTGCCGAGTTCCTGAACGATTGCCATGTCCATGTGACAGGATCTGATCAATCGATCACACCCGGCGATCGTCGACATTTTGAATCACTTGGGATTCATTTGGCCACGGCTGACGAACTCGGCCTCCCTGCGAATGCCCCCAACCAGGTGATTCCCCCCGAGTTGATCGTCCACAGCGCCGCGGTTCCCGCTCACGATCCCGCACGCCGACTGGCTCTTTCTGAGGGGATTGGCGACCTGAGTTATCCCGCGTTCGTGGCGTGGCTGCTGGCCAACCGTCACGGATTGTGCATTGCCGGGACTCATGGAAAGAGCACGACCACGGCCCTCACAGGGTGGTTGCTCAAAGCCCTGGGGCAACGCCCCGGCGTCCTCGTCGGTGCCGAGTTCCGGGGACTGGGCCGCAGCGGATGGGATGAGGGAGGAGTTCCACTCGTCGTGGAAAGCTGTGAATATCAGCGACATTTCCTCGATTACAGTCCCGCCTCGGCGGCCATCCTCTCCATTGAACAAGACCATTTCGACTGCTACGCCTCGCTCACAGAACTTCAGGCGACTTTTCAGCAGTTCGCCGCGCGAATCAAGCCGTCCGGGACCCTGGTGATTTCTGCGGAATCGCTTCCGGAAATCTCCTGGCATTCTTTCACCGGGGCCCAAGTTCTCCGCATCGGGCGGGAAACCGGGCACCCCGACAGAACATGGACGTACGACCATGTTCGCTTGGACCGTGGCGGGCTGCAGTTCCAAATCCTTTACCGGGGAGAGCCGTGGGCCACAGCGCAACTCCCCCCGGGCCCCGAACACAACGCCCTGCACGCGCTGGCCGCGATTGCCCTCTGTTCGACCCTGGTGGACATCCACGCCCCCGACTGCATTTCCCTTGTCGTCGAAGGGCTGCGATCCTTTCCGGGGTTGCTGCGTCGATTCGAGCTGTCCGATCTGGGGAACAACCTGTCTCTGATCGATGACTACGCCCATCACCCCACAGCGTTGAATGCCACGATCGAGACGGCACGAAAGATTTTCAGGGGTCGGCGGCTCGTGGGAGTCTTTCAGCCGCACCAGGCGTCTCGGACCAGCGCCCTGCTCACCGATTTCGGCCAATCGCTGTCGAAACTCGATCAATGTTTCCTGACCCCGGTTTACACCGCGCGCGAGACGGTGGGGCCGCAGGAGGCGGTTCGGCTGTCGGAGCAACTCTGCGAGGCGATCCGCAGTCTGGGAACTCCCTGCGAAATGCTGTTCGCCCTTGACCCAATTCCTCGAACTTTGGACGATTCCCTTCGATCCGGCGACCTGCTGCTGACCCTGGGTGCTGGAAACATCAGTCGACTTCACCATGCGTTCATTCAGAGATTTTGCCGAGATCACCCAGCGGGATGAGATGCTGGACCAGCACACCTGGCTCAAGGTGGGCGGTCCGGCCCAATTTCTAGTGCGCCCGCGGACCCGCGATGAATTGGTCCAGGTGGTGGCAACGTGCCATGAAGAGCAGATTCCCGTGCACGTCCTGGGAAGTGGCTCCAACCTGCTGGTTCGGGATGAGGGTGTGAGCGGTGTCGTGCTGCAGCTGGGGAGTGCCGAACTCGGGCACGTCACGGTGGACGGCAATCGGGTTCGCGCGGGTGCCGGAGCGCTGCTCTCGCACACCATTTCCGAATCGGTCAAAGCGGGCCTGGGAGGGCTCGACGCCCTGGTGGGAATCCCGGGGACGATCGGTGGTGCCCTGCACGGCAATGCGGGGGGCAAGTCGGGAGATATCGGCCAATTCGTCAAATCCGTGGATGTGTTGACCGCTTCCGGCGAACAGCGCACCCGACGCGATGAAGAATTGAGCTTCTCGTACCGCCAAAGCAGCCTGAACGAACTGATCCTGTTGGAGGCCGAGTTCGAACTCGCCCCCGAAAGCTACGATCTGATCACGCACAGGATGCGAAAACTCTGGATCATGAAGAAGGCCACACAGCCTCTGGTTTTCCAGTCGGCGGGCTGCATCTTCAAGAATCCCCGAGGGATGAGCGCCGGATTGCTGATCGACCAGGCCGGCCTGAAGGGAACCCGGATTGGACATGCCGAAATCAGTGATCGGCATGCCAACTTTATCGTCACTCACACTGGCGCAACCGCCCGGGATGTGCTGCGATTGATCGATCTCGCCCGGTCAAAAGTGTCGGAACAATTCGGCGTCGAACTCGAGCTTGAAGTCCAGATCTGGTAGGCCCCTCCGGGACACCAGTCGCAGGCATGGCATGCGTCCTCGCCTGATCATTGAGTCGGAAGTCACAAGGATGTGAATATGCCGGCAGAATCTCGCGGTCATAGAATTGCCGTCCTGTCGGGTGGCAATTCCTCGGAACGGGAAGTCAGCCTCAAAAGCGGTGCGGCTGTCGAGATGGCCCTGCGGTCCCTTGGGCATCGCGTGCTGTCGATCGATCCGTCACAGGCCAGCCTGTCAGACACCCACGTGAATGGGGTTGCGTGGGACTCGATCGATCTGGCGTTCCTGGCGCTGCATGGAGCGTCCGGTGAAGACGGCACGATCCAGACTCAACTGGAGTCACTGGGCGTTCCCTACACCGGGAGTGGCCCCCGGGCGTCGCAGGTGGCCTTCAGCAAGCTCGCATCCAAGCAGGTGTTTCTGCGGGCCGGAGTGCCGACCCCCCCGTGGCAGGTCGTCGAGCCGAGGCTCTCCCAGAGTGAGCTGACCGGGGTCGCCCGGCAGTTGGGCTTTCCGCTGGTCGTCAAACCTGACCAGCAGGGCTCCAGCCTCGGAGTCAGCCTGGTTCACGACGAGCGCGAGCTGCGAGCGGCCCTCGACCTCGCCTTCTCGTTCGGTCCGGTCGTACTGCTCGAACAGGCGATTGTTGGCGAGGAATGGACTGTCGGGCTGCTGGACGACCATCCCCTCCCCCCGATCCGGATTTCTTCCCAGGGGACCATCTTTGACTATCAGGCCAAATACCACTCGGACGACACCCAGTACATTTTTGATGATTCCGCGAGTGGAGTTGCCGCCAGAACGGCCCTCGTGACGCGCCATGCCTGCCTGGCACTGGGAACACGGGGCGTGGCCCGGGCTGACCTCATGGTGGATCGCCTCGGACGCCCATTTGTGCTGGAGGTCAACACCATCCCCGGATTCACCGACCACAGCCTGGTCCCCAAGGCGGCCGCCCGGCTGGGGATGTCGTTTGAGGACCTGTGCCAATGGTGCGTGGATTCCGCACTGGCCCATTTTCAACTGCGTCGCGCCGCCTGACCACTGTTTGACGGTTCGGTTGGCACAGACTTCCGGCCCCCCGGTCAGGAACACCGAATCGCAGGTGCCAGGCGTATCGAGAAATCTCTGTTTCAAAAAACAGGCCCAAATTCCTGTGTTATCCTTCAGGGTCGTCTTGAGATTGTTCCCCGCGAACGCTCCCCTGCACAGCCATGAATACCAGCACATCCCTACCCGCCAAGCCCTTGCTGGAATCGACCGAATCGGAGGTGGGCGGCCTGCGGGCCATTCGCTGGCCAGAACCGGTATGGCTGGGTCTGGGCATCCTGGGATTGTCGGGCGTCCTGCTGGGCAATCCCGCCGTCACCAGTTGGAAAACACTCGACAAACGTGCTGATTTCACCCTCGAACGGAACAACATCCAGATTTCGCAACCGCCACGCTGGATTCCCGGCGATCTGGTTCGTGAGGTGCTCGCTCATTGCGATTTCCCCCAACGCATCTCACTGCTCGACCAGGAGGTGACACGGGAACTGCATGACGCCTTCGCCCTGAATCCCTGGGTGGAAAGGGTTCATTCGGTCCGCAAGGCCTATCCGCCCCGAATTGAGATCGACCTCTCGTACCGGCGTCCCCTTGCCCTCGTCACGATCGACTCCGGAGAGTTCATGGTCGATGAAAGTGGTGTGGTGCTGCCCCCGCCCCGCAACCTCCTCATCGAATCGGCGAACTATCCGAGGATTGAAGGGATCCGCACCGCTCCCGGACTCATCGGCCAACCGTGGGCAGATTCGCTGGTCGCCCATGCCACGGCCCTGGCCACGGTCCTCGAGCCCTATTGGAAAGAACTCCAGCTCACCGCCATCGTCGCCCCGCGGACTGGCCCCCGGTCCGATTCACTCGACGATGGCGTGTTTGAACTCCGGACCGTGGATGGCTCACGGATCCTGTGGGGGCACCCTCCGGACAGCGATCATCCCGGGACCCTGCCGACCCAGACCCGGCTGCAGAGGTTGCGTGATTATGCGAGTCGGCTCGGCCCTTTTGGTCCCCAGCACGGCTCACAACTCATCGACCTGCGCCCGCTTGGCGAAATCTCGCGCCGACCGATCGTGGCGGGGGGCCCCCCTCTCCATCTCCGTGAGACCCCGCTGCCCGCTGGCAACGATTTCTGACAGTCCGTCGCTCGCGGCATTTCGCCCCCGGAACACGGACCCCGAATCGCGGCGAAGGAGAACTGGCGGGCGGTGACCACGTCTCATGGAATCCAGTCTCCCAGACCTGAGATTTGTGGGGGCGAAGAGACCGATTCGGCCGCTTCGAATTCGGAAATGCGATCGACAGATTTCGGACGAGGTTGTCCCCTGCGACGCCGGGCGGGTACCATCAAGAGTACCTTCTTCATCACAGACGAACGTCCCTGCCGGGACCTTCGTCTCCCGCCCGAGAGATTGGTCCCATGTCAGCCTGGATTCGCACGGTTGTACTGGTCGCAGGGATTGTCTGTGCCAGTCGCGGATTGGCCGCCCCCATCGATTTTCAACGTGATATTCAGCCGATCCTGGCGGGACATTGCACTCTGTGCCACGGAGTCGATGACAGGGAACGGAAGGGAGGGCTGCGGCTCGATGAACGGGCTGCGGCACTGCGTGGCGGAGACTCGGGCGAACCGGCCGTTCAACCCGGGAAGTCCTCCGCCAGTGAACTGATTCGAAGGATCCTGTCGGAAGATCCGGGCGAGCAGATGCCGCCGCCCGCCGCCAAGACTCCCCTCACCCCCCGGCAAATCGAATTGCTGAAGCAGTGGATCGACGAGGGAGCCAACTACGACCGTCACTGGGCTTTCCAGTCCCCCCGGAAGGGAGTCGTCCCCCCGGGTGCCACGCATCCGATTGACGCCTTTGTGAACCAGCGTCTGCAGGCGGAAAAACTCCCCGCCGCCGGCAAGGCCCCCCCCGCCGTGTTGTGTCGCCGTCTTTACCTCGACCTGATCGGCCTTCCCCCGTCCCCCGAGGAACTTCAGGAATTCGAAAGGGACGGACTCCAGGCGACGGTGAAGAAACTCCTCGCCAGCGAACGGTTCGGCGAGAAGTGGGCCCGGCACTGGCTCGATGCGGCCCGCTACTCCGACACGAACGGATATGAGAAGGACCTGCAGAGGGAACAGTGGATCTGGCGTGACTGGGTGATCGACGCCTTCAACCGGGATCTCCCCTATGATCAATTCCTGGTCGAGCAGATTGCCGGTGACCTGCTCCCCGGCGCGACCCAGTCGCAGAGGGTCGCGACAGGGTTCCTCCGGAACAGCATGATCAACGAAGAAGGGGCGATCGTTCCCGAGCAGTTCCGGATGGTGGAAATGTTCGACCGCATTGATTGCCTCGGGAAGTCCGTCATGGGCCTCACCACCCAGTGTGCCCAATGCCATTCACACAAGTTCGATCCACTGACCCATGCGGAATACTACGGACTCTTCGCCTTCCTCAATGACACCTACGAAGCCCAATCCTGGGTGTATTCCGCCGAGCAGCTGCAGCAGATCCAGGACCTGCAGAAACGAATCGCAGAGGCCGAGGGACGCTGGCGGGCCCTGCGCCCGAACTGGAATGCCGAACTGGCGGAATGGGAGCGGCAACTGGTCGCATCCCAAAGTGTCTGGGAGCCGATCGAGGCGATTGAAATGGGTTCGATCAGCGGACTCAATCATCCCACCCAGGAAGCCGACAAGTCGTTCCTGATGAAGGGGCATACCAGCAACGATGTCTTCTTTGTTGGTGTCCCGGTGCTGGAGGGTATCACGGGCCTCCGGCTTGAGATTCTCACACACCATGACCTGCCGCAGAACGGCCCGGGCCGAACCCGCCAGGGAACGTGGTTTGTCCAGGAACTGGAGGCATTCGCCCGGAAGCCCGGTGACGCCAATTTCGAGAAACTGAAGTTGGTCAATCCGACAGCCGATTTCTCAGAGCCCGAACAGAAATCGGGGGATGGGAAGACCGCCCGTGGGCCTGTCAGCCTGTTGATCGACGGGTCGGATGGAAATGTCTGGGCCGCCGATCGCGGCCCCGGGCTGCGCAACCAGCCCTCCGTCGCAGTGCTGCAATTCGAGCAACCCTTGAATTTCCCCCAGGGGACGCAGTTCAAGGTCGCACTGCGCATGGGTGACATGGCCGGCTGTGCGCGACTCAGCCTGACGCGGTCTGCAGCGCCCAGGGCGGCACCGGTCGACCATGGTGTCATCCTGGCCCTGTCGAAGCCGGCCGACAAACGAAGCGCCGAAGAGCAGGCAGCCATCTTTGCCGCCTGGCGTCAATCGTTACCCGAAGCCAAACCAATCAGCGACGAGGTGGCCACGCTTTGGAAGTCGTTCCCGCAGGCAGCCACAACGGTCCTCCACCTGGCGGAACGGGATCGGTCCGATCCCCGCACCACGCATCTGCTCGACCGTGGCAATTGGGACCAACCCCGGGAGGCCATTCAGCCACATGTTCCCGCCGCACTCCATCCCCTGCCCGCCGACGCCCCGCTCAACCGATTGACCTTCGCCCGCTGGCTGGCCGATCCACGTTCCCCCTTTACGGCCCGGGTCGCGGTCAACCGGGTCTGGCAGGCAATGTTTGGCACCGGGCTCGTGGAAACGGCCGAAGACTTTGGAACGCGGGCCCCCTACCCCGAATACCGTGAAATGCTCGACTGGCTGGCAGCCGATTTCATGGAACGGGGCTGGAGTCACAAGAACCTGATTGAGTTCATCGTGACCAGCGATGTCTACCAGCGTGACTCCCACGGAACGGCCGAATCCCTTGATCGCGATCCGCGCAACGCTCTCCTGGGGCGCGGCCCCCGTTTCCGAGCTGAGGCCGAGGTCGTTCGCGACATCGCCCTCGCCCTGTCGGGTTTGATCCAGCATCGACTCGGGGGGCCCGGGGTCATTCCGCCCGTCCCGCAAAATGTCCTCGATTACAACTACGTCTACCCGGGCTACTGGAAACCGGCCGAGGGGCCGGAGCGGTATCGTCGAACCGTCTATGGATTCCGCAAGCGATCCATGCCCGATCCGGTGATGTCCAACTTCGACGCGCCCAACGGTGACTTCGCATGTGCCCGCCGGATTCGCTCCAACACCCCCCTGGCTGCCCTGACCGGATTGAATGAAACGATCTTTGTCGAGGCGGCCCGGGCGATGGCGCTGCGCATCCTGAAAGAGTCGGGCCCCTCAGACAACGAGCGCATCGACCGCGCCTGGCGCATCTGTACCCTGCGGGAACCGACGGCCGAAGAACGGCAGGCCCTGCTGGGTGTTCTGGCTTCGCGTCGCCAGAAGCTGGCGGACGGCTGGTTGAACCCCCGCGAAGTGATCTCGGGTGATCCAGCCAGGCTGCCACAACTCCCACCGGGGGCTTCGCCCCAGGATGCCGCGGCCTGGACCCTGGTCTCACGCATCCTGCTCAATCTCGACGAAACCATCTCGAAGAACTGATTCCGCCATGCATTTCCAAGACCTGCAAGCCCAACTCCTGCGTCGACGGTGGTTTTTGCGTGACTGTGGCCTGGGAATGGCCACACTGGCCGCCCGTTCGTTGATGGCCGACGAGCAGCGTCCGGGAACCCCGCGGACCGACCCGCTGGCCCCCCGCGCGCCACATCATGCCCCCAAGGCCAAGCGCGTCATCTACATCTTCCAGGCGGGGGCCCCCAGCCATCTCGAGCTGTTTGACTACAAGCCCGAGCTGGCCAAGCGAAATGGGCAATTGCCCCCGGCAGAATTGCTCAAGGGCTACCGGGCCGCATTCATCAACCCCAACTCAGCCCTGCTCGGTCCCAAGTTTGCATTTGCCAAGCATGGCCAGTGCGGCATGGAATTGAGTGAGGTCCTGCCTCACACCGCCAGGATTGCCGACGAGATTTGCCTGGTTCGCACCATGCAGACCGAGGCGGTCAACCATGCGCCAGCCCAGATCATGATGAACTCGGGCTCGCAGCAATTCGGTCGGCCCAGTTTCGGTTCGTGGACCCTCTACGGACTCGGCAGCGAATCGGCCGATCTGCCGGGCTACGTCGTTCTCACGAGTGCCAAGGGGACCAGTGGCGGGGCCAGCAATTATGGCTGCGGCTTCCTCCCCACCACGTATGGTGGGATCCCGTTTCGCAGCACCGGCGACCCGGTTCTCTACCTCTCCAATCCCCCGGGAATCGACTCGGAGACCCAACAGCAGTCCCTCGACACCCTGCGAACCCTGAACGAGCTGGCGCTGAAGTCGGTGCGTGATCCAGAAATCGCCTCCCGGATCCAGAGCTACGAAATGGCCTACCGGCTGCAGACCAGTGCCCCGGAGTTGATGGACCTGGGACAGGAATCCCAGGCCTCGCTCGATCGTTACGGCATCAAGAATCCCAAGGAGGCCAATTTCGCCCGCAACTGCCTGCTGGCCCGCCGGCTGATCGAACGGGGCGTCCGCTTCGTGCAACTGTTCCATGAAGCCTGGGACCAGCACGGAAACCTGGCCGGTGGTGTGCGACAGAATGCCATGGATACCGACCAGGCGAGTGCCGCCCTGATCCTCGATCTGAAGGAACGGGGCCTGCTGAAAGACACCATTGTCATCTGGGGTGGAGAGTTTGGCAGAACCCCGATGGTCCAGGGGGGGAACGATGGCCGGGACCACCACAACCGCAGCTTCAGCCTGTGGCTGGCCGGGGGGGGCATCAAGGGTGGCCACACTCACGGCACCACGGATGAGTTGGGTTTCAATGTCGCCACCGATCCGGTCCACGTGCATGACCTGCACGCCACGCTGCTGCACCTCCTGGGGTTTGACCACACCCGGCTGACCTACCGCTTCCAGGGCCGCGATTACCGCCTGACCGACATTCATGGCAGGCTGGTGGATGGGATCCTGGCCTGAGCCAGTTCCGCGTGGATCGCCCCTCAGCCAGCGGTTCCTGTCATCGACCACAAACTCTGCGGGATGCCGATGAGACCACAACCCGGAATCCTCCGGGTGCTTCCCCCTCAAAAGTCGATCTGTGTCCGCAGTCCGTAGATGTTCGTGATTGAGTCATTGTGGACGGGGTTGTCGAGGAACGCCCGAATGTAGTTGAACTGCACCTTGGCGTACGGGTTGAGGTACCAGTTCAAGCCGAGGGTCATGTCATTGAGACGCCCCCCCTGGATGTCGCGCGAATTCAGGTCAATGTAAGACCACCGGCCGGCCACCTCCCAGGCTCCCAATCCCAATTCCTGGTCTTCACAGCGGTAGGCCAGCGGACGAAGTGGCCTGACCCGATCGATCTGGGCGAGCTTGCGGATGTAGGGGCGGTGCTCACCGGTGAGAAAATATCCGACTTGGCCGTAAAAACTGGGAAAGACCGCCCCCACCCCATTCGTGCGGGTGGCCATCATGGTCATCCACTCGGACTGGAATGACAGGGGCCCGTTGACCCACAGCATTTCAGTCCCGACCAGGTTGTAGTGGTTGACTTCAAACGTCTTCGTGTCCACGAAAAAAGGGACACCGTCGAATGGCCCGGGAATCGCCTGCCCGGAAGTCCCCAGGGGCTGGTCTCCCTGCTGGGCACCCACGAAGAATTCCGGAATGGTCCGAAAACGTGACAGGTGAAACCCGGGACTGACATAGTTGTATGCCGCACCCAGGTGGAGGTAGTCCTTGCCCGTCTCTTCGTACCACGGCAGCCACGTCACACGCCCCACACCGGCATAGCCCCCCTGGTCGGCAATCGAACCCCCATATTGGTCCTGCCCGGGACGATAGACCGACGCCGCCCAGGTCATGGTCTCCTCCTCGTTCCAGTCATAGAACCCCACGGCAATATGCCGAAAGGGCGTGAACGCCTGGAAACCGAGAGACCGTTCCGCGAAGGTCGTGTACCGAAAACTGGAAACCACCTCGAGTGAGAACGGCTGCTTCCATTGGCCGACGCGAATGTTCCCCAGTACCGGCACCTGGGTCACTTCCCACCAGACATCGGTGAACGTTGGCCGTCCCGGAAACGCGAAGTCAAACTGGATGAAATAGTTCATCGTCTCCGTGAGGGAGCCGATCGTCGCCAGTCGCGCCCTCCGGAAATCGGCACCATCCTGCAGATTGCCGACCGTCCTGCGACTCGCCTCATCCTGCCCGAACCAACCCGAGTCGGCCTGAAAGACCCCATGCACCTCGATCGTGGGGTATCCTTTTTTCGTGAGGCGTCTCTGGAGTTCCTCGAACCGGTTTTCGATCGACTCGAACGAAGCGGGTTCCGGAGGACTGCCGTCATCACCCGGGTCGACAACCTGCCGGGACTGCAACTGCTCAATCTTCTGCTCCGCCTGTTCGAGTCGCTCCAGCAGAGTTCGCGCTTCAGCCGTCTCCTGCGATGTTTCCTCTTTCAGATCGAAGGGCTCAGCAAGCTCATTGGCATCGTCAATCGATGCACGACCGGGGGGAAGCGGTGTCGGTTCCTGGGCGGACACACGTTCCGGCAGGGACAGACCAAGCAGGCCGAAAACCATCAACAGCAGGAAAGTGCGGAACAACCGACATTGAGTTGTCACCATGAAGCACCGGGGGATTGAGAGACCGCGAATCTTCACGTCCAGTCCCCGATCTCGTGTCAACACGACAGGTTCGCGTTGCCATGACGGAGACGAGGCTTCCGCGCCCGAGAGCCTCGGGAAATGCATGGCAGGGAAATGAACCGGAGGGACCGGCGAGGGGAGAGTTCGCTGTCAGGAGCCGACAGCAGGGGAGAGCGGGATCTTCCGCAGGAACCGGGATTCCGTCAATCGGGGAACTGCCTCTTCTTTGGCCTCGTCCAGTCTCACACCGGTCCTTGCGACCAGACAGTGGGCAGGCTGCACAGTTTGCAGAAATCACCAGTGGTCATTTTTACCCCAGAATAACTGTCCCCCTGAAACCAAGTCTCCTGCCAGGTGAACTTTCTGCGTTCCATGAGTGTCCAGATCACCGTGGCAGGTGCCAATCGTCCCTCGGTAGACTCATTTCCGGTGCTTCGCCCCGTTCAACGCACTTTGCAGCCAGCGGCATGAATACCTCCCAACTGAAGAAACTTGGCGTTCCAGAATCCTGTGTGACCTTCGCCATCCAGGGAATCCAGTCGATTGCGCAGACGGGTGAAATGCGGGGGGCTCAATTGAAGGAGTTCATCCGCCAGGTGATCGACGACCCCAATTCGCACCTCGCCGATCCTCATTTCGCTCTCCTCGCGCGGGAATTGATCTCGGAACAGCAGTATTCCCCCCCCGAGCCCGCGACTTATCAGACCTGGGGGACCGACATCGACCAGGCGGCTCACGTTCAGATGCGGCAGTCGTGTGCGGTTCCCGTCTCCCGGCGTGGAGCGTTGATGCCCGACGCCCATGTCGGGTACGGACTGCCAATCGGCGGAGTGCTGGCGTGCGAGAATGCCGTCATTCCCTATGCCGTGGGAGTTGATATCGCCTGTCGCATGAAGCTCTCGGTTTTCGATCTGCCCCCCTCGGCCCTGAACGACCGCCACGACATGTTCGCAACCGCCCTGGAAAAGGGGACGTGTTTTGGCGTGGGGGGACATCACCAGCGTCGCCAGAACCACCCCGTTCTGGATCTGGACTGGAATGTCAGCCGGGTCACCCGGGAGAACAAAGACAAGGCCTGGAAGCAGTTGGGATCGTCCGGTTCGGGCAACCATTTCGTCGAGTTTGGAGTGCTGTCACTGACCGAGCCTGCGGCCGATCTGGGCCTGGCTGCCGGTGAATACGTCGCGCTGTTGAGCCACTCCGGCAGTCGGGGGACGGGAGCTTCCGTCTGCAGCACCTATTCCGCAATTGCCCAGGCACGACTTCCCAAGCGATACACCGAACTCGGTCGCCTCGCATGGCTCGACCTCGACAGTGAAGCCGGGCAGGAGTACTGGGAAGCGATGAACCTGATGGGAGAGTACGCCGCCGCCAACCATGAAGTGATCCACCGACTCGTGGCCAATCTCATGGGGTGCGAGGCGGTTGCGGGCGTCGAAAATCACCACAACTTCGCCTGGAAAGAGATCCACGATGGCCGGGAGTTGATTGTCCACCGCAAGGGGGCCACGCCGGCGGGGCTGGGAGTGCTGGGGGTCATTCCCGGATCGATGGCCGACCCCGGCTATGTCGTTCGTGGCAAGGGGAATGAAGCCAGCCTGCGGTCTGCCTCCCATGGTGCCGGCCGGGCGATGTCGCGCACCAAGGCGAAGGAAAACTACACCTGGAAAGC
>Ga0315902_10001134_pt1 | contig 43236 bp, 28 predicted proteins | sample LakEriMetagenome_9_FD_203523 | JGI IMG/M metagenome (GOLD analysis project Ga0315902, IMG submission 203523) | Freshwater fungal communities from buoy surface, Lake Erie, Ohio, United States - Buoy 12 MA117 | ecosystem: Environmental > Aquatic > Freshwater > Lake > Lake biofilm | place: USA...
ACCATTTGTTCCAATGGTAAAGTTAATACTTGTTGAGCCATTAAATTGATTTCCTACAACCATCGCAACTTGACCATTTAATGAGGATGAAAATCTTACCCAAGCTTCTACTGTCCATGTTTGTATAGTTCCAATGTTTGGTGTTGTTGCATATTGTGAACTTGTTTTTGAAAAATTAATATATCCTGAAGAATTAAATGTTGGTGTATTAATTAAAGTTGCTGTTCTTGCACTTAAACTTACATCATTCCAAGTTGACCCTGACTTAGGGTATGATGGTACATAACCAGCATCCAAATTATAAACAAGCCCATTAGTTACAATATTTTCATATTCTCTATTAACAACCATTGTGGTTGTGTTTGTATTTAGGTGTGTAATTGCACTGTAAACAGTAGAAATATTAACACCACTATAAAAAGTTTCTGCCCACCTAATTAAATCAATATCACTTTCAGGTACCCTAATTGATGGTCCGTCTGATGCTTTATTTTCATAGATTGTGTATCCACCTGTGGGAGGATTAATTGCGGCCCAGTGACCGGTACTTGAAGTTGGTCCTTTAGGGTCACCAACACCAATAAACCAGTTACCTTTTCTTAATGAAAGTGTGTCACCAGTTGTTGAGTATTTTATTGTGTTCGGCATAAATATATATTTTAATTTTCAAAACCGTAAATAATGTTATTATCATTAATCCTCCAAACTGAATGAAAATTAGATGTCGGTCTTTCTATAAGTAGTTGGTCAACATAATTCCACCAATTATTTGATTCCGTTTCAGTTAATGTCGAACTACATGGTTTTCTATATTCAATACCATATGGTTGTTCTTGATTTAACATTAAACTAGTATTATTAGAGTTAAATAATACTCTTTGATTGTCCGTTGTTTTTAATACTATTTGTCTCATTTTACCATAATCATATAATGTTGAGTTCCTCCGTATGTCAATCCATTTGACGTATATGTATTGAAATCATAAACACCTCCGGTTGTTGTTTCACCACCACACCAAGGACCCGAATAATAAAAGTTTGCACCACAATAAACCGTAGTCATACCACCCCATCCACCACCATAACCAGCAAAACCACAACAATCTCTCATGTAATAAATATTATTGTTTGTTCCCGTTGTCGTATAACCAACTGCTTGTTGCATACCAGGAAAATCAGTAGTACCATAAACCGCGGTGTTACTTTTTATTGTGGAGTTGGTATATGATTGTTGTGTGTCGGACCCAAAAAAAGTTGAGTAATTTATCGATGAAACTTTATAAATAAATGGACCCCAACTATTATCGGCGTTTGTTCTTTGATTACCGAATATAAATGAAGTAAATGTTGCGTTACCATCCCATATTTCACCCCATCCTAATTGATACGCCTTAGAAAAATCATTTATACTACCTACCGCACCACCTTTCCAACCCCAGTTTTCACCACCTAAGGTTACTGATGGTGCACTTCTCGCAATTAACATCCAACCACCACCATCAGTTGTCATATCACAATAAACTTGGTATGGTGATGAATTAGTTCCCCCCGGATATACCCAATATAGACCGTCATACCCCGACAGTTGTGGAAATGTATCTAATATTTCTTTGCAAGTTTTACAAGTATTAAAAAAAGTAGGTCCACTATTTCTTAATGTCTGTGTAACCTCTGCTTGTGATAACGACCTATTGTATAATGCCCACCTCGATATTTTTCCTTTCCATTGATTATCACATCTACCCAAATATTGTGTCCCCCCTTCAGTATAATATGCAGGTGTTGCACCTCCCTGATTACCTGATGCGACACCATCGTGATAGTATGTTGAACCATTAGAATTGATAGTAAAAATACCTAAATGATATCTTGTTGTTGATACTGTTACTAAGTTTGAGAGTCCAGAATTATAATTTGAACTAAAATGGTAATAAAGTTGTGTAGGATTGGTGGTTGAGCCATATAAATAAAAGTTAAAACTTCTAGTCCCTGTGGACCCAATCATACATCTAAATTGGTTACTAAAATCGGACAAAGAATCTATTTTATACCAAACCGCAATTGTAAAACCATTTGACCAAGTTATATTACTAAAATTATTTGAATTACCTATAGAGATTAAATCGTCAGAACCGTCAAAAGTAAAAACACCATTAGTACTTTCCCAAGATGTTCCATTCGACAGAGTCCCATTACCCACACCACCAGTATTCATTAAAGGGTATAACGTGGTTCCATTAGCTGGGTATGAAGACACATTACTACTATCAACTAAGTAGACTAAACCATCTGTGATTAATGCATCATAATCTTTATTTAATACGAAACTATCTGTTTGTTCTGCAAAATATGATAAACACTGCGACGCGGTGGTGTAATTTGTGCCGGCGATTTTATTTGTGTAACTGACTAAATCAGAATCATTTGCAGCTACATATATCGAAGGTCCGTTACTTGATTTGTTTAAATATATGGTATAACCACCACGAGGAGGAGTAATACCATTCCAAAATCCAGTGCTGCTTGTAGGTCCTTTACCTACGTCCAATGTTCCGATATAAAAATTACCTTTTTTTAACGATAAACTTTCAGTTACTGTATTACGTTTTATTGCGTTTGGCATTTATCTTTTATTAGATAAATATTCTACTTAAACGAATTCCAATACTTTATTATAAACTTGAATAACTGAAGGGTGACATTCAAATGTCGGTTTGTTTTCTAAACAATTAACCAAAGGTGGAACTCCTTGTATTGAACCCCACTCTCTTACCCCATATTTTACATCTGAAGCGCAATGTAATCCACAACCACCTCTAATGTAATGATATTTATAATCTTGAGACCCATACCTATATGGTGCTCTAAATTCAGGATTTATTGAACTACCAAGCTGAATGATTTGAGCATCTGTTGTTCCTGCTAAATGTAAAAGACCTGAGTCCATTGTAATAAAACAAAGTGAGTTTGCAATTAAACTCCAAGTTTCATCTAATGTTGTTTTATTAACTAAATTTAATCCATTTTGAATTTCAAAATCAAATACAGGTTTATCTACGTTTGAACCTCCTAATTCTGAAGAGTCTTTACCGATAGAAATGACCGATATTCCTTTTTCATTTAATAGTTTTGTTAAAAATTTCCAATTATTAATATCCCAAGTTCTTGAGTTCCAATTTTGAACTGAGTGAATCAAAACATATTTTTCCGGTATATTTGGCACCACTGTAGAATACTTTGGAATGTAATCTAAAGTCATTTCTTCTTTGGTGAGCATTAATCCTAAAGATATTGCATGAAATTGTCTGATGTCCATTGAGTTATGTTTATTACAAACTCCGTTTTCTTTATATGACACATCAAAAGTATTATATATGTCATATTTTTCTTTTAATTCTTCTCTATTAATTAAATCGTGATATACACTTTCAACATATGGATTATTTTGAAATAACTCTATCATATGTGTAATTACCGAAACCTTCTTATTATAAGAATTGTATAATTTTCTAATAAGTGGTGTTGCACATAATGCATCTCCTAATGCTCTACAACCAGTAATATCTAAACAAATTTCTTTCATATATTAAAAGATATGAAAAGATAAAAAAAAAAGAATAATTAGTTAATAACCAAATCTTGATTTTTGTGCGTTGTAATTTTTAAGGACTTCAGCGTCCGATAATACTTTATTGTAAACTAAAAGTCTTGCAATATTACCCGGAAATGGATATTGATTGTTTGTGTAATTACCTAAACGTAATCTACTACCTGAAGATGGTTGATAAAGTGAATCGGTGTAATTTGAAGAAGATGTATTGAAAACTCCATTAACGTAAATTTTTGCGGTGGCAAGTTGATTTTGTAAATCATATAATAAAGTGTAAGTAAAATTATACCATATATTATTACTGAAGGTTGCGCCTGTTGAATATAAATTTCTTTGACTTGTTGTCCCCCCCGTAATTGTACGATATGATATCTGATATCTATTTATATCCGAACCGCTACCTGTTCCTCTAAATGCCATATATGGTATAAAATTACTCATCATCATATTGAATATATTTCCGTCAGATGTCCTTTTAACCCATATATCCCAAGTCATTCCCGATACCATAGTATATACATCATTACTAACAACCTCATCATCGGACCCATCAAACACTAAGGAACCTCCTACCTCTGAAGAGTAACTCACCCCATTTAATAAACTAAAAGTCAATGTATTATTACTATTAGCAACATTATAAAATGTTGTTCCTGACCTAGGATATGATGGTGTGTAACCAGCATCTAAACATATAGATAAACCACTTGTAACAATATCCTCATAATCCCTATTTAGAACAACAATATCTGATTGTGATTCTAAATACACGATACTATCAGTAACTCCTGTAACATTTCCACCTAAAGCTTTCGCCAATGTTATAAATTCACTATCGTTATTTGGTCTAAAAGTAGAAGGACCTAAAGTTACCTTATTTTGATGGACAGTAAACCCACTCGTTACCGGTGTCAGACTTTGATAGAATCCTGTAACTGAAGTCGGTCCATATGTAACATCATCATTTACCCCAATTAAGAAGTTTCCCGCTTTAATTGTACCAGGGGTAAGTGATGTGGAATATTTTATTTTATTTGGTGATGGCATTTTATTTTATAAATACTTCATTTACAATTCCAAATTATTATTATTTAAGGGATGGATAGTACAAAAAAATTTGATAGGTCATTTCTATTATATGGAGATAAAAATTATTTACCGATTATAAAAAAAACAATCAAGTCTATCAGGTCTTTTTCAGATTTACCAATATTTGTTTACTTATTAAATCACCATGAAGAAATAAATGAAAAAAACGTATTTGTTAAAAAATGGATTTGTGATATAAGAAACCAAAATGAAGAACTTTTTAATGTCGAGGGTAATGGTAACTTTTATATCGATAGGAATAGGATTGCAATTTACGATACTTTAATTCAAAGACCCGCAATAACTAAAGATGTTTTAGAAAATTTTACTGATGTTGTTTGTTATTTGGATGCCGACACAATCTGTTTACAAAATTTAGAAAAGATATTTGATTTATACCCTAAAGATGAGGTTGTTCCATATTTTACAAAGGGTGTGTATGATTTTATGTATTGGGACGGTGTTGGTGGTATTGATAATGATTTAACCAAAACTTTAGAACACCCCATTTGTGAATTATATAATATCAACCAGTCATTTAGATACCAATCAGGGTATAGACAAACAGGTTATTTTCTTGCAGGTCAAAACACAATACCATTTATCGACGAATGGACTGAAATGTGTTTAAACCCAATCATCAAAGAAAATACAGTTAAGTATGCTGCCTATCACGAAGAGACAATAGTTAATTGTTTATTATGGAAACACAAAGTTTCAAGAGGATTGCCGAGTGTATATGTAAATGGAAGTTTAGAAACAATTGATTTAATTAATGATAAAACTACATTTACAGGTGAACCAAGACATATAAAAGATTGGTTATTAGTTCCATCAAAGAGAGCCGAATTATTCTTTATACATGGAGAAAAAAGATTAAATGTTATTGATTCTATGATTGAAAAACTTAAAGGTGTTTATTATAAAGATATAAAAATTGCAGACGTAGGTTATGTAATAAATTTACCTCATCGAACAGATAGAAAAGAAAGTGTAATCAAACTACTTGATGAATTAGAAATTACAGGTTATGAATTTATAGACGGAGTAATTTTAGATGACCCAAAATATACAAAAATGGGTTGTAATGCCGCATACGTAAATCTATTTACAAAATTCCTATCAACTGACGCACAAAATGTAATTGTGTTTGAGGATGATATTAAATTAATGAATGGAGTATCAAAAAATGAAATAAATGAAATTTTTGATAATTGGTGTGAAACTGTAAATCATTACGATGTTGTTGGATTAGGAGTTAAATTATTACCAAGAAGTGAAATTAAATTGAATGGTAAAACTCATGGTTCATTTGAAGAGATGTTATGTACCCAATCACTATTTTACAAAAGACATTTTGTGGAGCATTGGATGACAATTATGACAGAATTTTTAACACCAACAAGTCAATTTTATATGTGTGCGGTTGATATGTTTTTAAATGATTGCTCTAGTAACACATACAGATTTATACATAATGATAGACATAAGAAATTTAATTTTGGGATTACAGTCCCGATGTTATTTACACAAGGACCGAGTTTTTCGGACTCAGAAGGACGAGACCAAAATTATGAAGATGATATGGAACTTGCATATTGGCAAAGTTTAAATAAAAATAAAAAACAAAATATGATAAAATTATTATACGTAACACCACACCTTTCAACAGGAGGTATGCCACAATTTTTATTAAAAAGAATTAAGGAATTACAAAAATACAAAGATGAAATTGAAATTTTTGTTGTTGAGTTTTCAAGGTTTAGTCACACATATGTAGTTCAGAGAGACCAAATTATTAATTTATTGGATGATGAACATTTTATTAATTTGAGTATTTTGGGAGAAGAAACCCAAGAACAAAAGAAAGAAAAATTAATAGACATTATAAAAGAAAAAAATATAGATATTGTTCATTTTGAAGAAATTAGTGAAGCATTCGAAAGTTTCAATAGAGTTTCAAAATCATTATTAAATACAATTTATTCGAATGATAGAACATGGAAAATTGTTGAGTCTTGTCATAATAATTGGTTTAGTCCTGACAATAGAAAATTACATCCTGATGCGTATTCATTAGTAACACCATTTCATATAGAAAAAACTTTTAAAAACGAACCATCATATAAAGAGGTTCAACTTTACCCCTTGGAAGATTTAGTTTCAGATATTAAAGAAAAACATCAGATTTATAATAATGAATTTAGAGTTCCTTTGATAGAAAAAATAGCAAAAAGAGAAAAGTTAGGAATAGACCCATTCAAAACTCATGTGTTGAATGTTGGTCTTTGGACTTCAGGAAAAAATCAAGGTGAGGGTGTTGAAATTGCAAGAAAAGTATGGGAAGAAAATAAGGACGTTCATTTTCATTTTATTGGAAACCAAGCTCCGAATTTTGAAGATTATTGGAAACCTATTATGGATAACTTACCTTCCAATGTGACGGTATGGCTTGAAAGAAATGATGTTTCTGATTTTATGATTGCTTGTGATGTTTTTATGTTTAATTCAATTAACGAATGTAACCCCTTAGTTTTAAGGGAAGCCATTAGTTATGGAATGAAAATAATGGCAAGAAACTTACCTCAATATGTTGGTATGTTTGACGGATTTATAACTGAAATAGAAAATGATGATATAAATTTATCAACAACCAAACTATTACAATTAATTGAAAACGGAAAATCCTATAAGTTGGATGAAACTTTTGATTTAGGGAAATCATTACGTGATTTTTACTTCAAAGTTTTAGATTTAGAGTTTATGGTGAATAATCAAATAAAAAATGATTATACATTTTCTAATCATTATGTAGTAAATCCATATTTAGAAATTAACGGTTCAACCGAAAATAAATTGAATGTAAAGTTTTTTGAAAACAACCAAGTCGCATATGAAAACAACATACCAATTAATAGTTGGGTTAAATTAAATAAAGAATACCATTCAAATTGGAGAGTTGAGGTAAGAGAAAACGATGAATTAATATATCAAAATAGTAATGACTACACAAACAAACGGGTATTTATTTCATTTGGTTCAAAATCTTTAGGTGACACATTATCATGGTTTCCATATGTTGATGAATTTAGAAAAAAACATAATTGTCATGTAGTTGTATCTACATTCATGAATTATCTATTCAAAGACCAATACCCTGAAATTGAATTTGTTGAACCTGGAAGTGTTGTTTATAATATTTTTGCACAATATAATTTAGGTTGGTTTTATAAAGAAGATGGTGAATTAGATTTGAACAAACACCCCCGTGATTTCAAACCATTACCATTACAACAAACCGCATCTGATATTTTAGGTTTAGAATATAAAGAAATACGACCAAAATTAAATTTACCAAAAGTAGAAAAAAAGAAAAAGGTAGGTATTGGATTTCATTCTACCGCGCAATCAAAATATTGGAATAATAAAAAGGGTTGGCAAGAAGTTGTTGATTATCTAAATAATCTTGGGTACGAATGTATGATTTACTCAAAAGAGGGTGATGGGTATATGAATAATTTTTACCCAAAAGGAGTTACCTTATATAAAGGTGGTTCAGTACAAGAAGTTATAGATGATTTAGCAACTTGTGAATTTTTTATTGGTTTAGGTTCAGGTCTTTCTTGGTTAGCATGGGCTTGTGAATTACCAGTAGTTTTAATTTCAGGATTTAGTGAAAAATGGTCTGAAACAACATTAGACACTTATAGAGTTATCAATGAAAATGTATGTCACGGATGTTTTAATTGGGATAGGTTAGATGCTGGTGATTGGAATTGGTGTCCTATACATAAAGGTACTTCAAGACAATTTGAATGTACTAAAGAGATTGGTTCAGAAATGGTTATTGAACAAATTGAAAAAATTATAAATAAAAGTAAAAGTAATGTTCCATCAGATTTTGATTGGGGGTGGATGAATAACTCAGATATGATGCATGCTGATTTTCATAAGGGAGCAATCACTGATGAGATATTTGATAATAAAATTTATGAAAAACACTTTGAAGTAAAAGAAGGTGATATTGTAATGGATATAGGTTCAAGTGTTGGTCCTTTTACAAAATCAATATTACACAAAAAACCAAAACATGTTTTTTGTTTAGAACCAAGTCAAATTGAATTTAAAACTTTAGTAAATAATACAATAGGTCACCCCGTAACACAAATTAATAAAGGTATTGGTTCAAAAAATTCCATAGTGGAATCCGACCAATTGTTTGGTGGTGAAACTATGATGGAAACAATAACATTTAAAAAATTAGTAGATTTATATAATATTAAAAAAATAGATTTCTTAAAGTTAGATTGTGAGGGTGGAGAATACGATGTATTCAGTCAGGAAAATTTAGATTTCATCAAAGAAAATGTTAAATTAATATCGGGTGAATGGCATTTAGGAACACCAGAATTAAATCAAAAGTTTAGATATTTTAGAGATAATGTATTGATTAATTATAATAACTACGAAATAAATTCAGTCGATGGTGTTGATATAAAATGGGACTTATGGAACGAACATTTTTTAGAATACTATAATGAAGTAATAATTTACATAGACAATAGATAATATGAATTTTAAAGAACAAATAAATTTACAAAACTATTACTGGTACAAAGAAGGTTTCAGTAGGGAAGAATTGAATAAAATTTATGATGGTGTTGCCCGATTACCATTCAATGACGCGACTGTATTTGGTAGTGATAATCCAGAAATTATAAAAAAGATTAGAAGTTCATCAGTCAAATGGATACCGAAAAATGATGAATGGATGTGGTTGTATGAAAAATTAATGGATATGGCCGCAACAGCAAATAATGAAGTATGGAAATTTAATCTTATTTCAGCAAACGAACTTATTCAATACACTGAATATTACGATACCCAAGAAGGTCATTATGATTGGCATCAAGATATTGGTCCTGGAATTGGTACACAAAGAAAAGTTTCTATCACTGTCCAACTATCCGAAGCGGATGAATATGAAGGGGGAGATTTAGAAATGTGGAGTGGTGGTGATAATGTGGCAGTTGCTGAACGTGGTGCTGGAGTCGTATTCATTTTTCCAAGTTATATGATGCATAGAGTTACCAAAGTAACTAAAGGTACAAGAAGAAGTTTTGTATTGTGGGTTGGTGGTGACCACTATAGGTAGTTGTCTAAAGTCTTAGCAGTTTCTTTTGCTTGTATGATATTGTCCTCAATAGAGCAATATGTCCAACAACCATATCTACCAATAGAATGTATTTGTTTAGGATTATATAAATTTTTCCAATCCTCATATGTTTTTTTACTCTCTTTAGTGATGTGCACATATGCGGGGCTCATAACTAAAAATTGGTAGTCTGTAAGTTTGTGGTCATCAATAATACCAACTTTTTTCAAGTCTGATAATATATCACTTAATAAATCTTTTTGGTCAAATTCTTCATTTTGTTTTAATCCAACCTCAACGTATAGACTAAGGTTTTCTTGGTTAAGAATATTATTGTAAAACCCAACTCTATAAAAAACCTCATCATTAGGAAAGTATCTCCAATGTGTTTTAATCTTAGTACCTTTATTGAACCCTAAATTAAAAACACAAACTTTATTTGCGGAAAGATTACTAGGTTGATTAAGAAGTCCTAACATAACATCAAACGGTAATGTACTAACCAATGACTCAAACTGATAAGTACCTGTATTTGTTCTAGCAATTTTATTTTCTAAATCTAAACTAATAACCTCTGTGTGTGTTAAAATCTTTTCAGGGTCCAATCTTTTAAGTATTGATTTAATATATTCATAACTTCCTTTTTTAGGGTAAATGAATGTATCATTATACGATTTTTTTTCAGTTGTGGATGGAAAAAATCTACCCATAGAGTCAAACTCCAATTCGTTCAAATCACAAGCATATAATTTTTCATTATATGGTATTATAAACTTATCACATATACCATTACCTAAAGTTGATTTTACATAAGATTTGAATGTTGTATTATCAATACCATCACAATTATTCAAATCTGTCAAGCATTCTTCATATTCCTTATTATTAAGTTGGTGTATATTTTGTTGGAATGGAAAGTCTATGATTTCACCATTATAATAAATGTCCGTAATTTTTTTAACTTCTAATATCTCACTATCAATGTTCTCTAAAATATAGTTTTTTATTTCTGAATTATTAAAATGAAAAAAATGACCTGAATAATCCCAAACAAAATCTCCACTAATTTTAGTTTTACAATATCCACCTAATGTTTGACTTTTTTCTAAAACCAAGTAATCTCTTTTTTTCAAAAAAGAAGCCAAAGATAATCCCGTAATACCTCCACCAATTATTAAAACATCAACTTTTTCCATTAACTCATTTTTTCTTTAAAGAAATTAAAATTTTCCATCAACCTATCTTTATGTTGTAAAAATTCACCATCATCAATTATCTCAAGCAAATACTTTAAACCTTCTTGGTATCTACCCGTCCAATAACACGAAACTGATAGTTCATCATTTATGTATTTACCGTAACATGTATTCAATACAAATAAGATATATTTAGTTTGTGCGTTAATCAAAGATAAACTTTTCGCTTTAGAAAGATATTGATAACCAAGTTCAAAATTACCTTTTATGTTAGCATATAATCCAAAATAAAAATATGGTTCTGCTCTATCTGAAAATATTTGTATAGCCTTATCCATTTCCATTTTGATTTCATCAAAGTCTCCATCTAATTCCATTAAACATTTTGAAATTCTAATTTGAGCTTCGAATCTTTCTTCAATCCAAGTATTTTCAAGACGAGTATATAATCTATTCCATTGAAGTGCTTCTCTATACATACCGTAATCCATATAACTTTGTGCGGTATAAAAAGCTGAACGATGATTTAATCCATCGGGGTCTTCAACCAATGTATCCCAAAATTGTTTTTGTAATCTTTCTGCATCATACAAATATTTTTTTGGGTCGAATGCTCTTGAACCAACACCATCAGCTATGACATAACCTCTGTTAGATAAATCTCCCGTTGAGACGTGTGGTTTTTCTAAACATTTAATAATCGTGTGAGCAACACCACAAAATTTCCAATGTAATCTATTGTTATAAATTACGGTCGCCTTCCAAGTTGATGTACCTCTTTTCATGGTCATCAAATAATTGTCGAAACCAACGTCATTATAATCAAAATAAAAATCACCTGTTAAAATATCATCAGCATCCAAATGTAATACGTAGTCGGTTTTATCATAAACGTACTCCATCATCATATTTTTGTTTTTATCAAAACCAAACCATTCATCATTATGAATTTCACCAGGTATACCTGTTCTATCCATAAACTCTTGTACAATCTCTAATGTTCTATCCGTTGAACCATTATCAGCAACAACCAAATAATCAATGTAAGGTGCGACCGCATCCAATACGGTTCCGATAATGTGTTCTTCGTTTTTACACATGGTGGCAAACGCCAATGTTGGTCTATTACTCATAAATTTTATTTAATACTTCTTCTTCTCCATAGTATTTTTTTATATGGATGTTATTTTGAAACTTTTGTGAATGACCTAAATTATCATCCCAATTCCAATCTGTTTTACCTAACTCTAATATTCTATTATGTATTTGTAAATCGTAGTGGTCCCTTATCAATCTTGACCTTCTATTAATATCAATTGCATTATTATCGACAGCACTATTTCTATTATTGTATTGTAAATACAACATCTTTTTTATATGGACCATTTCTGTATTCAAAAATGTTCTAACAATCAATTCGTAATCATCGGCAATTGGCGTATTAATATTATGACCACCAATTTTATCATAAACTTCTTTTTTCCAAACCCTTACGTGATTTGGCATACTGATATTAAATCTTATAGTTAAAGGATTAATGTCGGGGTAATGGTGATTTATGTAAGTTTTACCATCAACTTCTACATATGAATGACCAGCATAACCAAAATCAAAATAATTATCATGTCTACCATACCAATTACCTGATAAATCGTGGTCATAAGTTTTCATTTCACCATCTTCATAAAGTTCACATACGTCACTATATAAAAAACCAGCATTAGGAAATTTATTTATCGCATTACTACACTCCTCTAAACAAGTTGAAATAAGTGTATCGTCGTGGTCCAATTCTACTAACCATTCACCATTAGATAAAGAACATGCTCGATGTTTTACTAAACCAATATTACCATTACTTGGAGGATAAATTTTATGACCTTTTACTCTAAAGTCATTTTTAGAAATCTCTTGTATGATACCCCAAGTTGCATGGTTTGGTGTGTCGTCAACAATAACCCATTCCCAATCATCTAAAGTTTGATTTTTTAAACTATCATACACTCTATATATTTTTTCTCCTGTACTATATGTTGGAGTGAATATTGAAAATTTTGGTTTTATATTTTCACAGTTTCTAAAGGTAGATTGACAAACAACGTCATTTGCTAACACATTATCAGGTGGAAAATTTATATACCTTATAATTCTATTTGAAATAATTTTATGATTGGATGAAACTCTATCATCACAACCCATGATAATGTCTGGTTGATATAAAGAATAATCTTTACTTATATCATCAGTAAACGGTAGCGAATAGATAATTACCTCATCTAAAAGATTTTCTTCGTAATACACATCTGAGGTGAGCGTAAAAGTTCCTAATTCACGCCAACCGTACAAAATTGCGGATGGTTTTTTAGTTCTCATTAATTTTCAGTATCAAAAAAGAATGTTTGAAATAAACGACCGTCATCTATATCTTGACCAAAATAATCCATTGATATATGAAAATGGTCACCTCGATATAAAACCAAACGATTATATACATTTCCAATTCTATCAACAAGTTCCCATTTAGTCATGTCTTGTGAATCTTTGTATATTTCGTTTAGTATCGTCATGTTGTACGTACCATCAGGATTTTTTGGAGCCATGGTTAGACCCGTTTTTTTGTGTTTAAATAACCCCGTACCTGAACTTAATGGAGCATCGGGTGTTAAATAACAAACACCGGCCCATTTTGTTGTTTGGTCGGCATGTATCCAACTTCTATCCTTTGATGTTGTAAATTGATAAGACCCTGTGTATTGTTCTTCAGACCAATAAGTTACTTTACCATAGTGGGGGGACACTACAGATTCAATAACTTCCTTCATGGAGTTATTCAAAAATGACTTGGTTCTCCTACCAGGATAATTACCACTAACAGGATATTCTTGTTGAAGTGCGAACTTTCTTACCTCATCAACATCTGAGTAGAAATTATCAATAATAAATGAAGATATTTGCATAATACTTTTTATATAAAAATAGTCAAAAACTATTATATATCAATATTATTAACAACCTCCTTGGTATGATAAAGTACTACCATCCCAATACCAACAATCAAAACCGTCACTATAAGCAGCAGTTGCCGATGGTATTGTACAATCCACATCATCAAAAATTCCATCAGCATATGGTAATTGACATGGATTATCGACACATGGTATATGTAAGAAGAATGTTCCTTGAAGGTTACATGTACAAGCGGCTACACAATCTCTACCATAACAAAGGTTCACTTCACAACAAGTAGGTGGACACGGTGTTGGAGTAGGTGTTGGAGTAGGTGTTGGTGTTGGTGTAGGTGTTGGTGTTGGAGTGGGTGTTGGAGTGGGTGTCGGACCTGCAGGACAAAAAGTATTATCATCCCACTTTGAAATGTCCCCGCCAGCACCTGCCAATAAATTATTCACTGCATTTATATTAGCACATAAAACGTTATTTAATTTAGTAATTGTTCCCATATTATGCCAGTTCTATCCAATCTTGAGATGGGTCGAAGAATATTTCATCACTTGATAATGCATATCCCACAACTCTAACAATATCACCTGTACCTGCCGGTTGTGTTTGAGTTAATTTACCTGCGGTTGTACTTAAGTAAAGTACATTTCCTTGTGTCCATGACCAAGTCGTATCTTTAAAGAATCCTCTAATTAACATACCTCTATCAAAACCAGCACTTGATGTTGCTAATGCTAACAAACCTACTGACGATGCCGCAGCATCTGCATCAGTTGCAACCCAGCCAGTAGAACCCCAATAATAACAGTTCCCTAATGTAGATGCACCACTACCAAAGGTCATAACTTCACCATAATAATCACCACTTGATGTAAGTGATACGGTTGGGTCATTAACGAAGAAATATTCAACTCCACTCAAATACAATTGGTCTGTTGATGTATTGTATGTAAAAGCAGCGTCGGATGTTGCAGAATTACTTGTACCATTTGCTATTAATATATTGTTAGCACTATTTGGTGAAATCGAGGTAAATCCTGCACCTTGTGCTCCTTGAGCTCCTGTTGGTCCAGGTCCGCCTGTAGGTCCAGTTGCGCCTTGAGCTCCTGTTGGTCCAGTTGCGCCTTGAGCACCTTGAGGTCCAGGTCCTCCTGTAGGTCCAGTCGCTCCTTGAGCTCCTGTTGGTCCAGGTCCGCCTGTTGCACCTTGAGCTCCTTGAGGTCCAGTCGCTCCTTGAGCTCCTGTTGGTCCAGGTCCGCCTGTTGCTCCTTGAGCCCCTTGTGGTCCAGGTCCGCCTGTTGCACCTTGAGCTCCTGTTGGTCCAGGTCCGCCTGTCGCACCTTGAGCTCCTTGAGGTCCAGGTCCGCCTGTCGCTCCTTGAGCTCCTTGAGGTCCAGTTGCTCCTTGAGCTCCAGTTGCTCCTTGAGCTCCGGTAGGTCCGATTGGTCCTTGTGCTCCAGTCGCTCCTTGTGCTCCGGTAGGTCCGATTGGTCCTTGTGCTCCAGTTGCTCCTTGTGCTCCTTGAGGTCCAGTTGCTCCTTGTGCTCCTTGAGGTCCAGGTCCGCCTGTCGCTCCTTGAGCTCCTTGAGGTCCAGTTGCTCCTTGAGCTCCAGTTGCTCCTTGAGGTCCAGTTGCTCCTTGAGCTCCAGTTGCTCCTTGAGCTCCGGTAGGTCCGATTGGTCCTTGTGCTCCTTGAGGTCCAGTTGCTCCTTGAGCTCCTTGAGGTCCAGTTGCTCCTTGAGCTCCTTGAGGTCCAGTCGCACCTTGAGCTCCAGTTGCTCCTTGAGCTCCTTGAGGTCCAGTTGCTCCTTGAGCTCCTTGAGGTCCAGTCGCACCTTGAGCTCCATTATTTCCTGATGTTCCTGAAGTCCCCGCAGCCCCTGATAAACCTGATGTACCATTTGTTCCTGATGTACCAGCAGCCCCTTGGGCTCCTTGTGGTCCAGTAGGACCAGTCGCTCCTTGGGCTCCTTGTGGTCCAGTAGGACCAGTCGCTCCTTGGGCTCCTTGTGGTCCAGTAGGACCAGTCGCTCCTTGGGCTCCTTGTGGTCCAGTAGGTCCAGTCGCTCCTTGGGCTCCTTGTGGTCCAGTAGGTCCAGTCGCTCCTTGGGCTCCTTGTGGTCCTGTTGCCCCTTGTGCTCCGGTTGCTCCTTGAGCTCCAGTAGGTCCTGTCGCACCTTGTGCTCCGGTCGCTCCTTGGGCTCCAGTTGACCCTTGTGCTCCGGTCGCTCCTTGTGCTCCTTGAGGTCCAGTAGGTCCTGTTGCCCCTTGTGCTCCAGTTGCTCCTTGTGCTCCAGTTGCCCCTTGTGCTCCTTGAGGTCCAGTAGGACCAACTGCGCCTTGAGCTCCTTGAGGTCCATTAGGACCAACTGCGCCTTGAGCTCCTTGAGGACCTTGAGGTCCAGTAGGACCAACCGCTCCTTGTGCTCCAGTCGCTCCTTGTGCTCCAGTTGCTCCTTGAGCTCCTTGAGGTCCAGTAGGCCCAACTGCGCCTTGAGCTCCTTGAGGTCCAGTCGCTCCTTGTGCTCCAGTTGCCCCTTGTGCTCCAGTAGGTCCTGTTGCCCCTTGTGCTCCGGTTGCTCCTTGAGCTCCTTGAGGACCGGTAGGTCCAGTCGCACCTTGTGCTCCATTATTTCCTGAGGTACCATTAGTACCTGATGTTCCGGCAGCTCCTTGAGCCCCTTGTGGTCCGGTTGCTCCCTGTGCTCCGGTTGCTCCCTGTGCTCCGGTTGCACCTTGAGCTCCGGTCGCACCTTGAGCTCCAGTTGCTCCTTGAGCACCCTGAGGACCAGTAGGTCCAGTCGCTCCTTGTGCGCCATTGTTTCCTGAAGTACCATTAGTACCTGAGGTGCCGTTCGTTCCATTTAATCCACTTACACCTGATGTTCCATTTGTTCCTGACGAACCACTACTTCCACTAGTACCATTTGTACCTGATGTTCCATTTGTTCCTGATGAACCACTAGACCCTGATGTTCCATTTGTACCGCTAGTTCCATTTGTACCATTTGTTCCTGATGTTCCGTTGGTACCAGATGTTCCATTTGTTCCATTTGTACCAGAAGTCCCATTTGTTCCTGATGTGCCGTTAGTACCTGAGCTTCCTGATGAACCACTAGAACCTGAAGTTCCATTAGTTCCAGATGTCCCGTTGGTACCAGAAGAACCTGAACTACCTGACGAACCGCTAGTACCATTTGTACCTGATGTTCCATTTGTTCCGCTAGTTCCTGACGAACCCGAAGAGCCGCTAGACCCTGATGTTCCATTAGTTCCAGAAGTTCCATTTGTACCATTAGTTCCGTTTCTACCTGATGAACCCGAACTACCACTAGACCCTGAAGTGCCGTTTGTACCTGACGTTCCATTAGTCCCACTTGAACCTGAGCTTCCACTAGAACCAGAACTACCCGATGTTCCGTTAGTTCCTGAAGTACCATTAGTACCTGATGTTCCGTTGGTTCCATTTGTTCCATTAGTTCCGCTTGTCCCCGAACTTCCAGAAGAACCACTTGAACCTGATGACCCACTAGACCCTGACGTTCCGTTAGTTCCAGATGTACCATTTATTCCTGAAGAGCCACTTGACCCAGAACTACCGCTAGAACCCGATGTTCCATTTGTTCCGCTAGTACCATTCGTACCTGATGAACCACTTGTTCCATTAGTTCCACTAGTACCGTTGGTTCCATTAGTGCCTGACGTTCCATTAGTACCTGAAGAGCCGCTTGACCCTGAAGTTCCGTTTGTTCCTGAAGTACCATTCGTACCATTTGTTCCACTTGTTCCGTTAGTTCCTGAACTTCCACTAGAACCGGACGTTCCGTTAGTACCTGAAGTACCATTAGTACCATTTGTTCCGTTTCTACCTGACGAACCTGACGTACCACTACTTCCTGACGAACCACTTGTACCGTTTGTACCTGATGTTCCATTTGTTCCACTAGTACCTGAAGAACCTGATGAGCCTGATGAGCCTGAGGTACCATTAGTACCCGATGTTCCGTTTGTTCCACTAGTACCTGAACTACCGCTAGAGCCAGATGTTCCGTTTGTACCCGAAGTTCCGTTAGTACCATTAGTTCCACTACTACCTGATGAACCACTTGAACCTGAAGAACCTGATGTTCCATTAGTTCCCGAAGAACCACTACTTCCACTTGTACCGTTTGTACCTGATGTTCCATTTGTTCCGCTAGAACCTGATGAACCGCTAGAACCTGATGTTCCATTTGTACCGCTAGTTCCATTTGTCCCTGAAGTACCATTCGTACCTGAAGAGCCACTTGAACCAGATGTTCCGTTAGTACCTGATGTACCATTCGTTCCACTAGTACCATTAGTTCCGTTAGTACCGTTTCTACCTGATGAACCTGATGTACCGCTAGACCCTGAAGAACCTGAGCTACCTGATGTTCCAGAAGAACCACTTGTTCCGTTAGTACCTGAAGTACCACTTGAACCTGAGGAACCACTAGACCCAGACGTTCCGTTAGTACCTGAAGTACCATTTATTCCTGAAGAGCCACTTGACCCTGATGTTCCATTTGTACCTGATGTACCATTCGTTCCGCTAGTACCTGAAGAACCTGAAGTGCCGTTGGTTCCACTTGTACCGTTAGTACCATTTGTTCCGCTTGAACCTGATGAACCAGAAGTACCACTACTTCCTGAAGAACCACTAGTACCATTAGTTCCTGATGTTCCGTTTGTTCCACTAGTACCATTCGTACCTGAACTACCGCTAGACCCTGAAGTTCCGTTTGTTCCACTAGTACCATTTGTTCCATTTGTTCCTGAAGAACCCGATGAACCCGAAGTACCATTTGTCCCCGATGTACCATTGGTTCCATTAGTACCGTTAGTACCATTTCTACCTGATGAACCTGATGTTCCACTTGAACCTGATGAGCCACTTGAGCCTGAACTACCCGATGTACCATTTGTACCTGAAGTACCATTAGTTCCCGATGTACCTGAGCTTCCAGATGAACCACTACTTCCACTAGTACCATTTGTACCTGATGTTCCGTTGGTACCACTAGTACCTGAAGAGCCAGATGAACCTGAAGTACCATTTGTTCCCGATGTTCCGTTAGTGCCATTTGTACCTGAGGTACCTGAAGACCCACTTGTTCCACTTGAACCCGAGCTACCACTTGAACCTGATGTTCCGTTAGTCCCACTCGTTCCATTTGTGCCTGATGTACCTGAACTACCGCTGGACCCTGACGTTCCATTTGTTCCGCTAGTACCATTAGTCCCTGATGAACCTGAACTACCACTTGAACCCGATGTCCCGTTAGTTCCTGATGTGCCGTTAGTACCGCTTGAACCTGAAGACCCTGATGTTCCGTTAGTACCGTTAGTACCGTTTCTACCTGACGAACCACTTGTTCCACTACTTCCTGATGACCCTGAACTACCACTTGAACCGCTTGTTCCGTTAGTTCCTGAAGTACCACTACTTCCGCTAGTTCCATTTGTTCCGCTTGTACCTGAACTACCTGATGAACCTGAACTACCACTTGTTCCATTAGTACCTGAAGTCCCATTAGTTCCTGAACTACCGCTCGAACCTGAAGTCCCATTAGTTCCTGAAGAGCCCGATGTTCCGTTAGTTCCGTTAGTCCCTGAAGAGCCCGAAGTTCCACTACTACCTGAAGAGCCAGATGACCCCGAAGTTCCATTAGTCCCTGATGTACCATTTGTACCGCTAGTCCCTGAAGAACCAGATGAACCTGAAGTTCCATTAGTCCCCGATGTACCAGAACTTCCAGATGAACCTGAGCTACCACTAGAACCTGAAGTTCCATTGGTTCCTGAAGTACCATTAGTTCCACTAGTACCTGATGACCCCGAACTACCACTTGAACCGCTTGTTCCGTTAGTCCCTGATGTACCATTTGTTCCGCTAGTTCCACTTGTTCCCGTCACCCCGTCAACACCACTTGTCCCTGATGAACCACTTATACCACTTGAACCCGATGAACCACTTATACCACTTGAACCCGATGTACCATTAGTTCCAGATGTACCATTAGTTCCAGATGTACCTGAACTTCCTGATGAGCCACTAGAACCTGAAGTTCCGTTTGTTCCACTTGTTCCATTAGTTCCAGATGTACCGCTAGTACCTGAAGACCCCGATGTTCCGTTGGTTCCATTTGTACCACTTGTTCCGTTGGTACCATTCGTACCAGAAGTACCTGACGAACCACTTGTTCCACTACTTCCTGATGACCCTGAACTACCACTTGAACCGCTTGTTCCGTTAGTACCATTTGTTCCCGACGTTCCATTTGTTCCGCTAGTTCCACTTGAACCAGAAGACCCACTGCTCCCACTAGTACCATTTGTACCTGAAGTTCCGTTTGTACCAGATGTTCCGTTAGTACCGCTAGACCCTGATGAACCACTTGTTCCATTGGTTCCGCTAGTTCCTGAAGACCCACTTGAGCCAGAACTTCCTGACGTACCATTTGTTCCTGACGTACCATTTGTTCCGCTTGTTCCTGAAGAACCCGAACTACCCGATGAACCACTAGTACCATTTGTTCCATTTGTTCCTGAAGAACCGCTAGACCCTGAAGTACCATTCGTTCCGCTAGAACCTGAAGACCCTGAACTACCACTACTTCCTGATGTTCCATTTGTTCCGCTTGAACCACTCGAACCTGAAGTTCCGTTAGTACCATTTGTTCCTGATGTACCGTTAGTTCCACTAGTACCTGATGAACCTGAGCTTCCTGATGTTCCATTTGTTCCGTTTGTACCCGAAGTACCATTTGTTCCGCTTGTTCCAGATGAACCACTTGACCCCGATGTTCCATTTGTACCTGAAGACCCCGAACTACCACTACTTCCTGATGTTCCATTTGTTCCGCTAGTTCCGTTTGTACCGGATGTTCCACTTGAACCTGAACTACCACTAGACCCTGAAGTTCCATTAGTACCACTTGTACCATTAGTACCCGAAGTACCACTACTTCCTGATGTTCCAGAAGAACCACTTGAACCAGATGTTCCGTTTGTTCCACTTGTACCATTAGTACCGGAAGTCCCATTTGTTCCATTAGTCCCACTAGTTCCTGATGCACCACTTACTCCACTAGTACCACTAGACCCTGAAGACCCTGATGTTCCACTTGAACCTGAAGAACCAGAAGTTCCTGATGAACCTGAACTACCATTTGTACCGTTAGTACCTGACGTTCCATTTGTTCCACTACTACCCGATGTTCCATTTGTTCCGTTAGTACCTGATGTTCCATTTGTTCCGTTAGTACCTGATGTCCCATTTGTACCAGATGAACCCGAAGTTCCGGAAGAACCTGATGAACCACTAGACCCTGAACTTCCTGATGAACCACTTGAGCCAGATGTTCCTGAAGAACCGCTTGTACCGCTAGAACCTGATGTTCCTGACGAACCACTCGAACCACTAGACCCTGAAGTCCCGTTAGTACCACTTGTTCCATTAGTACCTGAAGTCCCTGAAGAGCCATTTGTACCACTAGTACCGTTTATACCTGAAGAACCTGAAGTTCCACTTGAACCTGATGTTCCGTTTGTGCCGCTGGTACCATTTGTTCCACTAGACCCTGAACTTCCTGAAGAGCCGCTAGACCCTGAAGTTCCATTTGTACCATTTGTGCCTGAACTACCACTAGTACCTGAAGAACCACTCGAACCCGAAGTTCCATTTGTGCCGTTTGTACCACTACTTCCTGAACTACCGCTTGAACCTGACGTTCCGTTAGTTCCAGATGTGCCATTTATACCTGAAGAGCCACTTGACCCTGATGTTCCATTTGTTCCTGACGAACCACTTGTTCCGGAAGACCCCGAACTACCGCTCGAACCTGAAGTTCCGTTAGTACCATTTGTTCCTGACGAACCACTAGTACCACTACTTCCTGATGAACCCGAACTTCCTGAAGAACCGCTTGAACCTGAGGTTCCATTAGTTCCATTAGTTCCATTGGTTCCTGAAGTACCTGAGCTTCCAGATAAACCGCTAGACCCTGATGAACCTGACGTTCCGTTTGTACCACTCGAACCCGAACTACCACTACTACCTGAAGAACCACTAGTTCCATTCGTTCCGTTTGTACCACTACTCCCTGATGTTCCATTTGTACCTGAACTACCACTTGTTCCTGAAGAACCTGAACTACCACTACTTCCTGATGTTCCATTTGTACCTGAAGTACCATTTGTTCCACTAGTTCCTGATGAACCACTTGTACCATTAGTCCCGTTAGTTCCATTTGTACCGTTGGTTCCTGAAGAACCACTAGTACCACTACTTCCTGAAGAACCTGATGTTCCATTAGTTCCGCTAGTCCCAGACGAACCACTCGAACCAGAACTTCCTGACGTACCATTAGTTCCACTAGTACCATTCGTACCGTTGGTTCCCGATGTACCTGAACTTCCTGAAGAACCACTAGACCCTGAAGTTCCATTTGTACCATTAGTACCTGAAGTACCATTTATACCTGAAGAGCCACTTGACCCTGATGTTCCATTTGTTCCGCTTGAACCTGATGTTCCTGAAGAACCAGAACTTCCACTTGAACCTGAAGTTCCGTTAGTGCCTGAAGTCCCTGAAGAGCCACTAGACCCTGAACTACCTGAAGAGCCACTTGTCCCGTTTGTACCATTTGTACCTGAACTTCCTGAAGAGCCACTTGAACCGGATGTACCATTTGTACCTGAAGTACCACTTGAACCGGATGTACCATTCGAACCTGAAGTTCCGTTTGTACCATTAGTTCCAGAAGAACCACTAGTTCCATTAGTACCAGATGTTCCACTTGAACCGGATGTACCGTTTGTACCTGAAGACCCGTTAGTTCCGCTAGTACCATTTATTCCTGAAGAGCCACTTGACCCTGATGTTCCGTTGGTACCGCTAGACCCTGATGAGCCACTAGTTCCATTTGTTCCATTTGTACCTGATGAACCACTTGTACCACTTGAACCCGAACTTCCACTAGTTCCTGATGAACCACTTGAACCCGAACTTCCGCTTGTTCCTGAGCTTCCACTAGTTCCTGAAGTACCACTTGAACCCGAACTACCGCTTGTTCCTGAAGAACCTGAAGAACCTGATGTGCCGCTTGAACCTGAGCTACCACTAGTCCCATTAGTACCTGAACTACCTGATGAACCACTAGTTCCGTTTGTTCCTGATGAACCTGAACTACCGCTTGAACCTGAAGTTCCGTTAGTTCCGTTTGTTCCCGAAGAACCTGAAGAACCTGAACTACCCGATGAACCACTTGAACCTGATGTTCCGTTAGTTCCTGAAGAACCAGATGTTCCTGATGAACCAGATGTTCCTGATGAACCACTTGAGCCTGAAGTTCCTGAACTTCCACTTGAACCTGAAGTTCCATTTGTGCCCGAACTACCTGATGAACCACTAGTTCCATTAGTACCTGATGTTCCGTTTGTACCTGAAGTACCACTATTTCCTGATGAACCTGAACTTCCACTAGTACCTGATGAACCACTTGTTCCACTTGAACCTGAAGTACCAGATGAACCTGAAGTGCCAGATGAACCTGAAGTGCCAGATGAACCTGAAGAACCACTAGTTCCTGATGAACCTGAACTTCCACTTGTTCCGGATGAGCCTGAGCTTCCACTTGTTCCTGATGAACCACTTGAGCCAGATGTTCCTGAACTACCTGATGAACCACTAGTTCCATTTGTACCTGATGAACCACTTGTACCTGATGAGCCGCTTGTTCCTGATGAACCACTTGTACCACTAGTTCCTGATGAACCTGATGTTCCTGAACTTCCTGATGAACCTGATGAACCCGAAGTACCTGAAGAACCACTTGAACCAGACGTTCCTGATGAACCTGATGTACCACTTAATCCTGAACTCCCTGATGAACCTGATGTTCCATTGGTTCCGGATGTTCCATTAACACCAGAAAGACCGCTAGTACCTGACGAACCAGAAGTTCCTGATGAACCACTAGTTCCTGATGAACCACTTGTTCCTGAAGAACCACTTGTACCTGAAGAACCCGAACTACCACTTGTTCCGCTAGAACCGCTAGAACCAGATGTCCCTGATGAACCACTTGAACCAGACGTCCCTGATGAACCTGAGATACCTGAACTTCCTGACGAACCCGATGTCCCACTACTTCCTGACGAGCCTGACGAGCCTGACGAACCCGATGTCCCACTACTTCCCGATGAACCACTAGTTCCCGATGAACCATTAGTACCTGAAGTACCTGAACTACCCGACGTACCAGAAGACCCACTCGAACCTGATGTCCCTGAAGAACCCGAAGACCCACTTGAACCTGATGAACCGCTAGTGCCTGAAGACCCACTCGTTCCACTTGTACCTGATGAGCCGCTAGTACCTGATGAGCCACTTGTTCCACTTGAACCTGATGAGCCACTAGTACCTGATGAACCTGAAGTTCCACTACTTCCTGAAGAACCACTTGAACCTGAAGAACCTGATGTTCCATTAGTTCCCGAAGAACCACTACTACCTGAAGAACCTGATGTTCCATTAGTTCCCGAAGAACCACTAGTACCTGAAGAACCTGAAGAGCCACTTGAGCCTGAACTACCGCTTGAACCAGAAGTTCCTGAACTACCATTAGTTCCACTTGAACCTGAGCTACCACTAGTGCCGCTTGAGCCGGAACTTCCACTAGTACCTGATGACCCTGAAGAGCCGGAACTTCCACTAGTACCAGATGAACCACTTGTACCAGAAGAACCATTCGTACCTGATGTTCCATCTGTGCCGCTAGTACCAGCTGAACCTGAACTTCCTGACGTTCCGTTAGTTCCATTTGTACCACTTGTTCCTGAAGCTCCACTTACACCTGAAGTTCCACTTGAACCTGAGCTTCCGTTTGTACCTGATGAACCTGAAGTTCCACTTGAACCTGAGCTTCCACTAGTTCCTGATGAACCACTTGTTCCACTTGAACCTGATGAACCACTAGTGCCTGATGAACCTGATGTACCACTAGACCCAGAAGTACCTGATGAACCTGAACTTCCACTCGTTCCTGAACTTCCTGAAGTACCTGATGAGCCTGAGCTTCCGCTTGTTCCTGAAGAACCACTAGACCCACTTGAACCTGAAGAACCTGATGAACCACTCGTTCCTGATGAACCACTAGTACCTGATGAGCCGCTTGTACCGTCAGTACCTGATGAGCCACTTGAGCCTGAGCTTCCGCTTGTTCCTGATGAACCACTTGAACCGCTTGTTCCTGATGAACCACTTGAACCGCTTGTACCTGATGACCCATCAGTTCCGCTCGTTCCTGATGACCCTGAACTACCTGAAGAACCACTGGTACCACTAGTACCGTCAGTACCGCTAGTACCATTAGTTCCTGACGTACCATCCGTTCCACTAGTTCCTGAAGAACCACTAGACCCACTTGAACCTGAAGTTCCCGATGACCCACTTGAGCCAGATGAACCTGAACTACCGTCAGTACCATTAGTCCCCGAAGTACCATTAGTCCCCGAAGTTCCGTCAGTACCCGAAGTTCCATTAGTTCCTGACGTACCATTTGTTCCGCTAGTACCCGAAGAACCACTTGAACCAGATGTACCCGAAGAACCACTTGACCCTGAAGAGCCGCTACTTCCTGAACTACCGTTAGTACCGTTTGTACCACTAGTTCCATTTGTACCGCTAGTTCCGTTTGTGCCTGAAGTACCATCAGTACCTGAAGAGCCAGATGAACCTGAAGTCCCGTTAGATGTTGTTAAACCTGTTATTACAACGTCACTACCGTCGTTTAAATATAATGTTAGAGTACTTGTTCCTGAAACATAAGTACCACCTGTAACGTAATAATCAGTTATTCCTGTGACAGTAAAAGTACCTCCAGTACTATTTGTGAAGGTCTCAATACCTGTAGATTTATTATATGTTCCTCCCGTTACATAAACGTCAGAAAATGATACACCTGTTAACAGGTAATCTTGTAAATCAGACATGTATGTATGTACAGTATCACCTGTTACTGCAGAGTAATATGTAACAAGGGGAACTAAATCTGCTGATGTAATACCCGACTTGGGTAAATATGGTAATTGGGATATCCTCTTATCTGCCATTAAAACATTTTTTTAATAAATATTGATTGGGTTAGAAAGTGATAGATTTTATTAGCAACAAAATTCACTTTCAACAAAAGAATCTAAAACAGTAACAAAAATTCTTTCTCGTAGTGGTAATATTATGGTTCCTTGGTCGTTAGTAACTTTGAACTCTACCTCGTATCTTGCAACGTTTGTTGTGTTTCTTTTTGTGTATTGATATGTGATAGTATAGTTTGTTGCATCGTATACACAAGCCCCGTTTGTAATTTTATATATTCCTGTTTCAACATCCTTCATAGATAGGGTGATTGTAGCGCCCGTTAATGATGTTTTATTATAGTTATAATCTAATTTTCCGTCCTTAAAAAGGTTAATTTCTAAAACGGGTAATGTTGCCTTTTTTCTTATATAAAATTCCATATAAATAAATACCCTATAAAAAAGAAAAGGTGTCCAAACGGACACCTCTCTTAGATACGTGAACACCCCCTTTTCTTTGAAAAGTTTATGAATAAAGAGTTCTACCTCTTGATTCCTGTTTTAAGCCGTTGGATTTAAACCACCACTAACGGCATCTTGGACTTGTTTTAATTTCTCGTCCATTTTAGTGGTGATGTCTTTGATTGCAGGTTCAATAAGTTTTGCAACTTCTTGTTTGAATTTATTTTCATCAACACTTGCAATCATAATTCCTGATAACCCCTCAGTTCCAAATTGTGTTTTATAATTTTCTAATGCTTTTGTTGCTACTTCATTACTTAACTCATCAACTCTATTTTCTTTGATTGCTCTTTCAATCATATCTTCAGGTAATTCATTAAATGCTGAAAGAATCATTTCATGTTCTTCTTGTTTGTTTTTAACTTGGTCAGCAATTCTTTGACCTAAACGAGTTTTGATGTCTGATAATACATTCGTCCCATCATTACCATAAAGACCTTTCATAACGTCTAAAAACGATTCTCTAACCAAAGATTTATTATAACCAAATCTAATTAAGTTATACTTCTCGTTTCTTAAAGCTCTTTTTGTTTCAGTAATGTTTTTTTTATTGATACCGATTAGTGAAAAATTAAGTCTTTCTTCTATTAAAGTTTTTTCGGTTTTAGTTTCGATAGTCTCAGAAATCACTTTTCTGATTGAATTATTAAGTGACATATTTCTATTTTCCTTATAAATATCTCTAATCTCATCTTTGGTGAAAGTAAGTTGAAAAAAAGATAAATCGTTTTTAACGTTTATTAATCTATTGATTATTTTTTTAAATCTATTTGGGTAATCGTCTTTAAACTTCATATAACAGTTTTTAACGTCAACCGCATTTTCTTTAACTTTTGCAATTCCACCTAAATCTTCGATTGTAATTTTATCATCATCAAAATCAACAAGATTTTCTAAATGTGTTTTAGTTAATTTTCTACATGCCTTTTCATCTAATACCTTTGGTGGTGGTACAAATGTCTTTGTGAGTTTGATATTGAATTCGTTTGTTTTTCTTTTTGATAAAGTCAATTTACCTTGTTTTGTGTCGTACCCATTATTTGATGCGACGTAATAAATATTAAAAGAATTTTCATAACCACCTCTTTCTAATTTTTCCCTATCTAATGTGCCTGAAAGTGGGGGAGTACCTTTATTTATTAATTCGGTGTTTTCTTTGTCTGAATATAGAAGAACATTTGATTTATTTAAAATATCTTCATTTTCACCATCAATAACATTAACCTTATAATTTAAAGACGCAGGGATATCGATATTTAAAATATTTGTATTTGTTAAATCAAAATCAGTTTCTTCTGTTTTTATTTTAATTCTAGAAATAGTTTCAACACCATCAATATTTTTTATATTACCGTTCCATACACATATCTCAAATTCTTTTTGATTTGATGTATTACCAAAAGTCGCTTTAACAACGATTTTAGTTTTTGTATTACATGGTTTAGTGGTTCCATCTATTATTTTTAATTCAGGATTTTTTTCACCATCTAAAATAATATTTTTTAAAACCCCGTCATCGTTTGTTTTATCATTTAATAAACTAATTTTGTTTTTTTCTGAATCAAAAATTTCAATTTTACAAGGACCTATTGGTTCACCATCACCATCAACAACACTTATATCAACTAATGTTGTTTTAATTGTTTTTTTGATTCCAACTACCGTTACTTCCTTTTCTTCTTTGAAACCAGTAAAAGGTAAATCTCTTTTATATAATTCTTTAGAATTTATTTCAATAGATTGAGTTTGCTCTAAATATTTTCTATCTTTATCAATAAATTTAATTATATAATCACCTAAGGGGATATTTGTTAATATATAAAAACCCTTTTCGTCACTTGTTGTTTTTTGAATAGACTCATTATTTTTTAATAATTCAATTAAAACGTTTGGTACGATATCCTTTTTAAATTTTGTATACCCCTGAATAGTTGCTCCATTTTCATCTTCTTTAAGAAGTAAATGTAGAGCACTGATTTGTTTTTTTTCAGTTTCAGTAAGGATTAATTTTCTTAACATTATTAAAAGTTTCTTACACCAAGTTTACCTAAAAACTTTTTATCACATTTATCTAAAATATGGTCTACCACTTTTTGTTGTTTTTCGTTTAAATTTGCCTTGTCAGATGCGATATATAAACTCCTACAAAAACCTCTTTTAATAAATATCTGAGATGAATTATCTACTATCGCATCAAAAGTATCATCATTAGAGTCTAACTTAAAAATATCTATTTTATCATTAAAAATAGTATTGATTGAACTTTTTTCTACAAACTTTTCTAAAAAAGATGGCATTGTTTCTGTTGTCCAACCCTTACCCATTTTTTCTCTAAGTTTTTCTCTTACTTTTGTGGGTAAATCATTTAGACCTTCTTTCTCATTACTTTTCAGAAGATTTACTGCTGTTTGTTCTTTTTTTTTTAACTCCTCAGAACCACTCATTTCTTGTTTTTTTTCTTTGTCTTCAGGTTCTTTTTTCTCTAAATCCATATTAGCTAGTTGTGACTGTGTATAATCACCTTTAACTAAAAACCAGTTTCCGTTTGCGGGCCTTGCAACTGAGAAAATTTCCATCTCACCTCTTGATTCTTTAATGACCCTTAATACTAAAGCTAATCCTCTTGGTGTAACAGATTCATTAATATCTGCTAAACCTTTAGTAAACATAATTTTAACAACATCTTCATGAGTAGCAATTACCGCTCTAACGAAGGCATCGTCTTCATCGTACTTCTCTCTCCAATGACCAATTTTTTCCATCACGTCTTGCATGTTAATCGTAACATCCTTATATTGACCAGGGTTTTTTTTGTCCTCACTTTTAAAAGTAAAAGTTTCATTCCATTTTATGAATGCGTCTTTGCTGAATTTTTTACCGTTGTTTTCCATATTTAATTTAAATATTTACCTATATTAATAGTTGAGCTCCATTGACTCGTTTTAACTTTTTCTAATTTTTTTACTGTGGTGAAACCAGGTGCATTATCTATACCCTTTTTCTGAAAATCTGAAATATTACTATTATTGTATTCTATTATTCTAAGATAATCATTACACAAAGGTACTTCCGCAGATTTAGTTTCATCACCAACCACTATAGGTATTACATCATACCTCAAAGAAGTCCTACATACACAAGGGTAACCTCTATACTGTTCGATATCGTTGTAAGAATTTTTAATCGCATCTAAATTCGACGTATCAAGTACAGTCTCACCCACATGTACCATCTTCATAAAAAATCTTTCTAAAACTTTTGTTTTAACTGACGAATCTACTTTATAACTTTCGGTAGCACCTCTTTCAAAAGCATTGTACCAAACATCAGCACCTGATGCTTTTCTTTGTTGTTCAGGTGTAAATGTATAGTATAAATTTTGGTATTCAGTTATTTTTTCTTGTACTTCTTTTTTAGTATTTTGTTTAGCTTCATTCGCCTCCTTTTTGATATATTCGACAAGTTCATTGGCATTTGGTAATGCTTCAGACATTGAATATAATTCCACAACAAACGAATATATATTAAAATCCACTATCCCAAAATCGGCATTTTGTTTTTCTATATACTTTCTACCAGATATTTTATTAGTTTTCATTTCACTACTAAAATCCAAATCCGGCATAACCTCAGCAAATATTTCAGTTATATTAAATGTTTTATATTTTTCCATTTCTGAATTCCAAGCGGCCCAAGCCTCCGCCTTTATTTCCTCTTCTGTTTTTCCTTCACTCCACCATGTTTTCAAAATTAAATATTTGGTCCACGCACCAACACCTCCAAAAACTATAGTTGATAGAGCCTTTGCTGCCGATAAACGACATAAAACAGATAAAGAACTTTTTAGGTTTAACCCATATTTTGCAATTGGTTTTAAATAGTATCTTACATTAAGAGGTAAACCCAAAGCAAATTCACGTAAAAACACCCCAGTAAGACCTTTGAAAAAAGTGGCTTTGTTTACTCCAGCGGCAGCTTCAGCCCAATTTTTCATAACATTGGTTAACCATTTTGTATCAGTATTGATTATTAATTTTGCCGCACTGTCAAAATCGGTAGATAAATTATAACCAGTAGCTTTACCAACACTTTGTAAATCATATTTTAAAGCAATTAAACCGTAAAACGAATTCAAATCATCTACAGGTATTTTTTCGTTTTTGGCTGTTCCCGAATAAGTATTAATAATTTCATCTAATATTTTTTTAACTTCAACTTCCGTTAAATTACCAAGTTCTTTTTCTTGTTTTAGTATTCCAACAATTTCTTTCCATATTGTTTGAATTTCAGCATAACCTGACTCTGATGTACCACCACCAATAATTTCTTTTATAACATTTTTCCAATCTTTTTCTACTGAATCGCTAAATCTAAAATACTTTCCATTCAATTGTTCAATCAACACGGCAGTATCACTAGTGTATCTTTTGAAATCCTCAAGTAATGTTTTAGATTCTATATCTTTCATTTTAATCGATATATCTTTCAGTGTTGCGATGTTCTCAACTAATTGAGTTCTCAAGGATACAAAACGTTTACTATTAACCAAAAATCTTATCACTGTACTTGTAAATGTACCCAAATTATCAGAACCCACCTTTAAAAGAATTTTCTGAACTGAGTTCATGTTTGTAGCATCATACGTTTTACCTTTCCAAACAATAGTATCTGAAGTTAATTTTCTACTTTGTTCTATACTTTCTTGAACTGAAGTTAATCCTGTTTTTTGTTTAGTTAAAATTTGTTTTAACTTGTTAAGTTCCTCAATATAACGACTATATTTAGTATATTGGGCGTATTCTGGAGTGCCTTTTTTTGGCATTGGTCCTAAATTGGTTCTATATGAAGTTATTTCACTTAAAGCTTCATCAATTTCTTTATTAATACGGTCTATCTCAACTATATTATTTTTTAAATTATCTAAATCTCCACCAACACCATCACTTAAGTTTTTTGATGTTGTGTAAAATTCTTCATATGGACTATTATTAATATTGTTATCTAGTCCTTCCAAAGCGGTTTTAAACTTTTCCAACATTTCGTTGGTTTCTTGTTGTATTTTACCGATAATTTTATTTTGTAATCCTTTTCTAATTTCTCCTAAAATACCTGTGTGTTTAAAATATATATCTACTAGCTCTTTAGCATCATCAGTGGTCTTTTTTAAAATTCCTTTATTTGCGTCTGCAAAATTTCTCGCGGCAGTGATTAATGAATCTAAATCAGTTATTCCTCGTTTTTGCAATTCCTCGGACAATTGAGCAACATTTTTTGTTAAACCCTCAATATACTCACTATCTAATTCTTTCATTAAAGGTTTTAACACCTCTATATGTTCAAATATTTCTTTCAATCCTCCTGTTGGAACGATTGATTCTGAAAACAAAGATTTACCGTTTTTTCTTTCTATTCTCATTAAACGAAACATGTCGTTTACCTCGCTCAATAAATTATTTTCAAGATATTCCGAATTTGATTTTTTGTGTAAATCAAGTATTCTACTTTTTTCAGACTCGTTGAGATTAAATTTCATTATTACTTTTTTTTAATAAATATATTTAACAACTGAATAAATTATATTCTTTATCTGCAATTCTAAAATTACCTTCTGGCCAGTATAACCACATTTCATCACCAACCTTTAGATTAAGTAAAGAACCACTATTATATTTTATAGTAATTGGTACCTTAACTTTGTAATTCAAAGTCCATTCAGTATCAGAATACGGCCAACCATCAATATAATCAAAATTAGTTATTAAACAAGGATATTTTTGAGTTGTTTGCTTCAATTGATTTATCATTGGGTCTTTGTCGTATTTTGCGAAAAAATCTGTGGTTTCCACATCTAAATTAACAGGATTAAACAATTGATAAATTTCTTCTTTTGTTTTTGGTGTTTTTGAGTATGAATTTAATTCACTAAACGCTTCCAAAATTTTTGTTAATTTTTGGTTGGTTATTTTATCATTCTTTGCCCATTCTACACTATTTTTTTGTAATTCTTCCATTTTCTTTAAAGCGACTAAATCTTGGAAAAATTTATCATTTTCATTATTTTTTTTAGATAGTGAAAAAATAAGTTTGGCTGCTTCATCTTCCGGTAAACTTGTAATGTAAGACCCTATAATATTGTTAGTACTGGAAAGTTCTAAATCTTTTTGGTTTGTTTTAACAAATTTTTTATCTATCTCATTAATGTTTTTTTGTGCATCCAATATAATTTCATCTACCGGTCTACCGTCTTTATTAAATTCAGGTTTAGCCTTTAAAATAAAATACCATTTAGATACATCGATGAAATAAACTGAAGCGGCAACCAAAGTTTTCAGAGTTTCACCCCATTTAGACCCACTCATAAACTGTTTGAACATTGAAGGGAATTCTTTGTTTTTAGCTCCGTTTTGCATCGCCTCTTTTAGGGTTTGTTTGAACGCTTCTGCACCTTCTTTATTACCTAATAACTTCATTCCCTCAGAAAACATAAGTTTTTCTTCGGCGGTTAACTCTTCAGTAATGAATTTATAAATTATTTCTTGTGATGTAAATTCATTAAATCCTTTATTTAATACTTTCGTTGCTAGTTGTTGAGAAGCCTCTTTACTGTAAGAACCTTTTATCCATTTACCTAAACGACCGTATGTTGAAACGAAAGGAAAAAAGCAAAACGCAATTCCTAACACAAAACCAAAATCATTATTAAAAGATTTATCAATAAATGCTGCGGGTAAATTTACAGCGGTTTCTAATAAAAATAATGCTAATACTTCACTCCTAACAACTGAAAAACTACCTGTTGACGTTAACCAACCTAATACTTCTGCAGAAACAGTTGGTGATAATCTTGCCATCAACCCTCCTTCCGCAAAAAGTAATTGAATTTCTGCTGACAATCCTCCAGTTAATTCTGCTAAAATTACAGACAAAACTATCTGTATTACCACCCCCCATTTTTCCCAAAACAATTGCCAACTACTTTTTATCGAATCTTCATAAGCAAAAGGATTAAATGGTACTATTAAGTTTTCTGATATTTTTTTAAAATACTCTCTATCTCCTTTATTGAAATTTTCAGGCATTTCAAACATCCAACCATTACCATTTTCAGGATTCAAATTTTTTAAAGATATTGTGAGATTGTCTATACTATCGTCAGCACCTAAACTTAAAGATACTTCACTTTTTTGACTATCCAAAGATAAAAATAAAGAATAAACTTCACCTGTATCAGTTTCAAATTTATATATAGTACCTGAAAATTGATTAAACCATGTTTTATTTGGTAAATAAAATTTAAGATTTCCTTCAGGAGAATTATAGGTTATATAATCTCCTAGTTCATCCGTTTCCACACCATCAATAAAACTACTAGCATCTGTTCCCGAACCAATTTCATAAGTTTTCCAATTTTCCGGTATTGCTAATTCACCAAGATATACCTGGACGGGGGATGGGTATTTTTTTATTTCTCTTTCACCATGCCATGTGGATAGTTCTCTAGCAACGGCAGTAATCGGACCCATCGTGTAATATATTTTCCAAAATTCACTCCAACTCTGTTTTGATGCGTCAGAATCGAAGTCCCCCTCCCACATACTACCATAACTTGGTTTTTTTTCATAATCCTCGTACAAAACTTTTTCTAATCCGATAGCCCTTTTCATTATTTTATCATTTGTAATTTAATAGAGAAATTAATTTTTTGTCCAAAATCTTCTCTTTTTGTTTCAGGAGAACTCATATCAACTTGCCATGGGTTTCCAGTACATTCCCCACCCTGACCTATATTAGGGTAATAACCACTTATAAACCATTTTTCAAAAGGTAAAGGTTTACCTTTATCTGTTGCTTTCCAACACGATGTAAATTTTTTTCTCATGTTGTCAGGTGTTGTTGCTTCAAAAGAGTGAACCCCACCATCTACAAATTTATTATATCTCATGTCAATAAAAACCGCACAACATTCTTCTAATGGTACGTCCTTATAGAAAGTATTACAAGTTTTTTTAACACTTTCATTTCCCACTTCTAACACTTTTTGTATTGTATTGTAATATGCTTTTAGTTCTTCTTTATTAACAGTCCTAAGTATTTTAGGTTTAGAACTCTTAGGTAATAAAAGTAAACTGCCTGTTGCAGTTTTATAAAAATAAAAGTCACTACTATTTGTGATAATGGAATTTTGTTTTACATTTTCCTTTTCTTCTTTGAGAACTTTTTTTATGATATTTTTAATGTTATAACTCATCACACTTTATAATTTTTACCTGTTGGTCCCATAGTTCTACCTGATGCCCATTTAGTCGCACCTATCGGGTTAGCTTTACCTCTTGTTGTTTTATCTTCACGTTTGGCACTTGTTATTGGGTTTCCAGGTCCTCTTGCTACACCACTTTCCCATGGTGTAATAGCAGAGCCAGTATCTGAAGATGTGTCAGTAGATGTGTCAGTGGTTGTATCGGTAGATTCTTCACCTTCCTCATTTATTTCTGACTCATCCACTTCAATTTCCATCAAAGATTTAATACGTTTAATATTTTCTAATAAAATACTCATTTAATTAATTTTTTAAACTTGAGTCATTTTTAATAATGTCTATAACTTTTTGATTGTTTTTAGCCCAACCAGTTCCACCAAATTCATTATTTCTTGAATCAATAGCAACTTCAACTAATTCATCACCGGTTTTTCCTTCTTCGATTGCATCTTCTATATCTTTTGCAAAATCTTGGAAAAACCTAGAACCATTCCAACATGCATAGGCAAAATGGAAAAGTAATCTTTTATCCGATTCGACAGCACTTCTAACTTCAGGAGAAAAATATGTTTGAGATAAACTATCGTAATCTGATTTCATTAGTGCAGATGCTCTCAATTTTAATTCTTCTCTTAAACTACCACCGTCATAATTATATTTCCAAGTTTTACAAAACTCTTCCATACTTCCGGCGTTTTCTTTTTCATTATCTATCACAGCAAAGAATTCCTTACCTCCAGGTCTGTTATCCCAACCTCCTGCTCTTCTATCTATACCAAACATAGTCTCACCCGAGTTCTCGTATAAATCATCCCAAGGGTGATTAGTACATATCTCACTACTAGATTTTGTTTTGTCTCTATTCCAATAACCACCTTCAAAATTGTCTATGATTTTGTCGGTAAAACTTTTCCAAACACTATCCACAGAACCAGTAAATTTCTCTAATTCTTTTTTCTCAGGTTTAAAAATAACACCTAATTCACTTAAGTATTTACCTAAATCATCGTCATCAAAACTTTTTGCTTTCAAATCAAATAATAATTCCTCTAACGTTTCTTGGTCGGCAATTCCTGTTGGTTCGATACCCATCATATCTTGGAACTCATATATCGCTTCTTGGGTATCGGTATCGTAATTACCTGTTATCTCAATATCACTACTAGGTAATACAAATCTTAATGCCATTTGTATTTGTTCTATATCAGGTCTGAAACTGTTTCTAACTCTCACATCATAACGATTACCTGATTTTACAATTTCTTCAAATCTATCTAAAAATTCATATATTGTATCGTAATCTGTTACATCATCACCACTAATATCAATATTATCTTTATATATAAAAGGTTCATCGATTGATAGTGGTTCTAAATCTTGGCCAAAGTTTGTAATATTTTGAAATAACGAATCAGACATTTGTCCTTTCAAAATTGAAATGCTTTTATCTGTGTCCCCAAATCCGTAATCTAAAGATGGGTAGTTTCCTAAAACTGTTAAACCATTTTGTTTAAACACGTTATAGTAAGATAGAATATCCTCCTCCAATTTTTTAAAGTCTTCATCCTCTTCACTACCATAAAAGTAATCATTACCTACTATACCTTTTATAATATTAATTTCAGCGTTTGGGAATATATTATCTAAAGCATCGATTAAAAATGGAATAACTTTTTTGTCTTGGAATTTATCATTTAATCCAATAGAAACAAAAACGTGGTCAACTTCAGGTTTTGGGTTTTCTTTTGATAAACGCATTAAAAGTTTATCAATTGTCATGTCCTCATCTTTTAGACCAGGAATGTCCATAAAGTCGTTACTTTCTAACTCGTAAGTAAGTTGGTCACCAACAAGTACAACCTTTACATCTTTGTCATCTGACTCAGTAATATTAACAAGTCTTCTAAAATTTTTTATTTCACTTAAAATTGTTTTCATTTCATTTGTCCTTTTGGTAATTTTTTAGGATAAACTATATAATATTCATTTAAAAATGATATTAAAGTGTCTTCATTTTCAATATATTCCGTTTCATCATCAAAGTCCCATTCTTCATCGTCTTCGTCAATAAACGACTCAAAAATATCATATGATTTTTTGTTGTCGTAACCAAACTCTTCAAAAAAACTATATTCAATTATATCTTCTCTTACGATGTCTTCGTCGTCACCCAATAGTTTAAATTCGACATTAATTATATTTTGGTTTTTGTCGATATAATGTGATATTATTTCAACTATTTCCATTAATTATATTTTTGAAATCTTTTAAACATATCTAAAGACTCATTAATTTTTTCTTCTATTTGGTCTCTTTTCTGTTGTAAATCTTCATCATCACTTAAAAGTTCGTCAAAATTAATATTATCGTATACCCCACCTTCAAGCTCATCTTCATATACATCACTTGGTCCTTGTGAAACAAAATCATATGGTCTTTTTCCCATTCCCATTTGTGTCATAGATTGTTGTGGTCCTTCTGATTCAAATTCATAAGCTGGTTCAATTTCATCATAGTTTCCAGGTTTTGCAGTGATTTCATTAATACCGTGGTTTCTATATGTTTTAACATTACCGTTCATGTCGACAGTAACTCCTTCTTTATCACCCGCAGGGTCATAAACCGTTAATGGTGTCATGTTTGAAGGGACATTACCTGTTGCGTACCCATCATAAACGGTTGCATGTTGTTTTAAAATTGATTGTCTATCTTCATCAGACATTATTGAATAACCTCTCATTATAATTCGTTATTTAAAAATTTATCTGCATTGTTCATCCAAAATTCCTTTGCAGTTTGTGCTAATCTTATCATCGTTCTTTGTATATTATTAATACTTAATTCTTTATCTTGATTTTCAAGATATTTCATCGCATTTCTAATAAAGATATCTCTCATATTTTGAGAGCGAGATATTAGTTTTTCTATAAGTATCTCTTTATCTTCATCATAGTCTCTATTGTATCTTTGTAATTTAAAAAAATCTTCAATATAGGATGGTCCTGTCATAAGAAATTTACCACCTTCTAATACCATATTGTGTGAACCTATTTGTCTTTCTAATTCTAAAAACTTATATACTTCTTCTAAATCTTTTTTAGAAAACACGGCAAGAAAATCACCTTTAGATATTAAATCATCAAGATTTTTAAAATTTATTTCTTGAATTTTACCTTGTTGAAATTCTGGGTCCATAATCCAAGCATCAGCATCAGGTAATAAACTTAATTGACTAAATTGATTACCTTCTTCGTCAAACCATCTAACATTATATTGATAGGAATTTTGACCCCCGAAACTTGGAGTTTTAGAAATACCTGTTACTTCACCTTTGATACCAGTGCCCAAAGATTCACCATCCATGTGAACAAGGATAATTCTATCCCCCGTTTTTAATTCAGGATTTAATTTACTCATATCAATAAATACTTTGTAATAAGTAATAGTAAAAAATTATCTTACTAATTGAATAGAACCGTAATATTCTTTGATTTCATCGTTTTTAGTGGTACCAAATCTCATAACCCAATTGTATGAACCATCAGGACATTTTAGATTATTATACGTACCATCCCAAGATGAGGTGGGGTCGTAACTTTCCCAAACAATTTCACCCCATCTATTATAAATCTTAAAGTTAAATTGGTATATATCAACTCCCGAAGTAATTACAGGTTGAAAGTATTGGTTGTGTTCATTACCGTCAGGTGTGAATGTATTCGGTATAAAAATTAATTCTTGTGGACAATTATCGACAGTTATAACTGTTTGTTGTTGATTAGAAACACATCCGTTAGAGTAGTGTACTACAGATAAAGTAAACATTCCTTCATTATCAAATGCGGTACTAAAATTATCAATTTGATAATCAACACCGAGTAATGTCCACACATTATAACCAGGTAAATTAGAAAGTGCAGTGAATGTTACATTTATTGAATCTCCTTCACAAATTTCATAATATGGGTTATATGGTGAAATAGAATCTAAAATAGGTTGTGGATAAACTACTATTTGTGATGTAGTATTAAAAGAACAATTACTTTGTGTGTAAGTGTAAGTTATTGTATTATCACCAATTGCGTTTCCAGGATAAAAATCATTACCCATTACACCATTTCCACTAAAAACACCATTAATGGGTGTAGCTTGTAATGTAATAAATTCATCATAAGAACAAAATGGACCAACAGGGTCAATTACAGGTAAAACATTAAATACCGTTAAATCAACTGAAACTGGTAAACTTGGGCAATTATTAAAATCAAATCCGGTTACTTGAATACCGTTTGGTATAAAACCTGCATTAATATTTGTCCAATCAACGTTTACACTATTTGTACCTTGACCATTTATGATACCACCAACAGATGACCACTGATATGTAAACCCGAATTGTTGAGGAACAGAATAAACCTCATTAGTTGAATTAAAACATATAGTATCATTATACGTTATTGGTCCAATTACAGGAATAGGTGGGTTTGTTAAAATTACACTACCTGAGATATTACATCCTGCAGCATCTACTAAAGTGTAATCATAAGTACCACCACACAAATTAAGTAGTGTAAAATTATTTGGTTGACCATTCCATGAAATAGTGGTAACACCATTACCACCCACAGGTACAACATCAATTATACCATCACAAGTTCCAAGACAAGTTGGATTAAATTGTGTAATAATTGGTGGTGGTAGGTTAGGGGGTCCTGGTTGAACAAATACTGTGTCGGGTCCAAACCCTCCTTGTTGTTGATTACATGTATTCCATCCAGCGTTACAAGTTGGGTAAACAAAATGACAAGTATAACTTGCTCCTGCTGCAGGTGGAGTAACATTTATAGTAGGACCTGTTCCAATTGGATTAGGGTTACCAACTTGATACCAAGTTAAAACAGGATTTACAACAGGTCCTGATGGTACCCATCTATAAGCATCATTATTTGCTGTCCATTGAGTTGAATTTCTACCTACAACGGTTATTGCTGCGGTTCCTGTTTGATTGTGAATACCTTGTACTGCTGTTCCGTTAGCCCAACCACAAAATTGTTTTGATTGAATATGGTTTTCAATATAATTCGATGACTCATAAATTACAATATGAAAAGTACCTAAAGTTTGTACACATCCAAACATCGGCATGTTCAACCAACTAACAACTAATTTTCTACATGGTGCAGTCCCTTGTACTTGATATCTTATTTGACCCCCAACTCCAGGATGCCAATCTTGCCATGGACCCATTATACAATTTTTAGGGATATTAAATCCTGCGTTTGGTATTGCTGCTGAAGTAAATGTTGTTGGTTGACCTGCTGAGAATGAAATCCACCCATTAGACCCAACATAAAATTGGGTATATGTTTGACCAAAATAACAAAAGTTAAATCCTATTTGAAATGGTCCTTGTTGTGTGTCATCACCCATAAATAATTGGTTACCAGTATTAGTTTGATTTACATACGGTATGTTTACACAATTATAGTTTGTGGTTTGATTTGGGTTTGCACCGCCCGGTCCACATTGGCTGAGGTCTGCGGTTAAAGTTGTGGTTCCGACCCCACACGGAAGAATTTGGTCGGGTCCTAATGAAGGACAAAATTGTGAATAAACAAAAAGGGGGAATAATAATAAAAGTAATAAATGTTTCATATGTTTATAAATAGTAAAAACGAAGATGATAATCAAAAGTTGTTTATGTAAATGAATATTTGTGGATAAATAATTTTCAAATATATTGTGTTAAATATTTTGCAATTATTAAAAGATGTATTATTTTTGTAATAAATAAAAATATGAAAGACATGGATAAGATTCAAAAAGAAGCTAACGAGTACAAAGACTATTCAGTTAAAAACTTAAAGAGAACTATTTTTTTATATCGCGCTTTAACTTTTTTCAGTGGTGAAATGATTAATTTTGTTCTATCCTTTTCAACATTTGTTTTTTTCTTTTTACTTTTCTCAAAGATTAGTTTTATGAGTGTAAGTGTTTTAATTTTATTTCACTACTTTTTCATTTGGAATTACTTTATCAAAATTAAAGGTTACCGTCTTGTTTCACCTGAAGAAGCTGAAGAAATAAATGAAATTGTTAAAATCCTTGAGGGATTTATTGAAAACAAAAAACCCCTCTAATGAGGGGTTTTCCTTATAGTAAAATATTTTATTACTCTCCTGTTCTTCTATATCTCATAGCTCTACTTCCTAAAGCCATTGCAATACCTAAAATCATTACCAATACTGATAATGGTCCACAGAAGTTTCCACAACCGTATTTATCTTCAACCATTTGATTTACTGCTGTTAAAAATTCTGAATCAATATATCCAGGGATTTCTGATACAAATGCCATAAATCCACCACCTAACATACCAAGACCTGCAAATACACCTAATCTTGATAGGGCTTTAATAACTCTGTTGGAAATACCTTCAGTCAATACTCCTTCAGTCATAACCAAACTATCATCCATCATTTCTTCAGCTTTACTTAATGCTTCTTCACCTTCTTCAGTATTAACATACATCTTCAAGTTTCTCAAAGCATCTTTAGCATCAAATCTTGAAGCCATTCTTTCTAAACCTTTAACTTCTTCATCAGAAAGGTTTGGTAATACTTCGCTTTTGAACATATCAGCCACTTCTCTTGCTGCTGACATAATCCAAGACATTCCTTTACCTTCACGTTTTGGTTCATCCAACATAGGTTCCATACCCATACCATCAATGTTTTCAGTGTCTTCAACAATTCTTCTAATAAGATTTGTTAATTCAGATTCTGTTAATCTAATTCTTCTTGTTGCCATTTTTATTTTTTTTTAATTTATTTTAAAAATCTTAGTTTATAAATAGTTGAATTAATCAATTCACACACAGTATCTATTTGATTTTGTATGTAAGAGTCTTTACAACAATCTCTTAATTCTTCAATTTTTTCACAAAGTCCGTTCATATATTTAACGGTGTCTTCAGTACTTTTCCATTCTTGAAGGTCCATACTTTTATACCCTTTTATAATTCCGTATTTACCCTGAAATGACTCAACCAAACCATCAACTAAATCACCAATACCTGTGTAATATGCATTTAACGCCATATGTTCAGGGTAAGATTCGGTTTGTAAGTGTAATGTATGTGTTTGTGTTCTTGAATGTAAAATTACAGACATCATTTCTGCAAAATCACCATTACTTGTTTCTTTGTTATCATCCTTTTCAATTTCCTCTTCTTCTTCATTCAAAAAAGAAAATGATTTATAATTTCTACTTAATATATCTTTTTTAGTAATCATATCTAGTTCTAGTCTAGGCTAGTTTATTTAATGCTAGAAGCATGCTTGCTGCCTAGTATTATATTTATAAATATGTTATTACTAGAAGAAATTTTGAAAATTAAAAAATTAATGAACCTTAATGAGTCAAAAATGAATAAGGATAATCTTTTCTATGAGTTTGATTATTCGCAATTTAAAGATGTTCCACCACCATCTGATGATAGCGAAAAAACCAAAGAAGAATTAAAGTATTTGAAATCGATTAATTTGGATAAGTTATTCGTTCAAGAAAAAGATGATATGTTAGGAACATTTATGGAGTTTTTAGACGATAATAAAATCGATTACAACAAGAAATTTCTTAAAAAGGTATACGACGATATGTACTATGTTGTTTTGGACTTAAAATCGTTCTATAAACGTCCAAGACCATTTAGATTAGACCCCACGTTAACGGATTCAATGTTAGATTCTATGGAAGGGTTTGCATACCCATCAGGACACTCAACTACTTCAAATCTTTTATGTATGATTTTAAGCTATCTATACCCAAAATATAAAAAGGATTTTAGTAAGTTGTGTAATGATATAACATATTCTCGTCAAATGGCAAAAGCACACTATCCGTCTGATATAGATTTTGGTAAAAAGTTAGCAACAAGTATGTTTGAATACTTAAAGGGTAATGATTTAATCCCTTAATTCAGGAATTATCACTTCTTCAATATAATAATCAACCTCATCTTCTAATTTACCAAGTTCTTGATTTAAATATCTATGTGTTTTTGGTTCAAATTTAGATGATATTTGTGTATTATCGTAAGTTTCGTAATCACCAGTGTCCTCAACAAAGTCTAAAAGAGCTAAAGAACCATCTTTTTCTGCGACAATACAACCAACCCATTCAGTTCCACCCCATTTTACAACACCGAAGTATAATTCCACATCATTTTCTATTTCTTCATAGTCAAATTGGAAGGTAAATTCACTACCATCCTGTAATGTACGGGTCCAATTTTCACCCATTTTACCCTCAAAATCGGTGTTTTTAGGGGTATTTTGGGGGGTAA
>Ga0315902_10001135_pt1 | contig 43236 bp, 37 predicted proteins | sample LakEriMetagenome_9_FD_203523 | JGI IMG/M metagenome (GOLD analysis project Ga0315902, IMG submission 203523) | Freshwater fungal communities from buoy surface, Lake Erie, Ohio, United States - Buoy 12 MA117 | ecosystem: Environmental > Aquatic > Freshwater > Lake > Lake biofilm | place: USA...
TATCTTGATCTTGATCTAGATAATCATGTAATATAACTTCGGTATATTTAATCGGAATAAAGATATTATTATACATTTCAATCATATTAATAGTATATGAATTATAAATACTCTTGTATTGTGGGGTCATTATAATATTTAATCCGTTGATGATCGATAAAAATCCGATATTTTTACATAATTTTAATAAATTATGTTGTAAATTATCGTATGGATCTTTAAAATGTTTATCATATTTAGGATCAAATATATCCGAAAAATTAATTTCTATCGTTTTACAAAGATCAAGTATATTTTTAATATCTAAGTATATAGTATTTAGATTGTTTGATGGATTGTTTAAATTAGATATATTTGGAAAAACATCTGATATATTTATTATATCTAGAGATTCTTGAGATTCTTGAGATTCTTGATATTCTTGGCTAATATTAATAATTTCTCTATTATATAAAATACAAAGCTCTTTTAATAGAACATTTATCTTTCGAATATATACATTTCTATCTGATGTTGATATTATGTAATTATTCTGTGATCTTTCAATATGTTTTTCAAGGTTGTATAGATATGACGCATATATACTATAATTATGTTGTAATAAAAACATCCTATAGTCTTTTATAGATAACTCGGTCATCGAAAAATTATAATTATAATAATAATTATATTTATAATAAATATTATTGATAACAAAAAAAATAAAAAAATTTATAGTATATTAATATGTTGAACTTTCATTCTTCTCATAATATAACAGAAAAATCACACTTATGTGATACTGATAAATTAGATCAAGTAATGAGCCATCTTATTGGAGATAATATTAATACTAAAAAAAATATAAATACTAACGCACCCTTAAATGGTGGATTTAATATTAAATACCCTGATATAAAGTATGATAAATCAACAAAAAAATTTACAGTATTATTAAGCATAGCTGAAAAGATAGAATTTAATTACAAAGATCTGATTAATAGTATTATGAATATAAATACGGGTAGTCCGATTGATCTTTTTATTAAAAAGAATATTGGTTATATTGATAAAAATAAAGTAGTAATTATCAATCATCGCGTTTCACCTATAATGGGTGATATAGATATGTTAGTAAGATTAAATAACGATCTAAAATGGCATGAGAGTAATGAACTAGATAAACTTGATAATAATAATTATATAGTATTATTATTTATCTACGAACTCTTAAATTATACTCTAGAACAGTTAGTTATTGTATCAGATATGATAAAAGATAAACCAGATAAACAAGTTTTATCTAAATATATACTCAGATACACTGTGGCTAACACTTATCGGATGTATAATTTTTCTACTAATATGAATCAAATGTTATTAGATAAAATAAATAATTTAGAAGAACAAAAAGATAAATCAGGTAAAATCATGAATATTATTGGAGGTAAAACAGATGATATGCTTAAACATATCAATCATAATAATAGTTGTTTTCAAAAAATCGCCGCTAATAATAAAATATATACTCTAGTTGGAGGTGATAATAGTAGTGATAGTGATAGTGATAATGATAATGATAATAATAACTCAAAGTTAGAAACAGATAGTGAAGATGAAGAATATCTAAATGATGATGAAAATATATCAGATGAAACTAGTACTCTAGAAGAAAAAAAAAAGATAGAAGAAGATGAAGAGGATGAAAACACAAAAGAACTAGAGGAAGAAGTAGAAAAAGAGAGTGATAGTACTACAGAGAGAGATAGCGATAAAGATGAGCAAGAAAGCGAGTGATAAATATTTTTATATTATTAATTATTATAAATAATATGAAAGAAAAACAGAAAAAATATCAAAATGCGACTAGTAATATAAAAAAATTATTAGATGATCTAGATAATACTAATCGTGATATTGATAAAAAAATATTCGGATATAAATTATTATTAGAGGATCTTGATAGATTAAATAACAGTTACATAAAGAATATGTATTCTATCTTGAAAAATTTAGATCACTAATATATAATGAGTAAATATGAACAAGAATTATCACCTGATATGGGTGTTTTAAGTAAAGAATATCGAGATAAAAAAAATAAATGCATGGTAAAAGAGGATCCACTTAATCTAATAGTAGATAATTTGTATCTAGGTAATAATAAATCAACATATGATTATGATCTTCTTAAAAAAAATAAGATCGAATATATAATCAGAGTGCTCCCTGAGTTTGATTATAACCGTATGTATTCTGGTATCAAATATATACATATTCCGATCAAGGATAATGAAACGTGTGGAAAGAAGATGACAAATATATTAAACAAAATTAGTGATTTTATTCATCAAAAAGTAATGAATAGACAAAGAGTTCTAGTTGCATGTATGGCCGGTCATCATCGATCTGGAGTATTTGTTTCGGCGTATTTAATAAAATACAGGGGATATAATGTTAATACTGCAAAAAAATATATAAATAAAATAAGACCGTGTGCGATGCGTCGGGATAATGTCTGTATGTATTATGCTCTAAATGAATTTCAAAAAGATCATAAAAAAACATTATTATTATAATATTTTAAGTTTTTGTCTGATATATTTATTTATATCCGATAATTTTAGTTTTTTTTACTAGATCAATATCATTATCAGATAGTTCAAAATATTGAAAAACTTCATCATCGGTCCATTGTTTATTCAATGGTACTAGAGGGATCCATTTACAAGTATCCATACTGATATCTTGTGATACTTTTCTTAATGATAACATAAAATTAGGTAGTCTACATTTTAAATATGATAATAATGATTCAGCTTCTTTATTATTATTTATTTTAAAGGATATGTAACTACCAGTATGAATTTCATCTGGTGTTCCAATAAAAATATTTCCAAATCCACTATTAGCTTCATAAGATGATCTAGTTGTGATTATTTTATAAAAATTATAATCTTTTTTAATAAATTTCTTATCTATATATTTGATAAATCCTTTTTGTTGAGATACATAACATTTGAGTAAATCATTATTATCTACTAATTTTTTATCATTTGATTCTATACCAAAATATCTGCCCAAATATATATCTGTTAATGATTTATATTTTGATAATTTATCGATAATATTATAATAATCATTATTGACGATTACATCATATTTATTTAATTGTGTTAGTTTATTATTATACAAGCATAATCCGTTATGCATATGATCTATTAAAAAATAATTAACACCGCCTTTAATATTAACTAAATTACCAAATATTTTAGATGCATTGTCAAAATGTTTTATAAATACAATGTCAGTACGTTTTAACATCATTGATCTAAAATTAGACAAACCTTTACCTCCTACAAACCATCTACTAGGAACAATAAAAGATAATATTTTACATTTGTTCAAATAATATTCAATGAATTTATGATAGAGTGGTTTTGCTCCAATACTAGTCATTTCTTCATTATATGGAGGATTGCCAATAATAATATCAAATTTATCTATGTTGAAAATATTATTAATATCAATTTGTAAAGTATCTCCTTCATATAAATTTAGATTATAAAAATTATTAATATTAAATATCTGTTTAATTATAAAGCAATTTTTTTTATTTAATTCACCCATGTATAATTGTTCTTCAATAATATGTTTTTTTCTCATCATATCATCAGGTATTTTGTCTTTTAAGTTTTCATATAATTTATAATAAATTGCTATAGAATAATTACCCATACCTACCGCCGGATCGTACCAAGTTAATTTATCATTTGTCCATATATTTTCATCATATTTATCTAACCAATAATCTTCAATATCTTTTAACATATAATTATTAATAAAGTCAATAGGCGTAAAAACTTCTCCAAATTTTTTTTTTTCTATCTCTTTAGGTTTTAAACAATCATTGATTAGTAATAATAATTCTTTTGGATTATCTATAATACTCTGTAAAGACATCTTAAATTGCATTGATATATTATATGTATTAGAGTTTTTATTAAAATATTTATCTATTATGTTTTTTATTATATCTATCAAGTTTTTCTTATTCCACCAGATAAAACACTGATCATCAAATATTTCTAGTAATTCTGGATTTTCTTTAATATCATTGAGCATCTTCACAAAATCCATATTCTTATCTTTAACTGTTAATATACATGCCAGAGGTATAATATAAGGTAGCACATCTTCTGTAAAAGATATTCGTTGTTCAACTCGTTTATTTATATCGTCTGATATATTATATTCACTACTTATTTCATCATATTTAATTACTTCTCGGCCAGAAGGCATTTGAATTAACTCATCATTTTTATCTTTCATAACTAGCTCTAGACTAATCTTATCTCCTTTTACGCATTTACTAAAAGTTTTATTAAGTAATTTTTGAGTATAGTTATCAAATAATTCATAATCTTCTTCTAATTTTCTTAGTAAAATCTTAAAATTATTAATTGGATCATCCCTCCAGATATCCATAAGTTTTTTTATAATCAAATTACTATTTATTTTTTTGTTCCATAACATATCAACATCTATGTTGATCAAGTGATTTTCTATAATATACTTGATCTTATTATCTATACTCATATTTTTGTTGTTAATACTATAACTAATACATGTGTGTAACACTCTTGAGATATTCATATCAACTACGAATCCTATTTTTTTATTTAATGCTTCTGTCATACATCTATACATTTGTTGTAAAATCTTATCAGCAGAAAGAGTATTATTTAATAAAATCACTAAATCGCATAAATTAAGAGATATTCCTAGATTTAACATATTACCAGCTAAAATAATTAATCCAGAATAACCTAAATTTTTAGCTATTGTTTCTTCTCTGATAATTTCATCACGAACATCTTTTGCCAATAATTTGTTTTTCCTATTAACACACATAACTCTATATTTTTGTAGGATTATATCATCCTGAATACATATTTCTAGTAATTTAGATATTTCATTTATATTATTAGATGGTAGAAACCATATATGAGTAAATGGTATTCTTGTATTTAGTTCAGAACATATCTTATTTATTCTAGGATAAATAGTATTCTCACCATCTCGTTCTTTAAACGATCCTGATATATATCTTAGGATTAACTTGACTTCTTTTTCATAACTAAATTTATTTTTTAGTTTATTTAGTCCAAAAAGAGTATCAAAACAAAATCCAATCTTGTTTTCAGCATTAAGATTTTTTTTTATTAAATTATATCTGTCGGAATCAAACATATTAGTTATTATATGTAAATCAGGCATTGATTGATAAATTTTAAAAATATCATTAATCTCTATAGATTGATCAGTAAAATGTTTTATAGTATTTTGAACATACTCTTTGCCGTGTTTCTCTTCTAATTTACTTATATTAGATTGATCTTTTAAGATCGATTTACAGTTTTGTTCATCTTCAATATTCCAGTACATCTGACATTCTGGTTCTATATTCCATTCTTTTAACGGCTTATTATAGGTAGCTGTAAGATATAGCTTGATAGTATTCTTGTTAGAATATGAATTAATAATCTCTTTAGATAGATAAGTTGTTCCTCCAAAATGATTTTCATCAAAAGTGATTATGTCTATGTTCAGATCTTTGATATTACTGATAGTATTATCTCCTGTATATTTTTGTAGTAACTGTTTTGATAAAACAAAAATATTATTTTTACCGAGTTTCATATTATTTATAGAATTAGATCCATCCAGATGATGTATAATAATATCTTTAAAATCTTTGTATTTCATGAATAGATCATCAGTAAATTGAGGTATCGTCTCACTCGGTGCTGGGGTTATAATAATAGCATTCAAATATTTAAAATGTTCGTAATATTTTATAAAAAATCCACCAGTTATGTATGTTTTACCAGATCTACATTTACATGCTAGTAAGAATGCTCTATGACTTTTTATAATTAGATCTAGAGTTTTACTAGCCATTAATTCTTGATGAAATCTTAGTTTTAAACTCTCTTTTTCATCTAGATATAAACTAGTCCAATCATTATTAATATTTCTTAGAATACTCTCTTTGAATTTTTGAAAATATTTATTGAGATCAGTAAGATCTAAGATATTTTCTTCAATAATACTATCAGTTATATATTTACTAGAATCATCAGCTGATCGTGCTTTTGATAAAACTTTTTGTTTATTATATACAGCTAAGAATATTATGTAATTCAAATAAATATTTTTATTTTTAGTCGCCATGGCGATTATATCCTGAATATCATAATATTTTATAGATTTTTGTTTTTCTAATTCTTGATTATCTTTCGGATATTTCGAACTAATAAAAACATATGATTTATCTTTTTTATTTTGTAAAGTAATATCTGAACATCCTGTAGATTTTCCACTAATAATTTTATAATTCAAGTATAAATTATAGTGCTTCATAATTTTAGGTTTTCCTGTATTAAGATTACCTAAAATATGATTATAATCTTGATTAGAAAATTTATCACAAAATCCAAATTTTATAACTATATCAAATAATCTCTCGAATACATATCCTTTTATTGATTGAGTGTCGCATTTTTCTAATATTTTTTCTACACAACTAAATTTTATCATATATTTTATTAAATCGCGAACTGTCATTCCAGATACTTTCATCTTGTTTATCTCTATATATTATATTAATCATTATATATTTATCATGATTAAAAAATTTCATTTTTTTTAGTTTATATAAATGATTATAAAGGCCAAAAAAATTAACATAATAAATAAAAAACATTAATCTCCTAACATATTGTTAAAGATCCGTTTGTACATTTTATTTATTTCATCTATCTTCTCTTGATATTCACTATCATCGATTATATAATCATCATCCCCTTCATATTCTGCTCTTTTCTTTTCAATCTTTATATTCAAAATCCAGTCCAGACTACTTAATATATAATCTTTTAATTCATCGACTAGTTCATCATTACTATCTTTATAATTACTTTCAATATTAGTATACATTTCATAACATAAATTTTCAAGTGTTGTTTGTTTATCTAAATCACTAGTTATATCTAAGATATTTGAATTGTATATATTAGATAATTTATCACACTCTATATTTAGATTATCTAACATACAAGTATAATTTTCTTTAGTTAATCCTACTTTAACATAAATATCAATCATGATATTATTAATATATTCTAGTATATCATCTCGATGATCATCGGATAGTTTTTTATTGTTTTTAAATATAGATATCAATGAATTACATGTATTAATTACTGTATCGCGTATATTTTTTAATTCATCATTTTCGAGTTTATTTGTCTTATTTTCTCCAGTATCACCATCTAGTATGTTTCTGTTGATATTATTATTATAATTATTATCTATATTATCTATATCATCAATATCATCTTCAAAAACAGAAGTTGCGGATACTTTATCATGATTGCCTATTACTGTATTATTACCATTATTTTCTAGTTTTAACATTAGTGTGCTGTAATTTCTCTTGATTATATTTAATTTTTCGAGTAATTCTCTCTTATCTAGATTATCACTATCTTTTAGCCATCCGATTATACTTTTAACACCATCTCTAGTTATATTTTTATCTTCTTCTTTTAATAACACTGTTTTACTATCTAGATTAATCAATATATTATTACATAAATTATCTATTTCATATATTATCCGTCTTCTTTCTCTTTCTAGACGATCTTCACGTTCATACGTTTGAGCTTCCTCTAACATGATTTTAATCTGTTCTTTTGTTAATTTATTTTTATTACCTCTAATAACTATATTGTTAGATCCTCCATTTTTAACATCTTTAGCATCAACAGATATAATTCCATTCGCATCAACAGAAAAATTAACAAGAATTTCGGGCACACCTCTTAATGATTTTTCTCCTAGATTCAAAATAAACTCACCAATATTTATATTATCTTTAGTTAGTTTTCTCTCTCCCTCATATATCTTGATATTTACACTATCAACATAATCAGTATCTGTGCTATATTTTCTTTTCTTTTGAATCGGTATCACTGAGTTTTTAGGTATTAGAACATCCATTAATCCACCGATAGTTTCTACTCCTAGAGATAGGGGGGTTATATCCAGTAATAATATATTTTCAGAAAATGGATCTGATTTATTTCCTAATATATAAGCTTGTATAGCCGCTCCTGCTGCAACAACTTCATCTGGATTAATATTTGAACATGGTTCTTTATTAAAGTACAGTTTTAAATTATCTTTAATCACAGGTACTCTAGTCATACCTCCTACTAGAATAATTTCATCGATATCTTGTTTATTTAATCCGGCTGATTCAATAGCATCATCAACCGGTTTTATACATAATATTATAAGATCTTTACAGATTTCTTCGAACTGTTCTTTAGTTATTTTTATCATTAGATCATGATTATCATAAAAATTATTTACGATAATATGAGTAGATGTATTGTAAGATAAGTTTTTTTTTGCATTTTCACATTCTAGTTTTAGGCTCTGTTTTGAATAGTTATTAATATTCAAATCACTAATGTTATGTTTATTTTTAAAATAATTCAAACAGTAAGTATATAATCTATTGTCGAAGTCTGCTCCTCCTAGATGAGTATTGCCGGTTGATGTTAATACTTCAAATATGCCATCATCGATATGTATAATACTAACGTCTAATGTTCCACCTCCGAGATCATATACTAGTATATTTTTAATTGATGATTTTTTAAGAGCACCATATGCTAGTGCTGCGGCGGTTGGTTCGTTAATAATTCTTAAACAATCTAATCCGGCGATTTCTGCGGCGATTCTAGTTGCTTCTCTCTGTTGATCAGTAAAATATGCTGGAACAGTTATAACTGCTTTTACTACAGGATATCCGAGATAATTTTCTGCTTGTATTCTTAGTTCAGATAAGATATATGCTGATATCTCTTCTGGAGTATATCTATTATTAATTATAATATTATCTTGATTAGTGCTAGTGACTTGATAAGTAAAAAAATTAAGATCATTTTGAACTTGTTCATCTGAGTAATTTTTACCGATTATTCTTTTAGTTTCATAAATAGTATTAGTTGGATTAAGATCTGTTTGTTTTTTTGCCTCATAACCGACATATTTTTTTGTTTTTGTAAATGAAACTATACTAGGTAGTGTTCTATTGTTTAAAATATCAGGGATTATTTCCAGATTTTTATTCCTCCATATCGCTACACATGAGTTTGTAGTTCCTAGATCAATGCCTAAGACTATCTCTTCTTTTTTTTCATCTTTTTGTTTTTCTTCTTGTTCATTACTAAAATAATTATCTATTTCATCTAGATCTTGGATAATATCCATCTTGATATTTATTATGATAAATATCGAGATTATATATAAATTATCTAAACGGGTTTTTGAATATGATTATTGTTTAATTAATTACATTGTCGTGATTTCAACTGTTGTTTTTTTAATTGCCATGGATCTTGGACTGGTGTTTGATTAGTTTGATTATCGAGATTATTTATACAACATTCAAGTATCTCTAGTTTTTTATTTTTACCTTCTTCTAATTTTTGTTGTTGTTCTTTATAATATTTAATATTGTCTCTTTTTAAATTGGAGTGGTCTTGTTTTTCTTGATCATCATTATTATTTGGATCATATTTAACTCTATATTTAAACTTATGATTATATTCAAATTTTTTCTTATGTTCTAACTCTTCATTAGTTGAGTATATTATTTTTAACTCTTTATTATGGGTTTCTAGATTTTTTTGTAGATCAGTATATTTTTTATCGACTACTTCTTTATTTTTATCTAACTGAGTTACTTGATGGACGACTAGATTTTTTTTTAATATATTTTTATCTTCTTCAGTTTCTGGTCTAGGCTTACTTAAGAATAATTTAACATGATCATCATTTTTAATAATATTTTTATAAGGTTGATTTGTTCGACTATAATGTAGAGAATTTAACTCACTAGAATATTCTTTATTAAATTTATTATATTTTAGTTCAACGTCTTTATTATTATATTCCAGTCTTTTAGGTTCGATTACAGATTCTTTTATTTTATCTTTATCATATTTTCTTTCTAGTTCATTTAATAACTCTAGTTCTTTCATTTTTTGGATTTCTTGTAAATTATTAGGATTAACGTTATTAGAAAAATTTCTAACTTGATGCCGCATATATAACTGATGATTATTTTTTTACTAATAATTATACTCATGAACTACTATAGTATATTAGAACTATCGGATACTGCTACAGATCAAGATATAAAAAACTCGTATAGGAGGTTAGTTAAAATTCATCATCCAGATAAATCAAAAGATGTTAATTCTACTAAAATCATACAGGATATTAATATTGCATATGATATCTTATCAGATCCAGTTAAAAAAAAAGAATATGATAATCTAACAAGTAATAATAAACTAATGTTATACGATTTGATTACTGATTATTTAACGAAAATAAATCCAGACTATTATATATTTTTACAGAGATTAGTTACAACATATTATGGAGATGAACTAGATTTTAAACATCATATCAATAATTTTGATTTCAACAACATAATTAAATCATGTGATAATTCTGGTATTCCAGTATATCATAAAAATATAATGAAACAAAACATCAAAGATGTTTATCTAGAGGTTGATATATATGATTTGATATTAGGTTATAAAAAGATAAATAATGAATATGAGTTGGATTTAACTGATCATCCGGATTATATTATAAAAAATAACATCCGGTTTAATATTATTTATAAAGATCATGATATATACAAAAGATTAAAACACGATATTATAACATATTATCCGACTAGTCTGTATAATTATCTGTATGGAGGTGATATTAATTTAGATTTATTCGGAGATAATATAAAGATATCATATGGATCTCAGATAGAGAGAGAACCATTGTTTATAATAAATAATCGTGGATTATTAAAAAAAAACAATAGTAGAGGTGATTTATATATTATTTTGCAGATAAATAATATATACGATGAAAATATGAAAGAATCTATTCAAAAGTTAGGATAGAGTTGTTGTTAATCTGTATTTTACTTTTCTTTTTTTTAATATTATTTTTTTCTGGTTTTTTCTTTAATTTATCATCTTTATTTGTTTTAGTCATACATTGATCAATCACTTGATAATTTGCTTCAACATAATCAATTACTTTATAGTAGAAAGCCCATCTAAAAAAATTTAACTGTCCGATAGTTGTTAATAATTTTTTACAACTATCCGAAAAATCATACATATAATAAAATTTCATATTCCTTCTAAATGGATCAAAATATCTTTTTTTGTAAGATTTTAATTGAGATTTATATCCTAAATGTATAATGAACTCTTCTTGCTCTTGTTCATGATAATAACTTATTTTGTGTTTTTTTGCATATCTAGTTACAAACCAATCTAATAATCTTAATGATATATTAGCTGAGCTGTTTATTATATCATACATATATTTCATTTTGTTCTGAGGGATAGTCTTAAAAAAAGTATGAATAGATTTTAAAAAGAGTATCTCTTTACTAGTAAATTTTTTTTTAATCTTGATTTTATTATCTTGAGAACTAGCGCCACTATCTTCCGTACTATAAAATTCTTCTTCTAATTCTTCTTGTTCTTCTTGTTCTTCTTGTTCATCATCAGTAGTATCAGTATTTATATCATTATCCATAATATTTTTATGATAAGAATATAAGTATGCATCATACTTATTCAATAATTTTTATATGTTTTTTATTTTCTTCAAGATTAATTTTATGAATTTCTTCTTCTACACTATTTTTAATAATTAATCTGAGAACAGTTACAGTATTAATCTGACCCATACGATATGCTCTGCCGATAGCTTGTCTCTCCTGATCTGTTCTAAATTTATAATCTCCGTAAATCGGATCTAATAATACCACGACAGATGCTTTAGTAAGATTAGTGCCAGATGCCGCACTCTCAGATGATAACATGATAACTCTTATATCATCTGTTTCATTAAATTCTTTAATAGCTTTATCTCTTTGATATACATTACCTCTACAGAAGATATTTTTAATATTATTTTGAGACAATATTCTTCCTACTTTTCGAAGTAAATCATCCCATTGAGAGAATATAATAATATGTGATTTATTAGATCTAATATACAAGATTAGATTTGCGATTTTTGTTCCATATTTATCGATTAATTCATCTTTAGCCTTTTCTTCTTGAGATATATTTTTATCTTCTCTCTTATAAGATAACATATAAATATCTTTATCACCTAATTTTAACTGACAGTAAGGACATTTAGAGTTCATCTTAATACAAGTTTTTAAACAGTTAAAACAAAAGATATGGCCGCATTTAGTAACTCCAGTATCATTTTCGGGGATAGTATCAAAACAAATACCACATTGTTCTGCTTTATTTTCTTTTTTATCATCATCTTCATCACTGCTATCATCATCACTATCACTATCTTCCTCTAGCATCTGTTGAAATAAACTAGAAACATTACCACCTGGTTTTAAGATTACTTTATTGTCCTTTGTATCTTTTTGTTTTGTATCTTTCTTTATATTATTTCTTAATTTATCTACGACAGTCGAAAAAAAGTTATATGATGATTCTTTTCCTCTAAATACTGCTGTAGCTCCTTTAAGACGTTCATTTAATTTAGTTAGTGTTTCTTCCATATTAGTTAGATACATTGGTTTATGTTTCAAGATAATATGATCATATTTATTATCTACTACTAAATCATCATCATCATCATCATCATTATCAACATTTTCATTATTATCGTCGATATCGATGACGACATTAAGATCATCATCATCTTCATCTTCTGATACATATCCTCCTTCTTTTTTAACTTGTTTCTTTTTAAGATTTCGGATAGTCTTTTTAATAAGATAATCTTGTTTCTTAATCTTTTTATTGATCTTATTAATCTGATCTTGAGCTTCATCTACATCTTTTTTAAGATGAGATATCATCATTTTTTCGATATCTTTAAGAGTTTTACAGTTAGATAAAGATATTTTAAGTTCTTCTGCGAGTTGTGGATGACAACATAACTGTCTTAAATACACTCCATATTTATCATTTTGAGGATTAGCGAGATAAGAGTTATACATCATCGATTCAGTTGCAGAAAAGTTTAGCCACATAACTTCATCTACTAGAGGAGGTAGTTTAAAACTATCTCTAACTTCTATGCTTTTTTTTGTATTTTTTCGAAAACATTTATTAGTTAAAAAATCGACTACATTATCTTTAGTTAAAAAGTTTTCAGTAATATTAACAGTATATCCAGTTAAATAATTTACTGTTTTAAGGATTGAGTCTTTCTGTATAAAAGGAGTTGCCGTCATACACCACCGATAAGTTGATTTAAATAATGGTAACAAGTTAATCATATGTTTATTTTTTTCAACACTATAAGTTTCATGAAACTCATCAACTATTAACCTATGCCAGTGGATCAGATGTAACATAACATTTGTGTTATTAAGAGTATTAATCAAGTTCTTTTTTAGTTCAAGGCCCATCTCTGCTACAGATTTATTTACTGATATTATATCTTGTTTGTTCCATACTGATTTAGAAAAAGACTTTAATGAACTAACTTTACTAGTCCAAGGGATAGTATATGATTTATTATCTAAAAATGGCACAGATACAATAACAAAATCTGCATCTAAAATATCTTGATAAGTGTATTTATCATGATCTCTTTTAGTTAAGATAGATATTACTTCAGGTTTAAAATCAGGTTTAAACAGTTTTTTGAACTCTCTAGTCCATTGTCCACACAGTTGATTAGGACATATAATAAGAGTCGCTCGACTATATAATTTATCTGGATATATTGATTCATAATTTAATATGTTAGACGGATTCAAATTACATAACATAATCATCTGGATAGTTTTACCTAATCCTACTTCATCAATTAATCCACCTCCATAAAATTTAATCTTTTTCCGATCTTCAATCAGATGTAGAGTATTGTCATATGTGTCGACATAAACATCACCTATAATAATCTCATCATGAACACTGTAATTTAAGATAGGTAGATCTTTTTCATAATTTAACATCCAGTTAATATTACATTTTTGAAATTTGTATAACTGTATAATTATATCATCTGGTTGTTCAATCTCTAAATCATTAGTGTAATCAACTGGATATTCTGCTCCTTTAATGATTAGTTGTGTATTAGTAGATATATCACCATTGAATTTATCTGAACTATTTTGAGCCTCTAAATATGAGTTATGATATCTACACAGAGTTTTTAGAAAGTTTATCTCGGGTATAGCTGTTTTTGTTTTTAGTAAATTTTTTAAAATATTACTATTAATACTAATCACAGTATATACAGATTCTATATTTTCACTAATTTTAACATATAAATAAAATTTGTATAATTTATGTTCTAAAATGCTACTAGGGATATGATAATTGACATTTTGACCAAATTTATTCATATATATCTCATATGCTTCTTTATCATAATATACTATAAAAGACCCATCATCTAAATCATTAATAGATACTTTCTTAGTAATAGAGTTTGCATAATCGTGTGTCGCAGCATACTTGTCATAAAAAAGATTATACCAGATAGCCATATTCTATTGTTTTTAGTATTATAGTTAAATATATTAGGATATATTTAACTAGTATTTATTTTATCAATTTTTTTTATTATGAATCACTAAAATTATCACTAAAATTATCTGTAAAATTATCACTAAAATTATCACTAAAATTATCACTAGTTATACTGATATCATTTAAATTTAATTCGACTGATTTTTTTTGTGTTCTCTCTATATTTAATTTACATAATCGAATATGATATCCTGCTTGATCATCTTTAATCCAGTAAGATTTAATATGTATATAACAAGTGATATATAATCCAGTAAGATCAAGTTTAATAAAATCATTATAACTGATCTGGTGATTATCATCAAATATTTGAGTTTGAATATTTCTACTGTTCAATACTAAAAATTTAATAATACTAGTATGAACATAAGAACTATCATTATGATCTACATAATTATGTAAAACTGGATTAACTTTTATCTCGGTATTATCTGCACCAATAAATAATATATTATCCAGTTTTGAAAGTAATTTAATAGTATAATCAGTATGTTTTTCCGTATCACTTATTAATTTTAATTCCAATAAACTACAGATATGATTATTTACTTTAGTATGTTTATAACTAGATAATAAAAGAGGGTTGAGCTTGAGTATTAAATCTTTATTATTGAATAAAATATTATGTCTAACTAATCCATTTTTCTTATTCTTTTTAGCATTTTCTTCATGTACTCTTTTGATTATATCCTGTAATAAAGTCATCCAATTATAATAATATTATTATATTATTATAATTTTTTATAAACTTGTTAAGTTTATCTATATATTTATCTATTTACCTTTGCGGGTAGTCTTGCCTTTAGTAGCGGCAGTCTTCTTAGGAGGGGGTGGTGGAGATGGTTCATCATCTTCATCATCCTGATCCTCCTGATCCTCCTGATCCTCCTGATCATCATCTACTACTAAATCTTTAGTATTATTTTGTTTATTATTATTATCATCACTTTCATTATCACTATCACTAGATTCTTCTTTCTTATCTACTGGTTTATCATCAAAATCACCAAATGCATACTCATTAAACATGTCTTTAGTCTGAGATCCACGTTTTCCACTAACAACTTGCATTTGGCCGATTTTAAATCCAACCCCGCATAATCTAAATGGATCACTAGGCTTCATCTTGTTCTTAGCAGCCCAGAATTTACTACCAATCAATAAAAATCTCACGTGACTACCCCATGGACATACACGTTCAATATCAGATACTGTATTTACTTCTACTGGTGTAGGTCTATCAGTAGAATCAATCGATTCCGATACATATACTTTAGTTTCAATCCTCTTAGTTTTATAATCGGATTTAAACTTTAATTTGCATGATTGAAATTTTACTTTATCATCTGGTTTTTCTTCAGGTTGATCTTCTTTATCTTCATCATCTGATTCTAGATTTTCTAAATCATTCTTCACAGGATCTTTTACTAACTTTTGATAACTGTAATGCTTAGCTAGCTTTACTCCTAACAGATTACCTAAATTTTCCATTGTATAATCATCGATCTGTTTAAAAACATCCAACAATTCTAAACATCCATCTTGTGATGGATCAAAAGGGACTTTCATAAAATCTCTAGCGTTATCATCTTTATAATACTCTCCTAAAGTAGGGATACCATATTGAGTTAATTTAATCCATCTAGTCTGGATAACTAGATTATTAGTATCAGATAAAGGATAATTATATCTCAGATAAGCAATAGACATTGATTTTAAAATTTTATTGTCTTTTTCTAACTCAGTATAAGAAAACCTGGAGATTTCAAATTTATTTGTAGCTACAATACATTTGTTATTTTGTTGTTTATTGTTTTGTTTATTGTTAGTTGCGCTCATCTTTGTTTTTAGAGATTTAGAGTATATATATGTCTTTATTATAAAACTATATCTTTATATATTTTTTTTTTCAATTTTTTTTATTTTTAAAGGGATTTTTTACCCCCATAATACTAAAAACTACCCCGTCCATACGATATTAAACCCCATACATGCCTATATACCCCCTATAAAAAATTGATATTTAATATATATCTGGATTATCTCTTATATAACAACAAGTATAATATTATACCATGTTAGCGATAAACACTATTATCCGATTAAATAATGTATCCTACAAGATTATATATACTGGTCAGGATAAAACAGTAAGTCTGTATATTATTGATTTAGACAGATTAACTAATATATATTATTCTAAGATTCTACATGAAAAATCTAACTTGATAAATAATATATTCGATAAAAATGATCTAGAAGATTTAATAACTAAAATATTAAAAAAGTCTCCTATTAAAAATAATTTTATCATGCCGATAAAACAGATTGATATAAATGAACTCCGATCTAGACATCAACATATTTACAAACAGATCAAAAAGTATCATATATCAGAATTAGTTATGGATAATATATCTAGTATTTTATTAGCCCTTAGTCTGTATATCATTATTAGTGTATTAGTTTTTATTTTTACACTAATTACAACATATAATATACTAACATTAAGTTATCCTACTTTATTGTTTTTTCTGACTCTATTTATCTGGTGTAAATTGAACAATATTTACAATATAACTAAAGTAGATATTATTAAAAAAAATTGATTTTTCAAATACATCCTAAATAAATCAGATATGAGTATAATTATTATTGTATAATCATGCTCATAACATACTATTTAGATTATATCATACTTTATAAGAAGAAAGATCATACAAGCCATTTATATATTATTGAAAAAAAATTAGACAGTTATATGTATGTTTTTGTTGGCAATATGAATAAGATTTTATGTGATTATCGTAATATTTACGTAAAAAACATGGATATAGAAAAAGTATTATGCGATATTATTCGAGAAAATAGACTAGATGATCTGATTAATCACAAATGTATCTTACTAGATGCTGAAAATTATCTGTATATCCCTTTTGTTAAAATAATTCAAACTAGAGCTATACTTGATTGTATTGAACAAGAATTAGATATTGATCTATATTTATATGATTATATACTAGAAAATATAACTAAAGAAAATACAATCCAGAAAAAAAAAATTATAAAGAATTACTTGTTATACACGAGTTTTGCTATTATACTAGTTAGTATAATTGCTCTGTATAACTTTTATAAATTTGATCAACCTCCAGTGGATCATATGACACAGTTGATATATATATCGATGTTTGTTGGAGTAATATATGGTTTAGTTATGAACTTGATCTATCTAGTTGATTTTATTGACATCAATCTTTAATATATTTATTAAAGATTGATAATTATCCTGACTAATTTTATTTATTTATTTATTTATTTATTCAGGTATGAAAATATCACAGTTATCATCATCCACATTTTTAGTGATATCATCAATCATAGTATTAGTAGTAACATCATTAAAAGAGATAGAATCGCCAAACATCATTTCACCTTCTTCATAATATTCTGAGTTTTCTAACAATTCATCATCTAATATAATATTACATAAACCAGTTCCACCTCTCATCACCAGACCGCCCATTACTCTAGAAGATACACTATTCATATGATCAGTTTCACCGAATACTGCTGCCTGTATTAACTGTTCGACAGTCTTTTCAAAAGAAGCACGTGGTAGTGGTTCAGTATCTAATTTAGATAGTGCATGTCTATCAATAGATGTTAATATACCTGGCCATGTCATATAATCGGCGAGTAATGCGATATGCTGATAATTAACATCACCAAATACTTTACTAACCTCTTTAATGATTGCTATTCTAGCTGCTTCAATACCAAATAATTTATAGACAGTAACAATATCATTTGTAATAGTTGTATAGAGATCAACACCGTTGATATATCTAATATCCTCCATATTTACTCCATTGATATATATCACTGTCTCATTACCATATATTACTTGTTCATTCTTACTATCAAAAGAAACATATCTCTGATTACTATCTACTGATGGATCTTTTGTAATGCCAGTTATACCTCTTAATTTTAGGGGATCAACATAAAAATTAATAAAACTAAGGATAGTATTCAAACTAACATTAGATATCTCGATCTTAATATGTATAATAGGTTGATGATCATTTTCATGATTAGATAATATAGCACAACCTATAATTTTTTCTAGTAGTTGTTTTTTCTCTGATTTAACTCCTTTAGATTCTTTAAAACGTCTTTCCCACATATCACAGAATTTAGACTTGATATCTAGTAATTTAACACCAGATAATAATAATTTTTCTTTATTAAGTTCAATTCTAATCAACCAGTTCAAGTTATTTAAATCAGGTTGACAACTAGTTTTACTATAATTTTTCTTGAACATAGGTTTAGTCATCTTATCTGCCTCCAAATATTCATGATTCGGATCATAAATAACAGATAAACCATCTATCATATTTCCTAGGATTGTTGTTTTGATATGAGATGCGATCTTGTTAGCGACATCTGTATTTTCTTTATATTTAGTTTCTAAGTAAAGAGTCATCACAGGAGTTTTAATATCTTTACTAAACGAAAAGATTTCCTTTAATCTAGGGACACCTAAAGTAGCAGATCCTTTACCACCAATACCTGCATGATGAAAAGTATTCAATGTAAGCTGAGTCGTTCCTTCGCCCATAGATTGAGCAGTAATTGCACCAATCATTTCACCAGGTTCGATTATTGCTCTATTATAATTATCGATGATCTTAACACATAACTGATCAAAGTTCTCCATAGATAAAAGGGGACATATAATCTTAGGCGATAACCATTGATATAATGCTAGTTTAAATGTGCTTTTAACTATTTTATCATCTTTATATTTGATAGATTTTTTATTTGTACTATCTTCGGCACTCATCGATATAGTTTTAGTATTAGAGTAGTTTAGTATATCTTTAATCTTATTTAGTACATAACTTGGTTTAAGATCACCAGATTTATTTTTATCTATAGATGCGAGTAATCTTTTAAAATTAACTGGTAAAGAAAAATTAGTATTAATTGCCATATTATTATTAGATAATCGTAATCTGGATAATCTGACTAGATTCCGGAGTTTCAATATAGATCGGATATGTTTGTTGTTTAATTCTTCTGTATAACTCTTATCGCTTATTTTGTTTAATTCTTCTTTAGTATATCCATATTTTTCTTTTATTTCAGTATTTCCTAACAAAATTATTTCAAGATTATTCTGATACTGTTTAGTCGGATCGATACAATCATCGCCATATACAAATTGTAATAGATTATTTGTAGCAGTTCTAACAGAGTTATCATACTTGACCATAATATCCTCTAGTGCCTTAATTAATTTTCGCTGTAAATATCCAGATTCGGCAGTTTTAATTGCAGTATCAATAAGACCTTCTCTAGATCCGATATTATGAAAGATAAATTCAGTTGGAGTAGCTCCTTTTAAAAAAGAGTTACGGATAAATCCTCTACCCATCATTGAATCATCGTGTTGAAAAAAATAAGGTAGACATCTATTATTTACTTTCTTTTTAATGCGATTATTTTCAACATTTTGTTGTCCGATACTACCACTAATCTGTGCGGGATTAGTTTCTGATCCTTTAGCTCCAGATTTAATCATAATTTTAAAATTATTACTAGGATCGAGATTATTCATAACCATTGTAGCGGTAGTAGGTAGGATATTTTGTAGATCTGCTTTAATAAACTCTTCAAAAACTTGTTGATCGATAATATTAGTATTATTTTCCATATCTGTAATCAGATGATCTATTTCTATTCTTTTACTCTCGTATAATTTTTCTAACTCATCTTTTACTTTAGGATCGATAATACCGTCACCGATACCGACAGTAAATCCTCTATACAGATTGAAGTTGTTAGTTAGTCTAGCTAAATTATCAAGAAAGTTTTTAGTTTCATCTGGACCATATTCATCCCAGATATAATGACTGATACTATTTCTACCTCTAACAGATGATTTTGTTAGTTGTCCGGATAACATATTGCCGTTTTCTATTTTAATTCCACCTTCACTAGAAGTGATTTTTTCTGGTATAATCATTGAAAAAACTTCTTGACCGGTATAATTTTTATTTTTTTTGATTTTGTCTAAATCAGATACTTTAGTGTAAGATAAGATGTTCATTGCTTCTTTCCAATCGATTACTGTATCTGAGTTAGTTAAATTATATGATCCAGTAACCGAGTCTTGATTAGCACCAATAATAGGATCACCGGTTTTAGGAGAGATAAATTGATATTTAACATTTGCTATTTCACTTAATTCTAACATACTTTGTACTGATTGAGGCACAAATATATTCATTTCATCGCCATCAAAATCTGCATTATAAGGGGTAGTAACTAGGACACTTAATCTAAAAGTTGATAAATTTTCATCTTCAATAACTTTAATAAAGTGACCCATCATTGATATTTTATGTAGAGTAGGTTGTCTGTTTAGAAGAACAAAATCTCCATCGATCAAGTGTCTTTCTACTATATCACCAAAATTAAGTTCAATAGTATCTTTACTATATCTTAGATCGATCTGATACACTCTATTAGTATATTTACTAAGGGGGATTACAAAATTAGCACCCGGATATTTATCACGACCATTTCTGACTAATTTAGTTAGTCTTAAGATATTTTCAGGAGTTACAGTTTCAGGGATAGTTAAGTTCATTGCTATTTTAATAGGGACCCCTAACTGATTAATTTCGATATCAGGTCCGGCGGTGATTACAGTTCTGCCAGAAAAATCAACTCGCTTGCCCATTAAGTTTCCTCTGATTCTACCAGGTTTTCCTTTTAATCTAGATGATAATGATTTAGTAATTTTTCCTCTAATTTCTGCTTTAGGGATACTAACATTATCGTTATTAAAATAGGTTGTAATGTTGTATTGTAATAAGTGACTATGTAGATCATGATTAGATGCGTCATTAGTAGTATTGCCATATTTACGAACATTAATATTATATTTTATGATTCCTACTAATTTGACAGTAAGATCATCTTCTGCAGATCCAGAAGCCATATAACTTGCCTTAACAGATGGTCTAATTGCAATAGGTGGTACGGGGAATATTTTTAATATCATATCTTCTGGTCTAGATCTAGAAGGATCAAGGCCGATAATTTCACAGTCTCTATCACTAATATTTCTGAGGATATCATAACACATATCTGGAGTGATAATCTGTCTAATTTTATTTTTTTTAATTTTATTATCACCTTCTTCTTGTTGCATATTACTAAGATTTATTTCGGCTATAAGATTAATAGATGCAGTTTGTTGTCTTTTTTCTTTTTTAATCTTAGAAACAGGATTACCACATGTTTTACAGTATGTTACTTTACTGGTGATCTTTTTAATTTCATTCCATCTACCTTTTTGAGTTTTTGATTTTAACATATTAATTAACTCTTCTTCATTTTTATTGATTAATATTTTACAACATTTTAGACAGATAACACTTAGAATCTTTTTAACATAATCTATAAATTCAGTATGATAAGCGGGTGTAGATAATACAATATGACCAAAATGTCCAACACAATCGGTATAATTTAATCCACATGTACTACAATCTATAGTAGGATCAGTAGTACCTAATTTAGGGTCGATTAATCCACCTTCTTTAGGTTCGGAGTTATCATATAAATCTGGGATATCAATACCGATAGGATCTAAAGCGGATATTCTTTTAACTTCATTATTACCTAAGATACCAAATTCAATCCGATCAATCGGTCTTATATCTTCTGTATATATGTAAGATCTGGAGTCCATTATCTAAATTGTTATAGATATATATAATATATATATTTATTCGTATATATATTATAAAAATCAAATTTTTTTTGTTTATCACAGTTCTAATAGGTCTGTTATATGTAAATCCGCATAATCATTATACTGTAATTTATTAGTGATAAACTTGTAATCATGATATTTAGTGATATTAATTGTAGTATTATCATCTGTATCTATTTTATTCAACAGGATTATGTTTTTTAAGGTATGATCATACTGTTTGGATGGATCTCTGTATTTGATCAGATATTCTTTCAAACAAACATCATCATTTAAACTAAATGTAAGATAAACACCTTCGGTTAGTTGATTATCTCCTCTATAATTATTATCTTGTATAAGAGTTAATAGATTATCTGTTTCTAATATAATTATTCTGTCATTCTTTTTACACTGTATTAAAGTTTTAGGATTTAATTTACACAGATCATTTATAAAATCATCAAAAAGATATATCAATCGAGTGATATCAAGAAGAACATACAAACTTTTTAACAGATAATATCTGTACAATATATTTGTATGTGTATCATTATGATATATATCCACTGATACAGTATCTGTGACAGAATCTATTATATAGTGATATATATTTTTTATCCAAGTAGTTACTCTTAAATATAGATATACTAAGTTCATATGATTATAATCGATAAAAAAAATTGATATTAAAAATATTTAAATTAAACACATTCTATTATGATATAAATATAAATATGAATAAAAGAAAGTTTGAATTCACATTTAATACGGATAACGATATATTACATGAAAAAGAGCAAGATACAAATTTTATCGGATTATATGGTGATTCAAAAATATCTCCATGGGTTGAAAAATATAGACCAACTAGTTTAACGGATATAATAGATCAGACTGATGTTATATCTACATTAAAAATATTTATTAAAGATAAAAGTCTCCCACATATATTGTTTTATGGACCACCTGGAACAGGTAAAACATCGACTATAATGGCATGTGCACATGAATTATATGGGGATTATTTGAATTTTATGGTTTTAGAATTAAATGCATCAGATAATAGAGGTATAGAAACTATTAGAGGTGATGTTAAAACTTTTGTGACTAATAAAAATGTATATATTAATAGTAATGTATTTAAATTAGTAATATTAGATGAGATAGATGCGATGACATTAGATGCACAGGCAATTTTAAGGCAGATAATAGAAAAATATACTAGCACAGCTCGTTTTTGTTTGATCTGTAACTATATACAAAATATCAATCCAGCATTATTATCAAGATGTCAGAAATTTAGATTTAATCCGATAAATAATAAATTTATAATAAAAAAATCATTGGAGATAGCTAAAAAAGAAGGAATAAAATTAACTAGACAAGGAGTGATGACAATCATACATAATTCTGGAGGAGATATGCGTAAAGTAATTAATCATCTTCAATCAGTTAGTATGGCCTATAGTATAGTAAATGAGAAGAGTATAAATATCTGTTTAGGATATCCGAGTAAGAAAAATATAGTTGATATGATTGAATATGTAATGTCTAATAATCTAAAAGATTCATGTAATTATATTCAAGAAAACAAAAAAAATCTAGGTTTGTCTATCAGTAATCTATTAAAAGAGTTTCATGATATATTATTAGAGTATATAATGACTAGTTCAGTGAGTATTGATCAAGAGATAGATATTATATTATCTAATAATTATGATTTGAAAGGATTATGCAATATATTAGATGAGATGAGATATCTAGAGTATTATCATTCTAATAATACGAATGAAAAATTATTAATAAGTGGATTAGTCAGTTTATTTATATTATATAAAAATATAATAGTATAATATTGATAATAATATACTATGGATTATATTAATAAATTTGATACTAAATATGTAATGTGGTGCCATGATATAAATAATAAGAACTGGGATTTATCTAGTTATAATGAGATGTATATAATAGACGATGTATCTAGTTTTTGGAGAGTGTTTAATAATATTAGTAAGTTTGATTTTCATAATAGACATTTTTATCTGATGAAAGAGGGAATTACTCCGATGTGGGAGGATATCAATAATAAAAATGGTGGAGTATGTTCATTTAGAACATTATTATCTGATTCATTAGAATTATTCGAAAATTTATCTGTTCATATGATTTGTGATTTATTATCTAATGATCCAGATGATATTACTGGAGTTATTTTTAGTCCTAAAAATAGTTGGGCGATTGTAAAGATATGGAATAGAGATAGTAATAAAGATTTAACTAAAATGATCAATAAAGATATATTAGATAAATATTCTAAATTAAGTATTCAGTATAAATCTCATGAATTATCTTAATTTATTTTTTATTATATAATTTATAATGTATGGATTATATAATTCTGGTTTTAAAAATAAGACAGGTGGGGCTATAACTAATGAAAAATATGAAGGAATAAAACAAATCAATTATACACATCATTATGATAAAGGAAATAATAATATATGGATATCTAGAAGCGATAAAATAGATGAGAAAGATTTAGAATCATTCGAAAAATCAATAGATGACATTATGAAAGACAGATATACTGAGAGGATAAAATCATTAAATCGGTTGATGACTGGTGATTTATCAAAACAAAATTATAAATTAAATTTAGACTTTTTAGATTATTTTTTTAATTATTTATTCAAAGGGACAGTAGATAAGTTAATTATACCAAAAAATATATTGACTGAAAGACCAGAACTCAAAAAAGTTTATAATATACACTATGAATTAATAATTAATGATACGAGAATAGCACCAGAGATTAGATATTTTACTTTTACAGATAAATTAAATCCATGCCATATATTAGAATTAAAGAAAGAGATAAAATTAGATCAAGAAAAAGATATATCTAATAAAGAAAATATCCCGTTCAAAGTATATAAAGTATTAGGGGAGGGTAGAGCCGGCAAAGCAATATTATTAAATTATAAAAAATCTAAAAAATCTGAAATAGAAGGAGAATCTAGCGAAGCTAAAAATAAAGATAAACTAAATGTAGTAGCAAAATTAATGAGTAGTAATACATTTACAATAACTAATGATGCAGATTTTTTAAAGCTGACTATATGTTACATTGATGTTAAATTTGCAAAATCTAGATTTGATAGACCTGTTATGAATAGGGTTGGTTCGAACGTTTATAATGATAGATGTTTTATAAATCAAAAATTAATAGACAAAATAGAAAATAATTATCCAGGATACATTAATCATAATGTGTTTGATACAGATCATCCTAAATATAAACAAGTTTTACTCGCGGTAAGTTCAGATAATTTTACAAATCAAACGATTATGCATATGATATTAGATATCATACTAACAAAATATGATTTAACAAAACATATGGTAAAGCAATTTGATGCAATGTTTTGTATGAGAAGAGAAAACAATTTAACTGTGGATAATAATTATCAAAGGTTTATTAATTTTATTCAAGATGCAGTTACTAATATAAATAGTTCTGTTAGTGAATATACTCCGTTTACATTTGGTAATCCTGCGATAGATGGATTAAATTTTATGGAAACAGCAGACGGCGGTGATTTATACTCACATCTGTTTGATATTCATCGAGATTATTTTAGTTCAATTCGAACTATAGATGATATGAATTTATCAGTTGATGAATTTACTTTAAAAAAATTGGATGGACTAAAAATATTTAACACAAAATCAGTAAATAATTACGATATATTAAAAATTTTTTTTGATAATTTAATAGTCCAGATATTAGAACCACTCAGAGTTTTACAACAATCAGAATATGCGTTTGTTCATGGTGATCTAAAAACTAAAAATATATTTATCAAAACAAAAAGAGATGACCAGAATAAATTAGAATTTATATATAAAATAGCAGATTATGATAAAAGCTCAATCACCTTTAATGGAATTAGGTTTTATAATTCGGGAAACACCATTACGGGATTATTACAAACTTTAGGGATATCTTTAGACTGGGATTATGAATTAGACAATATTGATGATGTAGATGATAAAAGTTTTGAAGACAATTTATCAAATATAATAAATGAAGCTAAAGAAAAAAATGATGCATCATTACTATATCCTTTATTGAATATGGAGATAAAATTAAACGAAAATAAGAAAAAGATATTTGATAAATATAAAAATAGTCAAATATTTAAAGAAGCTTTAGAATTGTATATAAAAAATGAAAATGCATCAGAAAAGAATGAAAATTATGATAAATATTATTCTTTAAATACTATTATAGCAACATTGTCTATATTGTTATCTAGATTAGAAACATTGGAACCAGAACAATTATATGTAAGATATACACCAATACCTTTTTATCATACGATTGATTTATATACTATATTTTTATCGATGTTATATTCTCCTCTAGTATTTATATTTTTGAAATATTGTTATATAAATGATATAAACGATTCTATTTTCTTTAGTTCTTTCAAACAATTATTTAGGACTAATAATGATGTAGAATCTATATTTGGATATTACGAATTACAACAAAATATGTATATAACTGGCAATCCGGCATCTATTGGTATTATATTAGATCCTATTAAAAAAAATCCACATATATTGTTGTTGAAGAAAGTAGAAGAAAATTATTGGAATTTAATAAAAGAAAAATATAAAGAACAAACATCAAAAAAAAAGGAAGAAGAAAAAGGGAAAGAAGAAATAATTAAAAAAAAAATAAATCTATCCAGTGGCAACTCAGTTACTTATCCCCAGATATGTGTAAGTAAATGCGATAATTTTACTATTAATGCACATCGTGACACTAAATTATTTTATACTAACAAAGAATACATGATTACGAGCATAAGAGGAATATCCGATGTAGTGTCATTAATAAATCAAAAAGATAGTGATATTGAGCTATACATGGATAGTTTATTATATAATTTGAAAAATTATGTTGGCGGAAAAGATAATATTGATTACAATATAGAGAATTTGGATTACTATTATAAAACTTTATTAAATGATACTACTAATACAAATATAGATAACGAATTAAATCAATTAAAAGATAATATATATAGAAGAATTACTAAAATATTATCGAGTTTAAATCTTATTGGTTTAATAAGTTATGAGATTAACTCAATAATAGATAAAATAAAAGATTATATTATTAATAATGTGATAGGCATACATGATGTACATAAATCAAATGATCTAAATTTTTTAATTGAAGATATAAATAACGAGAAATTTAATTCGTATCTATTAGAAAACACTACTAATATTTATGATAAAATATTCCAAAGTATAATATCTATGAATGATCAGGACTTAAGAGAGACTAGTTTATATCAAAATTTTAATGTAATTAGTTCAACTTGGTTTTTTATATCTGGTTTTTACTATATCGATCACTATAATTATATTTCTACCAGGAACATGATATTCAAATTAATCCAATTAAACATAAAAAAAAATAATGATAAAGAAAAACAAGAGGTGAAAATAAATATACTAGATAATGATAGAGAAGCATTTAGTATAAATTTATACTGTGATTATGATCCAGCATCATCATCTTCATCTTCATCTTCATCATCATCTTCATCTTCATCTTCATCATCATCTTCATCTTCATCTTCATCATCATCATCATCATCTTCATCTTCATCATCATCATCATCTTCATCTTCGTCTTCATCATCATCATCATCTTCGTCTTCATCATCATCATCATCTTCGTCTTCATCTTCATCAACTTTAACATCATCGTCTTTAACATCATCATCTTTAATATCATCAAATGTTTTAAATCCAGATATATCGGTACAACCAGTTGATAAAGATATTTTTAAATTTGTAAAAATATTTTTAGATTGTTCTAGAATAAATAAAGAAAAAATAACTTCAGAAATGCTTTTTATATTATTTATATACATTTGTAATGAAAAAATGGAAAATAGATCTATTGGTAATATTATTGACAATTCAATAGTGTTTAATTCACCTATAGAATTAATACATGATAATGATTATAAAATAAAATCAGATAGAAAATACAAAGATGAAGAAGATGTTAATCCTATAATTAATCTAAAAAAAAAATATGGATCTGAATTAAATAAACATAAAAGACACACAGATGATATGAAAGATAAACAAAAAATACAAAAATTATCTTTGTTATCTCAGATAGATGATATGATTAGTAATAAAGACAGAAATAATAATTATAGTAAAATTAAACAACATATTATTAAAAATAGAGATTCTAATTATTCATTAACGAATGTATGTAAGACTAATATGTATCGAGATTATTTTGGTAATATTTGTAATTGGGATTATTGCTCGATCGACGACGATAAATTTGAGGATCTGTTGAATATTATCAAATAAAAATAATAATAATAATTATTTTTATAAAAATAATTATTATCTTAAAATTATATGATCACTTTAACATATTCTTTGGATGTTATAAGTAATTATATAATTACTTTAACTTCTTCATCTTCATATAAATTATCATCATCATTATAATTATTATTAATCCTATCATCATTAATAGGAGTTAGACATAACAATATTTTGCCGAGAGTAGCTACAGTATATCTAATTGCGAGTGGAAAACTATTTTTCATATAAATCTCTATATCATTGCATAAAGATGCACATTTACTAAACAAGACTAAATTTTTTAGTTCATAAATCCCCTGTATGATAGGAGCCTTATTAGTATCAGTATGCCTAATAGTTACTCCATCGCCATCATCATTTTCACCAGATCGATATGTTGTTGTTCTTTCTCCATAATCCCCTTTACATGTAAATATAATTTTATTTTTCAAACATTGGATCTCTACATATTCTGCTATATTATGCATATCTCTACATATTTTATGAAACTCATTAGAATTCATAATAATCTTAGCATCAAAAGATATATTAGGTATTTTAATAGATGGATTAGTTAGATCCATAAGTTTTAATTTAGATACAGTATCTTTACCGACATCAGGATTTTCTATTTTAATCTTAAGATAATTCTGTTCATTAGAATCCATCAAAAGAGTAAGATTATCATCTTTATCCATTGATTTAATTAATTTATAAAAATATGCTAGATTAACACCGATTACTAATTTATTTTTAACACATTTGAAGTTAGAAAAGTTTTTAGCCTCTAACTTCATATTAATTAATACAGTTTTAGTAGTATCGACCGCTAAGATTCTCATACCATTATCATTTTTAACAGTAGACCCGTCATCTTTTTCTAATTTAGTATCTTCTCCTGTATTATTATTAGTATTATTATTATCTGGATCATCAGATTTTTTAGGGACATTGGTAAATTCTATATTAATCTCTTGTAATATCTCTTTTAAGACTTCAATTAAAATCTTAAAAGGGGTAGTATGTGCGGTCATAACTTCTAAAATATTTGTCGACATATTTAGTATTATTGAAGATTAAATATATCTCTTTATATCCTAGAATATTTTTTAGAATTTAGCACAGCTATCATCTATTTTTTGTTCATCATACAGATCACCATCATATTCATAACTATTGTTATCAACGGGAGAAAAGAACAAAAACAGATGACCTAAATCATTAATATTATATTGAATACCTAATACATAATTATTTTTCATGAACAATAATAAATCATCAGATATACTCTGTAACTTGAAGAACGACATAATACTTTTTAAATCGAATAATCCAGTAATAAAAAAATCATCATCATCATTATCATTCTTGATAACTAATCCAGTATCTTGATCTTTGTTGGTACATTTTATAGTAATATCACCAGTATCACCTCTTCCGATAAATTTAATATTATTTTTCGAACATCTTATCTCTAATCTATTAGTAATAGTTGATATCTCTCGGCATGTGTTATGAAAATATTTAGTAGACAAAAGTATTTTAACATCAAAACTATATTTGATCTTATTATCTATATTGGATAACACTTGTATTAATTTTAATCTATACATTGTATTTTTTTTTCTGATTCTCAATAAGTTAGTCATATCACTATTAATAGATAGATTAAGACGGGTATCTGTGGCATTACTTATATTTTTTATCGAGTTAGATAGAGATGTTAGATCTACTCCTAATCTGACTACATCAAGTTTAGGGGATATATATAGTTTTTTATAATTATCATAACTTGATTTAAAGTAAATCGCTACGGTTTTATTTTGATCTTGAGTACTAATAGACACACAATCTTTTTTGATATCTATATTACATTCATTTAATACACTTTCAAGTGTATCTATTAAGATCTTAAAAGAGAATGGATTATTAGGGGTTAAGTCTAATATTTTATTATTATCCATGATATTGATATTTGAATCTAATTATATAATAATATAATTAGATTAGTCAGATTTGATATATATTTATCAATTTTTTTTTATATTTTTTATAATTATATATGTCATATCATTTAGTAAATCCATATATTGAAGGGACGATGAAAACAACTTTTACAGGTTCTTCGGCTTTAAAAGCAGCAGATGCAGCATGGTTAGCGATGTCTGAGCATTATACGAATAAACTCCCTAAATTTGCATTTACTTTACAAAAAGGCGGAGTAACTGGTAAATTATATCATTTTCAAGTGACAGAAGAAAACGATACAAATGAATCAGATTCATCTGATCAAGAAGGAGGAGGTGAGGCTACTTATACTATAACATCTTTAAATAAAGTAGTATCTAGTGAAGATGAAAAAGCATTAAAAAAATTTATTAAGGAGAATGATGATAAAAATAAATCAGGTGGATCTCATCGTAAGAGAAAAAGTTCAAGTTCAAGTTCAAGTTCGAGTTCAAGTTCAAGTTCGGAAGATGAATTATCATTAGCAGAAAAAGCATTAAGATATGAGAGGCGTAGAAATTATAATAGAACTATTGCATTATGGACATATCATCCTAGTATATATCATTACAAATATAATATTATTCCGACTTTTGCAGTGAGTAAACCCCCATTTGTAATTGTTAGGGATTTGCCTATAGTTGAGAGTTCAAGAACAATTATAGTAACACCTTAGTTTTGATTTTTATTATGTTTGCCAGTTCTCTTGAGATTAATACTAGTTTTCATTGGTCTCATATTATCCATATTAGTTAAAATATCATCAGTTAATTTAGGATCTTTAATAGTATCTAATATAGCTTTTTTAATAATATCACGATTTAGAGCAGTTTTAGTTTCTGATTTATTTCTTCTTAACTTTCCTTCAGTGATATCTATAATATTTTCGTTAATTTTTTCTAGATAAGTTAAGATAAACTCTTCATTTGGTTTTCTTTGTTTTTTAAGTTCTTTAAGTTCATCTTCTTTTTCTCTGATAAGATCATCTAATTTAACATATTTAATAACAGCTTCTTTAAATTCTTTATCAATCAGATCAGTATTTTCTTGTTCTTGTTTTTTAGTTTTATTACTCATTGAGCTCATTGAACTCATTTTAGAACTATCATTATCTAAATCACTCATTTTAATATTTTATAATTATAAAATATTAAAATAATATAATTTTTTATTTTAGACAGATAATATTCCATTTTTTATCATCTATATTTTCATCAACGATGTAATGTAAAAGACTGACTAAATAGGGGGATTGCACTTGAACATTATCATATTCGAGTAAGAACAAATGATTAAAATTATTTATATCATAATATCCAGGAGATCTGACTATAATATTATCAGGATTTTGTTCTTGTTTAATTTCATGTATATGTTCATACAGGATCTCCATCTGTTTATTAGTACTAAAAGGTTTGTAATCGTTAATATTATTAAATAGATTAATGTTAGTAGAATATAATTTATTATAATACTTCATATATACGTTAATCATATTCAAATATCTTTCGTATTCAAATAATTCTAGATCTTGTTCTTGTTGTTGATCAAGATTTTGATCATCGTTATAGTCCATGTTGTAATAATAATTATTAATAAATAACTATTATTAATAGATAATTTATATATCAATTTTTTTAGAATAAAGGCTTCATATTAGTATCAGGTTCGATTGAACTATTTAAGAAAGGTGATACAACAGATTTAGGACAGCTAGGTGCTCCTCTTAAATCATATGATGCATTTTTCTTACTAGTACCGATAGTATTGATACCGATAGGTTTAGTAATATTAATTAGATGTCTGTTCTTAATACTAACTGGTTCAGGTTGTATTTCAAACCAGTCATCATTAACTTCTTGGGGTAAATATTTATCTACATCGAACAAGTCTTCCGGATCGCATTTTTGATTAGTTCCACATGGAGCGGCAGTTTTATCTAGAACAAACTGAGCTAGATTATTATTACTTTCATCCATCGGTAAAAATTTATCATTATCGCCAGTTTGACTCTGACCGATAATATTGTTATTTTCATTAAAGTATGCATCCCAGTCAGAAGGTTCTAAATTACCTCTAACGGCGTCTCGATAGTTAGATGGTTTATATCCGCAATGAGCTTTGTTTTTAGAGTCAAATTTACGTTTAAGGTAGTCAGTTTCAGGAGGAGCATAAGTGGTTGGATCTAAATACTTTTGTTCAATATTAGTAGGTAAGACTACATCACCAGATTCTTCTTGAATTAAATCACCAGTTTGTTCTAAAGTTCCATCATTTATAATGGGGATTTGTCCATCATTATAAACGAAATACGCGACTAATAACAAAATAACGATTATAGCCATATTAGTAAAAGTAAAATAGTTACTTGATGCCATTATATATAATATATATATTATAATAAAAAAAAATTATAATCATATATTTTGTAATAATAAAATTTCATCCTCCTCAGATAGATAATCTAAATTTTTGTAATGTTCTTGAACATGATTAATTTTTTCTAACACATTATTTAATATGATATTTAATCTATAATATTGTTTATGAAATTCTATACTTTTTAAATATATTGATAATTTAACTAGATCCCCCACTTGATAATCTAAATCAAGATCAACATCATTAAATTCTAATACAGGTGGATGACTGAGATCATCAGATAATTTGATGACACTAGATAACATATTTAATAATGAATTCTTAGATAACTCAGTACCAATAATTTTTTTGCTATTAATAGAAACTTGATTAACTATATAATTTTCTAGATTTATAACAGTTTTATAACTTTTGTTATCTATGAAGCCAAATCGAACAGTATTAACGTCTTTTTTTTCTATAGACATATCTATAGTAAAATCAGGAGTTTTATCGTTGTAATTTAAATTACATATGAAACTAGAACTACTTTGATTTAGACTACCATTTTCGATATTTAATTTACTGGTATTTATACTGTTAATATTCATATATTTTTTGTATTTAATAATTATTTTTTTTTATGACGCAATTTTTTATATTATCTATATTATATAATTATATATGAAAACAATTAAATTGGATTTATCAACTCCATCAGATAATTATACTCAAACATATAGTGAGTGTTCTGGAACACTTGGTTATAGAACATCTGAACGTTTAACGGATAAAATGTTGAATTCTTCTAGTAATAATAATACAGGTATGGATCAAAATGGAGGGGGTTTCTTTGATTTTATTAATAGGTTGTTCGATGATAATACAGATAGTACTGGTATGTTTGTTAAATTACAGAATAAAGATTATAAAACAATCTTAAAAGGAGGTAGTATTGATTTAAATATTTTTGATCAAAATAAAAATAGCATATTACATTATGTAGCAAAAGATTATAGTTCTAATAAATATGCAAAAAAATTAGGAGATTATCTACTAGAAAACCCATCTTTAAATAATATTATTAATTCTCAAAATAATGATGGAAATACAGCAGCTCATATAGCAATAAAAAATGGTGGAGCGGAATTTGTTAGTAAATTAGATGCTAAAAATGCAGATTTATCCATTAAAAATAAAGAAGGTTATCATATCCGAGCAGAAGATGTAACTGAGACCGAAAAATTAGTAGGGGGGATTATGAGCGAATATAATAAGACAATTAAAAATATTGAAAATCCTGAAAATACAGAAGAGTTTATCGGTAAAATGTTATCTAAATATAATGATATAACAAAAAATAAAGATCTTTTTGATTCTCATCCTAATAGTAAATTATCTCAAATAGGGGGTAATCCAGAATCTGAATTAGAATATATGCAAGGAGGAGCTATTAAAGGAAAAAGACAACTCAGAAAATTAAACAAATCTAAAAAATCTAAAAAATCTAAATCAAGAAAATTTAGCAGTGATTTAAATCGTTTAGTTCAAAATCAAGCATCGGATTTAATCCGAGACTCTATTAAAATAATTATGGATGTAATGAAAGTAGATGAAGAAACAGCAAAAAATTATAAAGCTCTTTTTTGGGATCAAGTTAAAAGAGAACATGGTAGCAAATCCAATTTAGAAAAAGCATACGAACTGACTGCTTTAGTAAAAGATAAAAAAAATTACAAGAAACTCAATCCAGATGATGGAATAAAAATCCGCGATACTAATAAAAAACTAAAAGATGAAAGAATTAGATCACGATCTAAATCATCTCAGTCATCCAAATCTGATACTAGTTCTCAAGATGGTGGATCCGATAGTATCTCACCCACATCATCTTTTTCTGTCTCTAATAGAGACTCCCTATCATCCACTAGTATATCGAATAATAATATGTATGGGGGTAATAATTATCTAACTTCATCTTTTTCTGTATCTAATAGAAGCTCATTATCATCTACTAGCATTACGGATAATTATATGTATGGTGGTAATAATTCTCCAGTATCTATTAGTAAATATTATGAAACATCGGAAATGAGAACATCTGATTATAATAATAATGATTATTCTGAAACATCTGTTACTCCTTTTTCTTAGTAAATTTTTTTAAATGATATATATATGACATCCACTGAACAGATTACTCAGGAGATTATTAATAAATGTATAGAAGTATTTAGAAAAGATCATAATCAACGAAAATGTGATAAATATGTATTAAGTCCGATCATTAATAATATATTAGATAAAACAATTAATAAGTTTGATATATACATTAAGATATTTATATCAATCCAGTTAATCTTAGTAATATTGATTATAATCATGATATATTATATAAGATTAGTTATCGATATACAAGAAAAAAATATAATATAAATTATAAATGAATATATTATTGAATATTTTTATAATTTTTTTGATCATATTATTGTCACTAACTATAAGAAAACATGATATAATGCAAGGTCGAATTATACAAAATAAAGTTATTATTTTCTTCGTTTTATTTATATCTCAGTTTCTCATATTGCTAATCGATTATATTAGAATAAAAGAATATGTCGATGTGCATAGAATAATTAGAGATAGTTTCGAAACTGCTATAGCCGGTATAATCGGATACACTTTTTTTGTTGATATGATGTTCGAAAAAAGTTATATTAACTTCTCCGATATAGGACGCTTTAGTAATATGACTATTAATCTCAACATCAGTCTTATCATGATTATATTTATCATTTTAATCAGAGCCGTTAAATTATTGTTTATATCCGATACTAGTATAATTAATTAAAAATTATAATACTATATTATAATATGATATTCGATATTATAATATATTTAGTAATTCTCGCTATAATATTTTTGTTCTATTTTGTTCTTAGGATAAAACTAGACGTTAATACTACAATGATTATTATTATGATTACTGTTGTTATCTGTGGATTATCTGTTGTCGCTTATAAAATATCAAGTTATAATACAGAAAATTTTACACAAGATAATAAAAAAAATATAAAAAAACAAAAACAACAAAAACAACCAAAGAAACCTAAAAAACCAAAACAACCTAAAAAACCAAAACAAAAAGAGCATTCGAAAACTCCACAAACTCCAAAATATCCGGAACTTAAAGAAAATACTAAAAAACCAGAATATTCATTTACTCCCCAATTAGATAATATTAATAATCAAGATCAGAATCAAGAACAGATACAAGAAAAAAAATCAAACTGGATTATAACAGATCAAAATATTGATCTAAGATCATATGATTATAATCAACTGCCGATAAATATTAATTATAAAACAAAAGATACAGATTATGGTTATTCTTATATTAAACCAGAAAACTGGTATCCCGAACCAATAAGACCACCTATATGTATTCAAGAAAAAAAATGTCCAGTATGTCCAACATATGGATCAGAAATAAATCTTACAACATACGATCTGTTTAATTCGTCTCCTCCTAAATATGAACTAAAAATATCTTCTTAATTATAACATGATAGATAAAAATAGCAATTACTGAATATAACATCATTTTTAGTACATATTCATTCATAAATAAACTATTTTCTAATACTACATATAATATATGTAATACAAATATATAAGTTAATACTTTTAATATATCCTCAAACATATCTTTACATTCATCTTTTGTTATCTTTAATAAATTTTTGTTCATAATTTTAGTAAGTTCAAACTAATATAATTATTATAATTATAATAATATTATAAAAGATACATATGATAGATTATAAATTATGGGTTGTTCTATTGTTTATTATATTATTAATCATTATCATGATCAGAGAAGTATATATGTTAAAAGAACATGTAACTGAACAATTACAAGATATACATACTAACATAGTGAGTACAACCGATAATATTAATAATAATTTTAATAAATGTATATCTCAAATCAAAGGTATAAGCACAGATAATATCCAACAACTTAGAAAGATAACTCTCTTGAATCATCAACCAATTGCAAAAATGTCAAATCATTACACCGAAACAGATGAAAGTGATATGCATAGTAATATAAATCATCTATCTGATGCACGAAATACAAAAATATTTGAAAATAATCATGAGTTATATATGAGCGAAACTACCAAAAAAACAACAGATACACATGATATACAAGAAATTCATGATGAACATGATATACTAGAATCCAAACAAACACCCTTTAATATACCTGTTTATAAAAAAATAGAAATATTACCAGAGATTAACATACCATTATATAATTCAAAAAACATAAATAACCAAAATATCCAAGAAATACATGAACGAGATATAGAAAAAGAACCTGAATTACATATATCAACCGATTCGTCAGATTCATTATACTCACAAGATAATAATCCAGATCATGAGTTTGATATTTATTGTATTAATGATTTAATATCTAGCATTGATATAACTAATGGAATGGGTAAATTATTTAATTTTGATAATCATACTATAACAAATGTAGGTGGCAATACAAATATACATCATATTACTAGTAATCCAATAATTATAGTAGATAATGCATCTGATGATGTAAAAAATAATAGTAATAATAACAAAAATATCAATATATATATTGAAGATGTATCTGATTCTAGCACTAGTACCAACACAAGCATAACTCAAAGTCCAAAATCAGAAAATCATGAACAAACAAATCAGATTAATTCTCTAGAAGAATTACTTAATGATGATCAATCAGATAAACATGTTGAAAACATTCAACCTAAAAAAAGAAAAACAAAAAATACAAAAAATACAAAAATAGACAAATTAAATATGCAATTAACTAAATTAGATGATAATTTAGTTATATCTGGTGATGAAGGATATTCTAGCTCTAGTCCAGAACAAATACCAGATTCAAATATTTTAGATAAAACTAAAGATGAAACAGAAGTAGAAGTCAAATCTCATTATTCTAGAACATCTAGATTATCTATAGTTACTAATCCTGAATTAGAAAAGAAAAATGATTTTACTTTAGAGCCTATTAGTTCATACAATATACAACAGTTAAAACAATTATGCAAAACTCATCATATCAATATTACTGATTATACTAACGGAACTGAAAAAAAAAGAAGAGTGTTTAATAAATTTGAACTGTATAACAAATTAAGAGAAAAATTAAACAAAAATTTTTAGTTAATCAAAAAATAATTATATTATATTATTATATAATATAATTATGGATAACTTTTTCACATCATGTCCCCCTAAGATGAATGATCAAGGTCGTCATCTAAGTGATTTTAAAACATCAACTGCTAAAAACGAGTATATCAAATATATCAATAATATCTGGAGAGATGATCAATATAGATTGTTCTTACAACAAAACGGAAAACAAATCCTAGATAATGAATTCGCATATTACAAGAATAATGCTAGTTGTTGGACTAATGACTGTGTTCATAACTATCCGTTAAGACAAAATAATAGACAAATGGCACAAGAGAGAGCAGCATATGATTCAATTCAAGATCCTCGAACTCACAGCGCACTCGCATCTCAAAGAGTTTGTACTCAATACAAAGATTATCGATTAAATCCTCTTTATTAATTATTCACTCTTTTCTTTACCTCCTGATGAAAACGCATGATGTAAATATAAAAGACCTAACATGAAATAAATCATGGATACTAACCATTGTTCATTACTCACAATATAGAAATTAACATTACTCATATAACCAGTGTGTTCTTCGCTTTTAGTTGTGTCTACTTCAACATGTGCATTATGAGATCCGTGATAGAAATTTTTGTAATATATTATCCACAAAATAAGATAACATACACCAATCGCATAAAAATGATATTTACTGTTTATTTTCAATTTATCTAAAAAACCCATATTATACTATATAATTATATAATATAATATTTTTTTAATCATTATTATTTAATACTAATCATCAGTTTTTCATGATCATCTTTTAATCTATATGTATCACTGTCAAATACTGTATCTAACCATTTTTTACCTTTTAAGGTTCTAAAGATCATGAAACCTTTACCACCATCATAAGATTTTTCACCTAGATATTTAAGTCCAACTAGTGCATGTGCTAATCTTTTCCACCATTCTACTGTTTTATTATGTCCTAATCCATAATATCTTAACTTTTTATGAAAAACAGTAATATTCTTCGCATTAGATCCTCTCAAAATTAAAATAATAGTCCCTAATCCAAATTTATTACCAGTCTCATAAGTAACATTTAACATCATACATGCCTCTAGAGTAACATCAGTCTTAACTTGCTCTTTAATTATCTTTTCTATAAAAGTACTGTCTGGATATAAAAAATCTTTACACGATTTAATACAGTTATCACAGCTATTACAGTTTTTACGGTCATATGTTTCTCCAAAATAATTTAAAATATATTCACGACGACACGTTTCTAATGATAAATATTTTTTCATAATATTTAACATATTTAACCTTTTTTTTCGATATGATATATTTTGTATCTGACTAATGATATAATTTGTAGTTGTAAAATCAGAATAGTTATAATACAATATACATCTACTAGGTTCTTTATCTCTCCCTGCTCGTCCTATCTCTTGATAATATGATTCTATATCCTGTGGAACTCCATAATGGATGACCTGTCTGATAACTTTATCAATACCCATACCAAATGCTACAGTGGCTACTACACAATCTATCTTATTATTAGTAAAATCTTCATGGACTAACTCTCTCTCTAGTGGTTCTAATCCAGCGTGATATACATCAGACATTATATTATGTTGTTTCAAAAAAGTATTAATTGTCTCTGTATCTTTTCTAGTCGTACAATAGATGATAGTCGGCTCTTTACTTTTTAGATGAGGTAGAAGATCCAAATAGATAGATTGTTTTCTAGTAATTCTTATAAATATATTTGGTCTATCAAATGTAGTATTAACTATTAACGGGTTTATTAAGTTTAAACTAGTAATTATATCAGTTCTAACAGTAGGTGTTGCAGTCGCCGTTAATGCAAGAACTGGAATATTAACTGTTTTTTTAATGATATCTAGTTTTCTATATGACTCTCTAAAATCATGACCCCATGACGATACACAGTGACTCTCATCTATAGATATACATACGAGTAAATCCAAGTTATATAAATTATTGATTAATTCTAGAGCCGGTGGTGTAATAAGATACTCTGGTGTAACATAGACTAATCTGTATTTATTGTTAATAATCTCGCGAATTAATTTGTTTTTATTGGATACTGTGCTATTAAGAGTAATTGCCGGAATATTTAATTCAGTTAGTTTAAAAACTTGATCTGACATAAGAGATATTAATGGTGATACTACTAAAACTAGTTTATTAGTATGAACCGCCGGAAATTGATAACATAAACTTTTACCTGCACTAGTAAACATTGTAGCAGTTACATCGCGTTTATCTTCTAGGATAGTTTTAATAATATCTAATTGTTTATCTCGAAATGAATCAAAATTAAAATATTTTTTTAATGTTATATAATAAGATTTATTTTGATTATATTCATTATCATGATCATGGTCTTTATCACAAATAAGAGTCGCCATGAGTAATATATGTATATTTGTTATGGTATTATAGGTTATATATTGTATAATTCAATTTTTTTATTAGTATATTATAAAAAAAATTGAAAATCGATGTTTTTGGTATATACTTTTGTATTTATTCTATTAGTTTCTTTTTAGGATGGAGAACACGGGAAATTTGGAATACAAAATTTTTGTAACCCAGCCATACGTAAAAAAGGAATACCTTTTTATTAGCCAGGGTTTTTCGTTTGAACCTACGAATACACCCCAAAGTTTTTTGATTGGAAATATCAAATTTACAGTTAGTAGGAGCCCTTTTAACGATATCATTGTTGTTAGAACGACAGACGTATCATCAGATACGGTTTACATCGAGAACAACCTTGCTTGCATTTGTCCCCAGTGCAAATACCCATATCCATTCTACAAGAACTCTACTCTTACAGTTAAAATGGATGATAAGGGGAATTTTCTTTTTGAAAATTTACAAGGATCACGTGAAACTAACGTTTCGTGTAAAAAATGTAGGATCACGATAGATATTGATCTTGATCTTAAGGAGATGAAATGGAGATCGAATGAAACTCTTTATGAGATCGCTGCAAAGACACCGAGTTTGATTTATTCTTTTGGAAGTTCATGGTTCTGGAATTCTTCAAAAGATGATCAAAATCCATCCACGAAAGCTGCGTTGCATTGAAATTTTTTCATTCTTTTTTTATTACAAAAAAATGAAAATTCAAGTATAAAATAGGTCCTTTTAGTTTAATTATATGTTAGTTTCGATTATGTCTAGTTTTCAATTAGATCCGTCACTCGAATGGGATTGCATCACAGGCCATGTAAATCTTGAAAAACTATATGAATATCTAGGAAAAAAACACAAGTTTTTACATAAATTGAAATCTGAAAACAACGGTATTTTTACCATAATCATGCCAGATGGTATGATTATCACTAACAGATCAGGTGCAACAGATTGTTTGGACTTACTTAAATCCAAAAACATCTATCTTGATTTATCTAATCTCAATCTCGAGATTATGATTAATCAAGTGCCATATACCATATGTGGCACATACACCTGCGCCATCTGTCCGAGATGCAATAAAATCCTACCGATTTACAAGAACAAACACGCTATCGTCGTCTATACATCACGAGAGTCTTATAATCCGATTATAACTTTCGTCGATCGTGAGTTACCAGAGCATACATCAATGACTGAGTGTTCCGAGTGTTGTTCGACTATTACATATCACGATTAGGTATATTATTTATATCTGAATCGCATTAATATAATAATCATAAAAATCATGAGAACTAGAAACACCAGCTATCTTTTTAATTTTTGTAGATACAACATCTGATATATTCAATTTACTGACTAACACTAATTTAACCTGTTTACTCTCCGAACCAGTGCTATCTAAATAAACAGTCGATCGATCTTGTTCAACGTTATTAATACAAATTACAACAATATATCCTGTATTTTCTGGTTGAAAATCAAAACAAATATTAATATTAAATTTAACACCAGATATACCAGTATATACTAAATGTTGTCCATCTGTTATAAAATTATTACTCTCGCTATCTAAAATCATTGGTCCTAAAGTCAGTGTATTATATGTGCTTGAAATATCACATGTTCTAACTGAACCAGTATAATTAAAATAAATATGTCCGACTGATCTATTTTCTAAACTCAAACTCAAATTATTAATATTATCTTGTATAATAATTCCTGGATTGACATTTAGTCCTTTAATTTTTATATCAGATATAATATTACTCGATATTAAAGAATAACTACCTCCAGCACTCGATATATTTATCTCTGGCGAGTATCCAGTCGGACCAGTATATCCCATAAATCCTCTCCATCCACGCGGACCAGTCGGACCAGTATATCCAATCGGACCAATCTCACCTTGTATTCCAGTTGGACCAGTAGATCCCATATCACCTTTAACACCATTTGGTCCAGTAGGTCCAGTTGATCCAGTTGATCCAGTTGATCCAGTATTTCCGGTTGATCCTATTAAACCAGTTGGTCCAGTTGGTCCAGTATATCCAGTATCACCAGTTGATCCGATTAATCCAGTAGAACCAGTTGGACCGATCGGACCATTATATCCTCTAGGACCTCTCTCGCCTTTAATACCAGTTGGTCCAGTAGAACCAGTTGGTCCCACTGGACCATTATATCCTCTAGGACCTCTTTCTCCTTTATCACCGGTTGGTCCAGAAGAACCAGTTGGACCGACTGGACCAATATAGCCACGTGGACCTCTTTCTCCTTTATCACCGGTTGGTCCAGTAGAACCAGTTGGACCGATC